>OCVV012871846.1_pt1 | contig 13801 bp, 13 predicted proteins | sample 1539721 | NCBI WGS metagenome assembly OCVV01 (sample SAMN02144230, study PRJEB22623) | gut metagenome | biome: sheep rumen | host: Ovis aries | place: New Zealand
TCAATGGCAATTTCCGCCTGCATGCGCATAAATTTCAAAATTTCATTGTCCGTTCCCGGCTCGATACCGCCGGTATCCACGACCTGAAAGGTCCGTCCGCGCCATTCGGAATCGGCATACAGCCGGTCCCGCGTGATGCCCGGCGTATCCTCTACAATGGAAAGGCGCTTGCCCGCCAGCCGGTTGAACAGCTGGGATTTGCCGACATTCGGTCGTCCGACAATCGCCACAATAGGCTTCGCCATAAGCTTTGCTCCTTTCTGTTCACAGATCCGGTGTTTTTTCCGCATCCGCGACAGCTTCTTTCCCCATCGGGATTTCATCCCGCCAGCGGCAGTCCGTCCGCACGCCGCGCCCGCAGAGCCGTCTCCGGTCCCCTCCGGACGCTTCTGCATAAATTATCGCATTTCCTCGCCAAATCGTCAAGGGATGCGCCCGAGAAATCGGGGCGGCGCTCTCAGAATAGAATACCCGCCGAGCGGCAAAAAAATAGAGAAGGATGCCGCAGCCGCCTTCTCTATTTCTTCGTCAATTTCTGGGGTGCTCCGAAATTACTCGGATACCTTCAAGACCTCACGACCGTTGTAATAGCCGCAAGCCTTGCAAACCTTATGCGGGAGCTTCATCTCACCGCACTTCGGGCACTTGACCAGACCCGGAACCGAAAGCTTCCAGACATTGTTGCGCCGTGTATCACGTCTCGCTTTCGAAGTCTTTCTCTTTGGTACTGCCATTTCGGTAACACCTCCTCTGTCTATCCTGAAAGTCTTTTTTTGATGAATCCATTGCCTCAGCCGTCGTGATCCAGCAGCTTCTGGAGAACGGCAAGGCGACTGTCGATCTGACGCCCGCTGCAGCCGCAGGGACCTTCATTTAAGTTGCTGCCGCAGGTCGGGCACAGGCCCTTGCAGTCGGGTCTGCACAGATAGGTCATCGGAATCTCCAGCAGCATCGCCGGAACCGCGATGTCGTCCAATTCGACGCTGTCGCCCTCCAGCTGATAGATGTCGTCCCTCTCGTCGTTCTGGACATCGGCAGACAGAATCATGCTGCACGGTGTCTCAAGATCCACTTTTACGGGTGCCAGACAGCGGGCGCACCGGGTTTCAACCTGTGCGCGCACGGTTGCGTTCAGCCGGAGCACGCCCAGATGATTCCGGACCTCTCCTTCGACATGAACCGGTGTGCGGAACGGATATTCGCCGTTCCATTCCTCTTTCGAGAGATCGGTGTCGTAGGAAAACGGAAGCGCTTCCCCGTCGGTCACCGCGATGCGTTTCAAATCGAGTTTCATAGCAATCCTCGCTGACGGTCAATTATTAGTATACCTCATAAAAATGCGGTTTGTCAACAGGAAATCCACATTCCGATCCGCATTTTCAGGATTTTTGTATTATAGCACATTTCTGCGGGAAAGTATAGCGTTTTTCGTGAAAAAGATTGCTTTTTGTCTATTCTGCGGTTAAACTAAAAACAGAACAAATCGGGAGGTCTTTGACGCCGTGAAACAGTTCACAATCACCAAAAACGACAGCGGACAGCGCCTGAACAAGTTCCTGGAGAAGGCCGTGCCCCTGCTCCCCGGCGGGCTGATGCACAAATATATCCGGCTCAAGCGCATCAAAGTCAACGGCAAGCGCACGGATGCCGCCTACCGCCTGCAGGAGGGCGATGTCCTGCAGCTGTATCTCAACGACGAATTTTTTGTCACCGAACAGCCGGAGGAGCCGGCGTATCTGCGCGCGCGCCCGAACATTTCCGTCGTTTACGAGGATCACCATATTTTGCTGGTCAACAAGCCGTCCGGTCTGGTCGTCCACGCGGATGACAGCGGCACGGCGGACACGCTCATCGCGCGCATCCAGGCGTATTTGTACCAGTACGGGCGGTGGAACCCGAAGGACGCGGCGTCGTTCACCCCGTCGCTGTGCAACCGCATCGACCGCGGCACCTCCGGCATCGTCATCGCCGCGAAGACCGCCGAGGCGCTGCGCGTCATGAATCAGAAAATCCGCGACCGCGAGCTGCACAAGAGCTATCTGTGCGTGACCTGCGGCCATGTGCGCCCGAAGGACGGCACCATCCGCAACTATATTCTGCGGCACGAGGACGAGCGGCGCGTGAGCGTGCACGACCATCCGGTTCCCGGCGCGCGCACCGCGGTGACGCGCTATCGGGTGCTGCGCGAGACGCCCGAGCTTTCGCTCGTCGAATGCGACCTGATTACCGGGCGGACGCATCAGCTGCGCGCGCAGTTTGCCCACCTCGGCCGCCCGCTGCTCGGCGACAGCAAGTACGGCCGCAACGACATGAACCGCAAATATCACCGCAAAACGCAGGCGCTGTGCTCGCACAAGCTGCGGTTCGATTTCACCACGGACGCCGGCTCGCTCGCCTATCTGAACGGAAAGACGTTCACCGTGCCGCGCACCGAATTTGTGTCGCTGTTTGACGAATGACGCGGGAGGCCTGCATGAACATCGCCGTACTCATCCCGTCCCTCGACCCGGACGGCGCGCTGCCCGAACTGGCGGAGCAGCTCATCCGGCTGGGGGCGAACCGCATTGTCGTCGTCGACGACGGCAGCGCCGTGCGGGAGCCGTTTGACCGCTGTGCCCGGCTCGGCTGTGCGGTCGTGCGGCATCCGGTCAACCGCGGCAAGGGAGAGGCGCTCCGCACCGGTCTGCGCGCCGCGCGGGAGATGTGGCCGCAGCTCGCCGGTGTGGTCACGGCGGACGGCGACGGACAGCACAGTCCGGCGGACATCGTGCGCGTCGCGCGCGAAACCGAACGCCGTCCCGACAGCCTGACCCTCGGCACGCGCGATTTTTCCGGACCCGGTGTGCCGGCGCGCAGCCGGTTCGGCAACCGGTTTTCGTCCCTGTTTTTCCGCCTGTCCGCGGGCATCGCCTGTCCGGACACGCAGACCGGTCTGCGCGGCATTCCCGCCGCCCTGTTCGACCTCGCCCTGACCGCGGAGGGCAGCCGGTATGAATATGAAATGAACGTGCTGTTTACCGCCGCCCGCCGCGGCATTCCGCTGCATTTTGTCGGCATTCAGACGATTTATGCGGACGGCAACCGCACCTCGCATTTCCGCCCCGTCGCGGATTCCGCGCGCATCTACGCGATGCCGCTGCGCTTTGCCGCCGCCTCGCTCGCGAGCTTTCTGGTGGATTTCGCGCTGTTCACGCTGTTTTCCCGCCTGCTTGCCGTGCGCACCGCGCGCGCGATTTTTGCCGCGACCGCCGCGGCGCGCGTGTGCTCGGGCGTGCTGAATTTTGTGCTCGGGCGAAACTGGACGTTTTCCTCCGCCTCGGGCGACTGGCGGGCGCAGGGCGCGCGCTACCTCGCGCTGTTTCTGGGCCAGATGGCCGCGAGCGCCGCGCTCGTGTGGCTGCTGTCCTTCCTGCCCGCGCCCCTGCCGCTCATCAAAATCGCAGTGGACACCGCGCTGTTCTGCGCGAGCTATTTCATTCAGCGCGGCTGGGTGTTCCGGCGCGGCGCATAGTGCGCCTGTACATTATAGTAAAAGGAGTTTTTTCTGCCATGGCAAGCAAATGTGACGACTGCCTGTATTTTTCCTACGACGAGGAATTCGGCTATTCTGTGTGCGAACAGGACCTGGACGAGGACGAAATGCGGCATTTTATCCAGGACACGTTTGACCACTGTCCGTACTACCGCCCCGGCGACGACTACGCCGTCGTGCGCCATCAGAACTGACGGGCCGGCAGCCTTTGCTGCCGGCTTTTTTCCCGTCCGCGGGAAAACTTTCCCTTTCCCCTGTTTCCGCCGCCAAAATGTGGTATAATGGACAATGCAACAAAAACTGTGAGGTGACAGCAATGGCTGTAAAGGCTGTGCTTTTTGATTTGGACAATACCCTGTATGACTTTTCCTCCGCGCACCGGCTCGCCCTGCGCGCGCTCGCGGAGTACGGCCAGTCGCGCTTTGATGTGCCCGCCCGCCGCTTTCTGCTCGCCTATCAGCAGGCGGACAAGCAGCTGAAAACCGAGCTGCCGTACGTCGCGGCCTGTCACAACCGCGTCATCATCGCGCAGCGCATGCTCGAGTTGCTCGGACTGCCGTCGGTCGTCACGCCGCTCGAGCTGTATGAAACCTACTGGGGCACGCTGCTGCGCGCGATCAAGCCGTATCCCGGCGCGGCGGAGCTGCTCGGCCGGCTGCATGACCAGGGCATCCGCATCGGCATCTGCACCGACATGACCGCGCATATCCAGCACCGCAAAATTGCCGCGCTCGGACTCGCGTCCTGCCTCGACGCCATGGTCACGAGCGAGGAGGCGGGCGTCGAAAAGCCCAACCCGAAAATCTTCCGCGACTGCCTGCGCAAGCTGCACGCCGAGCCGAACGAGGCGATTTTTATCGGCGACAGCTTTGAGCGCGATGTATGCGGCGCACACGCCGCCGGCCTGATTCCGTTCTGGCTGAACACGAGAATGGCCGCCGCTCCCGAGACCGGATTTGCCTACAAGGAGCTGCGCAGCCTGAACGATCTGCTGTAATTTTTTTGTACCTCTTCCGCATTCCGATGCGCCCGCGCGGCGCGTTCGGGATGCTTTTTTTGTGCCCGTTTCTGCGCGCAGGCAGCGCGCGGCGCGCTGGTCCGGCCGACCGGTTCTGCCGAAAATTCCCGCCGTTCGCGTCGAAGGAAAGCCGCGCGTGACAGTATGTTTTGCCCGCCCGCCGGAAATAATGGAGGTAGATTGACCATCCATTTTCGGGAGGCGAAACCATGCAGAGTAAAGTGGAGATCTGCGGCGTCAACACGTCGAATCTGGAGGTGCTGACGGCGGCGGAGACCGACGAGCTGCTGCGCAAAAGCACCAAAGGGGATCGAAACGCACGGGAAAAACTGATATCCGGCAATCTTCGGCTTGTTCTCAGCGTCATTCAGCGCTTTTCCGGCCGCGGGGAGAGTATGGATGACCTGTTTCAGATCGGCTGCATCGGGCTGATGAAATCCATCGACAATTTCAATGTGGATCTGAATGTGCGCTTTTCCACCTACGCCGTTCCGATGATTATCGGCGAAATCCGGCGGTATCTGCGCGACAACAGCACCATTCGCGTCTCGCGCTCCATGCGCGACACCGCCTACCGCGCCCTGCAGGCAAAGGAGGCGTTTGTGCGGGAGCATCAGCGCGAGCCGACCATGGAGGAGCTCGCGAAGCAGCTGGACATGCCGCGCGAGGAAATCGTGTTCGCGCTCGACGCCATTGTCGACCCGATTTCGCTGTACGAGCCGGTCTTTGAGGGCACGGGCGACGCCGTGTGCATCATGGACCAGGTGGGCGACACCAAAAACACCGACGAGCACTGGCTCGAACAGATTGCCCTGCGCGAGGCGATCGGCGGCCTGACCCCGCGCGAGCAGCGCATTGTCAACCTGCGCTTTTTCGAGGGGCGCACCCAGACGGAGGTCGCGAAGGAAATTCACATCTCGCAGGCGCAGGTGTCCCGTCTGGAGAAGGGCGCGCTCGAGCGCATCCGCAGACAGATCTGACGCGGACCGGTTTTTTCAAAAAAATGCACCCGATTCCCTGCGGAGTCGGGTGTTTTCGTGCCTGCATCATTCGGAACAGCGTCCCTGCTCAGACCCAGCGCATCATATCCCGTTTCATGCGCTTGATGATGCGCTTTTCCAGGCGCGAGATATACGACTGGGAGATGCCGAGCCGGTCGGCGACCTCCTTCTGCGTGCGCTCCTCGCCGTCTGTCAGGCCGAAGCGCAGGGAGATAATCGTCTTTTCGCGCTCCGGCAGGCTCTGCAGCGCGCGGCGCAGCAGCTGGCGGTCGACGTCGTCCTCCACCGGACGCATGACGCAGTCCGGCTCTGTGCCGAGAATGTCCGACAGCAGCAGCTCGTTTCCGTCCCAGTCGGTGCTCAGCGGCTCGTCAAAGGAGACCTCCGTCCGCTGGTTGGACACCTTGCGCAGGTGCATCAGAATCTCATTTTCAATGCAGCGCGAGGCGTAGGTCGCCAGCTTGGTTTTTTTCTCGCTGTTGTACGTGCCGATCGCCTTAATCAGCCCGATCGTGCCGATGGAAATGAGGTCCTCCAGATGGATGCCCGTGTTTTCGAACTTCTTTGCGATGTACACCACCAGCCGCAGGTTGTGCTCAATCAGCCTGTCGCGGCACAGCAGATCCCCGCGGCGGCAGCCCGCGATGGCCTCCGCCTCCTCCTCCGCGCTCAGCGGCGGCGGCAGAACCACCGAACCGCCGATGTAAAACACGCCGTCCCTGCCGGGCAGCAGGCCGATCCGGCACAGCCACCGGCGCAGTTTTTGCCACAAATGCGGCATATCACAGCACTCCTCTCCTCATGGTTCAATCAATCCGTCATACTCACCGGCGCAGACCGCACCGCCGCCGGAAACGGCAATCAGGCAGTCGTACGCCGCGCCGTCCTGCCGCGTCACCGCCTGCGGGCGAAAGCACGGCATCATTCCCGCGCCGCCGACGCTCTCAAACGACAGCAGCCGCCAGCCGGACACGCCGCTCTGCTGCACACGCTGCACGAGCTCGGCCGCGTTGTCCGTCCCGAGCAGCAGCGGCACAAACTGCACCTCCTCCGGCACAATGCGCATCGCCGCCGCGCGCGTCAGCACGATGACCGGACGGCCCGTCAGCGCGTCGCGCAGGGTGTTTCCGCTGTCCACCAGCAGCCAGAGCTCCTCCATCCGGCCCGCATACGTCACGCAGACCGTCTCCCCGTGCGGACGGCCCTCCTGCGCCTGACCGCGAAAGACAAGGCCGCTCAGTCCGTAGGCGAGCGCCGCCGCCAGCAGCAGCACGCGGCGCGGGACGGGAACCGCGAGCGCACCGCCCGCCCAAAGCGCCGTTCCGCTCACCTGCTCGAGCGCGGTGACGCAGCCGCCGAACACAAACGCGACCAGCAGCACGAGCAGCGTCTGCCGCACCAGCCGCCGGACGCTGTGCACGGAGAACGCCGTGCCCGCCATGACCGCACAGCTGAGCAGCCGCACAGGCAGCGCCGACAGCGCCGGAACCAGCACCGTTCCTGCCGCATACACCGCCCCGAAGCCGGACGCGGCACACAGCCGCCGCACGGGACACGGCCGCCCGCCGAGCGCGGATGCCGCGCGCAGAATGCAGTAGTCCATGCAGAAATTGAGGGCGAGCAGGACATCCAGATAGATCACGCGCACCGGTCTTCACCTCCTGCGTGTGCTCTATTGTAGCATTGCTCCGCCGCTGATTGTGCCGAAAAGACGGGTCGTGCGCACAATGTTCCGCGCGGGGTCCGGCAGCCGACACATCTGCCGCCCGCAGCACTTCATACCAATCCCAAAAGCAAAACGGCACGCTTTCCGGGCTGCTTTTTCCCCGAAGCGTACCGTTTTTTGTCGCCGCATACCGGCGCATGCTGTGCGGACTGCGCGCCGCTCCCGCCCTGTCCGGATGCCGTGTGCATTTTTTTACAGGCCCCATTCGGAGAGCGCACGGCCGCGCTGCTCCATCTGCTTTTTTTCGGTGAGCGGCTGTGTCAGCACCGCGCGCCCGCGGGCGGATTTATGGCGCAGCACATAGCCGAACCGGTATACCCATGCCGCCGGAAGCAGCCACGGTCTGCCGTCCACGAAGGCATACCACGGAATTTCCCGCATGTCACGATAGGACGGAAACAGCCGCTGTACCGTCAGCCGTGCGGCAAACAGCGGATAGGGCAACGCGGCGCGCCGCAGCGCCTTGGTCACTGCCGCGACCTGGTTTTCCTCGCTATTTTCCTGGCCGAAAATGCCGTCCCGAAGCATTTTTTCGGTCGCACTGCGAAAAAAATCCGCGCGGATTTCCGCCTTTTCCATCGGCAGGCGGACAGCAAACCACCGCTCACACAGCCCCGTGCACACCTGTGCAAACCGTTCGAGCCGCAGGGCGCGCAGCTCCTGTGCAATCCAAGTCCAATCCATCCGCTCGCCCGCCGACCGGCACAGAAACACCAGATCGAGAAACGGTCGGAAGCCATAGCCCTTGTTGACAAGATGCTTTGCCGTATGGGCAATCAGATAGAGAAAATGGCAGCTTTCATCCAGCTGCACCCGGCTGCTGTCCGCAAGCGGCCGCACATGCTCCCACGCCCGCTCAAAATACGCGGCATAATCCACATCTCCGATGACCGGCTCATAGATCATGTGGTCATGCACCTCATATTTGACCGGTCCGCGGCGATAGCTCCACACGGCCGGACATTCGACCGTACAGGTATAGCCCTGCGCTTTGAGCAGCGCATCTGCCCGCGCGCGGTCCCGCGGATGAATGAGCACATCCGTATCCCCCATTGTGCGCAGCTGGGGGACGGGATAACAGCTTTGCACTTCCGCGCCCTTCACAAGCAAAAACGGGATATCTGCCGCCGTAAATGCTGTTTCCAGCGCACGAATGTCCTCTCTGCGGCTGACTGCATAATAGACCGCGGAATAAAATTCCTCATGCAGCTGTGTGCGCACCGCCTCGCTGTCCCGCAGCCATGCGCGGCACTGCACATACACGATGCCGGATACCTGCTGACTGTGCGCGAGCCGTGCCAATCTGTCCCAGTTCAGCCCATCCGGCGGCGGCGCGGTATCCCGCCCGTGCACATGGTCGCGCAGCACCTGCAGGAAAAACTGTTCCTCCGGCGAAAAGCCGGTCTGTGCCGTTTGCGTCATATCGCTTCTTCCTCCCGCCGGATATAGCCCAGCTCCTCCATGCTGTCCAGAAAACGCTGCAGCCCCGGCAGAATTTCCGCCTCGGAAAGCGAATACTTTTCCGCTGCCGCCCGTGCCAGCTGCTCGGTCTCCGGCGTTTTCTCCAGCTGTCTCCAGAAAAATGCCGCTGTGTCATTCAGCTGCTGCACATACGGACAGTCCGCGCAGGAAGCCCTCGTCGCAAGCAGCAGGTGCTCTCCGCAAACGGTCTCCAGCACAACGCCGGAATGAATCCGATACCGCATATTATCCCCCCTCTTCCTGCAAAATGGTGTCATGGGTCAGCGCGGCAGAGGCCGCATCTCCTTTGTTCCGCAGCAGCCACACCGGCGCTGCACGCAGCATTTGCTCCTCCAGTGCTGCCGCGGCGCGAAGCTGCTGTGTGCTCTCCGCAGGATAGAGCAGCTGTGTGTAAACCGGAACGGCCGCCTCCTGTGCCGGCAGGCGGCGGATGGCGTTTTCCTTTGCCTGCTGCAAATAGATGATTCCGCCGAGCGGCGCGGTGCGCAGGCTGCCCATTTGCTCCTTCCCCATCCACGGGGACGGATGGACCCGCACCGTCCCGTCTGCATGACAGCGTATGATCGGCTTGTCCCCGTTGATGACGGCAATTTCATCGGAAAACAGCCTGTTCCACAGCAGAAATTGTGTGGTCTTTCCCGTTCCGCTCGGCGCGGTGAACAGATATGCCTTTCCGCGCCATACAAACGCGGCGCCGTGAACGATGCAGGCGCCATGCCGCAGAAGCTGTGCCGAGGCCTTGCCCGTCAGCACCTCATATTCCAGACAGGCGCGGCTGCGCCCTGCCGGACGGCGCGCTGCCAGTTCATCCATCTCCCGCTCCTCCGCCGCAAGGATTTCCATTCCCCGCTGCGGCTGTTCCGACGGCTGCGGACGGCAGAACACGCCAAAATACCGCGCCGTGTCCGCCTCGCGGAACGCGCAGGAGTACGTCATTCCCGCAAGCCGCAGCTGATAGCTGTTTTTGTGCATTCCATTGCCCTCTCTCCCGTGCAAAAAGGTGCGGAGAATGCACCGACATTCTCCACACCCCTGCTTGTTTGTTCCGTTGTCCCCCGGCTCAGTCGTCCCAGATATCGGAACCGTCCGTATTCTGGAAGTAAATCGTCGGCTTTGCCTGAATTTCACCGGCATCGCCGCTTTCAAACGGGTCAATCGGGTTGTTGCAGCGCGCAATGCGCTGTGTCAGCAGGCTCGGCTCAAAATAGCTGTCCTTCATGCTCTTTCACGCTCCTTTCAATCCACATCTTTTACCGCCACAGCCGCAGAAGGCGGGACAGCAGGGCTGCAATCGCGGACAGCAGGCCGCCGCTCTTCGTCTTGGCTGCCGGCTTGTCGCCGGTCTGCGGCTGCGAACCGGCTGTGCTGCCGCCGGCCTTTGTCTGTGTATCCGGCGACTGATCTGCATTCGTCTGCTCCGTCTTCTGCTCCGTCACAGTCTCTTCGCTGCCCGCGGTGTACGCCTTGCGCACAGTCAGGCGCCTGCGCGCTCCGGCTGCGGCTGTCTCCTTGGTGCAGACCGACTCGACCGTCGTATCCGTCGCCAGAATGCCGCCGGACGCCTTGATGCCGGTGCCGTTTCTCGTGTCGACATGGCGCGATACCGTGCCGGTGACCTTGACGCCGTCCATGGTCACATAGTACGGAACCATGGTGAATGCGGTGTTCGGTTCGAGGCCCGTGTACGCCTCGCTGTTGTATTTCTGCACGTTGAGATAGCCGGTCGTCAGCTTCGGGAAGAACTTTGTCAGGCTGTATGTGGCCGACGCGCCCTTGCTGTACGAATCATCCGCACTGTTGTCTACGACAAAGCTCTGATAGACGGTTGCGTCGCCCTTGACTTCCTGTTCCTTTTTCGCGGCGCCGCTGTCGATGTCAAAGCCGACCTGCCTGTAATTCGTGTCGTCAATCGCCGTCACGAGATAGACAAACTTCAGCTTGTTGTTTTGTTTTTTGTTGTAGACCGAATAGATTTTCGGATTCAGATAATTCGTGCTGACTTCCTTGACATAATAGGTCTTGTCCGCCTCCGGACGAAACGCCTTGCCGCAGATGTCTGTGACCGGCGTGGTGAACGTGTCGTCTGTGTACAGACCGCCGTACAGGCAGCCCGCCTTGACCGTTTCCGTCACGTCAAAGCTGTCCGTGAGGTCAAAGGTCTCCGTCGATTTGTCCGACTGATGATAGACGGTGAATGTCTTTTTCTGCTCCACCGTCACCTGCGGACTGGTGAACGCGGCGGCCGGCTCTGCGGCGCCGCCGTTTTCATAGACGCCCTGCGGCGCCTTGTTGGTGTCGACCGTCTTTCCGGCGGAGGCATCCTTTGCCTTGAGACCGGAAATGGTGAGAACCAGCTTCTGTCCGCCGTCCGGCGCGGTTTGGGTGCCGTCCTCGGATACCCAGTGCTTCGCATAGTCAAAGCCGGTTACCGTGACAAGTCCCGTGCTCTGATCGACCGACGGCGTATAGGTATCGGCCGTCTCCGTCCATGTCCCCGCGGACGGGTCATAGCTCCATGCCTTTGCGGTCGCGGTAATGCCGGAAACATCGAAATAATCGGTGTTCACCTGATCCTTCATGACGGACGAGGCATCCAGCGAAACGGTGGAATAGGAAATGATCTCCTGTGTAATTCCCGTAAACAGACCGCTCCAGTCGCTGGTCGTGTTCGCCACATAATATTTGGAATCCTGCTTTTCCGCAGCATCTACCGTCACGCTGCCATAGCCGCTTCCCGTCACGCTTACCCCGCTGTAATTGCTGGAAACCAGCTGCATGACATTGTTTACGATATCAGTGCTGGATGCAAAAAATTCGCCGAAGCTCTGTCCCGCACCTGCGACCGGTGCCGCGGCATCGGCAGAGGAGGCAACCGATACGGTATAAATGCTGACATTGTTGTTCTTGACCTGCTGCGCCGTCCGGATCGCATTGACCCACGCCGTGTCATGCGCCGAGCTGCTGTCCTCCGGCTGACCGTCTGAGAACAGAATGATATTTTTGCTCTCCTCCGTCGCATTTTTGATCTGGTCATACGCCTTGGTCAGCGCGGCGGAAAAATTGGTCAGCGCATCGCCGGAAATCTGCCGGAAGGCGGCCGTATCGCCGCTGCCCATCTCGCCGTAATAGTCGGCGGTGCTGCCGAAGGTGACGACCTTGATTTTCTGTCCCGCCGGAAGCGATTTGAGCAGGTTATTGACCGCTGTATTCAGTCTGGAAATTTTCTGGCTGTCCATCGAGCCGGACAGGTCGAGCGCCAGAACAATCGCCGCACTGCCGGAGGATGTCGTGGTTTTGACCTCCGCCGCCGTCGCATAGGCATCCATGGTCAGGGCGAACGAATCGCCCACCTTTCCGCTGCTCTTGTCGACCTGCTTGCTTACCTTGATGCCGCCCGCGGCAGCAGGCTCCTCCGCCTTTTTCGTATTGGTGATGGTGTAGGCGGTCACGGCATCATCACCCGCCGTGCGCTCATAGAACGTGATGTGTGCGGCATATTTGACATTGGACGCTTTGTTGGATTTGGCGCTCGAGAACGTTCCGTTGCTCAGGTAATCCCACCCTCTCGAATAGCTGAAATAGCCGCGCAGATAATGAAAATCTCCGGCGGATTGCACCCAAAGGCTGTCCGGCTCGCTGTTCATGGCAAAATAGCCGCCGTACTGCTCGTCCATCGCGTACAGGTAGCAGTTGGAGTAGCCGCCGTTGTTCTTCATGTGGTAATATCCCTTCGAGGTGGGATAGTCGGTGTCCTGTGTGTCCTCAAACGTCCACTGGAACTGATCGCTCACCTCCGACGTGATGACCCCGTCGGTGAGATCGGGCGGGTTGTAGGCCCGCAATACCTGTCCGTTGTTCGCGCCGAGGAGATATTCCTTGCCGCTGTATGTGTAGGTCATGGCATACGTTCCGCCCGCGTGAACCGCATCCGTCTTTTTCCACTGTCCGGATGAGGTGCCGGTCTCCGTCTTTTCCGTGACCTCGGCGGTGTACTGTGCCGTGACATCCTTTCCGCCCGCATCGGTGACCTTCTGCTCGCGTACGGTATAGGTATCCGCCGCAGGCAGTCCGTCAGCCGCTGCTGTCCAGTTGTTCTGCCGGTTCAGCGTGACCGTCCGAACCACGGTGTTTTGGCTGCCGCACACCGCCGCCGTGACCGTCTCGCCCGCATGTGCGTCCGCGCCGTCCGACCATTGCTTTGTCACCTGAACGGAGGTGGTTTCGCCGGCATCTCCGCCGCCGGCCGGCGTGCCCGAATCCCCGGTGCCCGACACCTGAGCCAAGGCATTTTTGACCGCAGCCTTTATGACATTGCTGTACCCGCCGTAGACGGGGGTGGAGGCCGATGTCACAACATCAACCGCATCTATCTGCTCTACAGACTTTCCGATATATTTGGACGCTTCACTGCTCACCAGAGAATCCCAGCTGCCGGTTGTTCCGTCAGCAACAGAAAGACCGGTGATCGTTCCATCCTTTACGGTTACATTCAGCTTGAGCGTATAAGTATGGCTTCCGTCCTTGTTTGTATCGGTTGCTGTGCCGATGTATGTCGTTTCCTCCGCCGTCCCGCTGCCCGCGTCGCTTCTCGCCGGTGCGGTCGCGAGGGCGTCGGCAATCGCCTGCTTGACATTGGAGACATAATATTTCTCCGTGGTGTACGATTTCTGCGTCGCGGAGGTGGTCGTATCGACATCCGCAACCGAAGCCGAGGTCACAACATCGACGCCGCTGACCGCGTCCACCGTCGCGTCCTGGCCGATATAGGTGCTCCGGATTTCCGCGGTGAGCAGCTTTTTCAGCTTATCCTTTTCCGCGGTGATGGAAAGTCCGGTGATCTTTCCGTCCGCAACCGAAACATGAATCTGCCCGTAGTATGACTTGTCATACTTTCCCTTCTTGTACTTGTCTGCCCGAACGGTGCTCGTATACGTCCCGTCCGCCGCAATCTCACTGCCGCTGACCGCCTGTGCCGCCGTCGGTGAGAACGCGATGGTCGAAAAACCCATCACCAGCGCGAGCGCAAACGCCTGCAGCGCGCG
>OCVV011305445.1_pt1 | contig 13797 bp, 27 predicted proteins | sample 1539721 | NCBI WGS metagenome assembly OCVV01 (sample SAMN02144230, study PRJEB22623) | gut metagenome | biome: sheep rumen | host: Ovis aries | place: New Zealand
TAAAAATCGTTTTGGAAAAGGTTTTGCCACACCGAGCCGATATCCTTCAGATAGACCCGTTGTTTGTATCTGTAATCCCCGCCGTGACTGGAATAACAGAATGTGATGTATTCTCCCTTGCTATCCTTGAATATCTGTGCATCCCTCACATCCGAATAATAGTTATCCAGAGTATATTGGCATCTAATATAGTATTCCGATGAATCCGATACGCTACGGAATATGTCGATTATCTTCACATCCGTTATATTTAGCATATCCTTTTTCGGTTGCATGAGTATACACTTCGGTTCAGTTCTTACCTTTATATTCCCTTATCTCGATTCCTTCCATGTCTGGAAGGAACTTGAACGAATATGCATGGTAATGTGGCCATCTTGTTCCAGATTTACCGTAGAATTCCCAATGTTCTCTGTATACATTTCCGCTTAATCCCCATATATCCGTATTGGGTCTGGAAGGATAATGCACGATATACAAATCATCACGTTTCATACCGTGAAGACAGTTATGGTGCTTCAGCATTTCATTCACGGATGAATAGTATTGATTCATGCCGTCATACATTGAACTTTTGTTGCGTTCGTCACGAATGTAATCCTCTGATACATACTTCTTATCATCCTTAGTCACCCACATGTCTTTACTGCAATTGGGACATAGTTGTTTTCCATCCACTTCTATGCAATCCAGATTGTCATAGGCATAATACAGTTTACCGCATACGACACATTTGTTGTCATAGCCAGGACTGTTCATATAGTTCCATAGGTCTATTGATTTTTTGCAATCCTTTTCCCATCTGTCCGAGAATCCTTTCGTTACCTCGTCCAGTTCGTATTGTTCGTAGAAATGGTATCTTTCGTTAGGACATTTGCAGACCATTTCTACGGTCCTATCCGACCAGACATGGGTCTTACAGAATTTCTCGGTAGGTTGGGAAACCCAATCGTAAACCAAATCGGCATCGCATACGGGACATTTCAGATGCATTTCTGGGAATTTCTTTTTGTAGTCCTCGATGAGTTGCTGGTCAGCCAGCCTTTGATTCTCTTCGGCTTGTTTTACTCTTTTCTCGTAAATCTCCCATGCATTTTTCCAATCTTTGGCAAATTGCGAGAAGATGTCATTAAGGGTCTTACTCATTTCCATCAGCCAGCATTTTGTGTTTTCTATCCATTCTGTCAATCGTGTCTTCCAGTATATCCGAAAGTCTGCCCATCAGTTCCAAATCTTCGGCTGACAGGATACCGTCTTCATCATCAATCAGACACAGACAATCGGACAGATTATCGCACAGGGTAGATAATAACTGATTTATCTTACCGTGGTAGTATATTTCTTGTTCATCCATGATTGAACCCCCGTAGGGGAAATGGTTTCAGTTCTGTTTCTGCATGTTCTGGGCCAGTTCGATTAGGTTCTGGGCCAGATTAATCATGGCGGTCATGTCGATTTCGCCTTTCGGAATCATAGCGGAGATATCCGCAAGGGTCTTATCGGCATTGTTCTGACAGGTACAGTTCTCGCATTTGGATTCGCAATCGCACTTGACAGTATCGGTAGAACCGATACCTCCGTCACGGGTAGCTTCTGGAACAATCTCATTGAGTTCATATCCGACAGGAACGAATGTACCCTGCATGAATCTCTCTCCTTTTTTAAGAGTCAGAGGTGTATCTACGGTGATATCCGCACGAATGGAATGGTCGATATAATCCTTATCAATGATTCCAGTAGTATTGCTGAATCTAAGTCCGTATTTCATTCCAAGTGAGGAACGGGGATACAATTTGAACACCCATTGTTTGGGATAGACCCTGTAGGTCTTCAGTTCGCCGTCAATCAGAACATCCACATCAATGTATGGTTTTTCCTTCCCATCGAAACAGATATAGGTGTTGATATTAACATATTCGCCAGGACGGAATTCGCAGTCGAACGGCATATAGAAATCATAGCCAGCAGAGTCTTTGGTCTGTCTTTGGGGTACTGGTACATCTTTATCCAATGAGTACATTCTTATCCTTCCTTGAAATTTTTGCTTGGTCGAGATTATCTCCCATATCCCTTGCCAATGCATCAAGCAACTGCATACCAGCAGAGTTGGTGTCTTTAGCTAACAAGGAATCACGATATTCGTTGATTGCTTTAAACAGTTTTAGGTTTTCCTCGTCCACATCGAACATGTACTGCATACCCAGTACCTTCATGTGATTGCGTGCAATCTCATTCATAATTTCGACATAGTTCTTGATTACCTCTCCGACTTCTTCTTTATTCTCCCAGATGTAGGATACACAGGTAGGGCGGGTGTATTCGATGGATTCAGTCTGTGCGAAACGAACATCATCTTTTGAGATGAGTTTGTTGATTTCACACAATTTCCTGTCAATATCCAGCAGATTGTCGAATATCCTTTTTTCGCCATCGAAATTCGGATTACCGTGTTTTGCGGTATCCAGCATATCTTTGACCATATCATGCATCACACGGATGTATGACACGAATCCAATCCTCATAGAATCAGTTTGTTCCATCGTTGTTACCTCTTTCAGCGTTGCATTTCGGACAAACCCTCGTACCGTCCTCGTTCTTGGTCCAATGATTTCTGATAAGGCTTTTCTCCAATTCATTCTCGCTGATATATGGTTGCCAGAACGAGAATCCGCATTGGGAACACTCTATCTTGGTCTTGGACACTACTTTCGGGGTCTTGGGTTTCTGTTCGGTACTCTTACCGTTTTTACGGAATCTGAATATACTCATGTTATCACCAATCAACAATCTCCTGGCTGGCCAGTTCCACGTTCTCCTCATCCTTTTTTAGAATGTTTGCGATAGCATCCTCGATGCGCATACATTCATCGTAGGTAAGTGTGTGCGCACCCTTTATCTCGATGGTCAGAATCGTGTAATCCATCACTTCACCATCCATTTCTCAACCATATTCGCAAATTCTTCCTGGCAGTCCCTACATAGATAGTACGTAGTAAGAATACTGTCGGATGGATTGTAAATCTCGTTGAAACATTTCCAGATATCCTTGTGACACCTGCAACATTTTCCTTTTTCGTCATTCATTCAATCATCTTCCTATTGCCTGTTATACTCTTTTAGGATACCGCCTAATTTCATCCATAGTTCTCTCGCTTCATCGGAATGCAGACGGATGATATGATTTCCTATCTCAATCTCAATCTCGTCAATATATCCGACACCCAGCAGTTTCACTTGTGATGAACGATAATGTTGGGTAGTCATAGTATCTCTATCGGGGATGTAGTGATAGTATAATAACTCTCCTTTGGAGAGTTATGAGTATCCTGTGTGATGCGTTCAATAGGAGTCAAGATGCTCAATAACGATGTTCAACTCGGAACAGGCATTATCCAGACGGTTCTTGTCTTCGGCATTGAGCCTCCAGTTATCCTTATGCTCGGATATTGCCAGCATGGTATCGAACAGGTATTCTTTCATTTCATCAATGGTTGCTTGAGTGTATTTCATTGTACCACTTATCACTACATTTATTTTGTAGTATATAGTTGTATTGATATTATCAATTATCGTTAGAACTGGTTGGGAGAATACCCAATGCTTTCAATTCCCTTATCAGTTGCTTTCTGTCTATACCGATGAACTGTTCTGCCAGTTTCCTTTGTGAGATATTAGGATTCTCCGCAAGAATCTCCTTGGCCTTGTTAATCTGGTAATCGGAAAGTTTGCTTTTGGGTCTGCCGATAATCTTACCTTCCCTTCTGGCTCTTTCCTGTCCGTCCACGGTCCTGGAATGAATCAGTTCAAGCTCGAACTCTGCGGTAGCACTTAGGATGTTACGGATAAGCGTACCCTCGGCGGTGGTCAAATCGAAGTTCTGTTCAACGAATTTAATACCTATCCCCCAATCATCCAAATCCTTGCATATATTGGCCAGATTCAGCACGGAACGGGCCAGACGGTCTAGTTTGGTACAGATGATGATGTCGAACTTCTTAGCCTTGGCATCAGCCAGCATCAAATCAAGTCCTGGACGGCTTTTATTCGCACCAGACGATTTATCGGTATAGGTCTGAACGACCTCCCAATTCGGATGCCGTTTCACTTCGTCTTCCAGAACGATTAACTGATTCTCTAATTTCTGTTCCTCCCTAGATACACGTGCGTACTGAGCAATCCTGTATTTCCTGTTCGGGTCATTCAGATTCAGCTTATCTTTGGCCATGTTATCCGAATAACGTAGTGATTATATAGGTGTATCCGTATCATCAATCAGCAGGAACGGATGTCGCATCCCAAAACTTATGTCCGCCCCTGCACAACCCTATATGCCACTTTGGTTTAGAGGTATAACGACTGACTTGTAATCAGTAAGTCGGGGGTTCAAATCCCTCAAGTGGCTCTTATCTTCTTTTCATAGCGGTTAAATAACCCGTTTACGATTCAGACACTATGACAGAATTGTTGATATTGGGTTTCTTTGTATGTGCGCCCGCACTATTGCTGATGTTGGCATGTAAGGAATGACCGATAGGTAAACGTAGTGATTAAATACTACATCGTAGATGTAGTGATACAATGGGCGGGCATATTCTATCTGCTCATATCCCCGTCCATTGTGCTTTTTTTCTTTTTACTTTCAGCCTATAATATATTATCGTTTCTACACCGTTTTTGATTATCCTCGGTTTGACCATCGGTTGCAGGAATTCCCATTCGTTGTCATTCCAATAATCCATTATCGTGACAGGCACACCCATCGGACCATAGTAATCATCGGGTATATCCTTGATACGGTTGATATTGATTGCATCTTTATAATTCGTATATGTTTCGTAGTTCATCCCTTTATAGGAGATTCCGTTACGAAGGGACGGCTTGGTAACTGGCATATTGGTAATCCATCTGATAGAGGTCAATTCGACAGTCTATTTGCCGTCTATGACCTGTACCTTATCCGTATTTGCCATATTGCACGGGATATTGAATCTTACTCCGCCAGAACGAATCGAGTAACCGAAATGGGAATATGAACCGATTAATTCTTTAACATATGGGGTAAGCGCATTATTCATGTTTCCCAGAATAAGGTAATCTTTATGTTCTTTGAACATAAGTTTTTGGAATTCCTTTTGCATCGAGAAAGGAGGATTCGTCACAACGATATCGCTATGTTTCAGCAACTCGATACATTCCTGTGAATCGAAAGCACCGTCCCCTTTGAGTGTGTACGTTTTGGATTCGGTCGGTGTGTATATCGTATATTGACCATGCGAATCCTTGGAATAGCTGGAATATATGAGTCTTTTCAATCCAAGCACTTTGAAGTTGTCCTTGAAATATTTTACGAATTCTGATTGGTCTGTATCACAATTGTTATACACGGTCTTGTTTTTGAATGATTTGTGCCAGTATTTCAATTCTTTTTCGATGGTTTCCCTGCGGGTGTAGAATTCATCCACACGGTTAATCTGTGCATTACGCATCTGTTTGTTTTTTACCATTTCATGCCTCTGTTCGTTTTTTACGTTTTACGATTAGTCTTTGGAATGTACGGATTGGTACACCGTTCTTCAGTATCTTGGGTTTAATCAAGTCCAGTATTTCCCATTCCGAATCATTATACCAGTCCAGGAATGTGATAGGAACACCCATCGGTTCGTAATAGTCGATGGGAATATCACAAGTCCTGTTCACGTTGATATAGTCGTAATTTAGATATTTGGGATAATCCGTAGGATTATAAACTTTGGTCAGATTCTTTTTTGGAAGGTTTGTAGGCAGATTGGTTATCCAGCGTACAGGGGTAATATCTACAAATGTTTCGCCGTTTATAATATGAACCGATTTTGTATTTTGTGAATGAGAATATATTTGAAAATCCGATGGGACTTTGAAATTCATATGTCCGCTATGATGCGTATAACCTAATTTTATGAATGTACCGAGTAATGATTTAAGGTCTTGGGTACATATTGTCAGCAAACTTCCTACAATCAGATAATCCTTTTTATGATTATGCATCAGCCATATGAATTCCCTTAACAATGAAAATGGGGGGTTGGTTACAACGATATCGGACATATCCAATAACCTTATACATTCATCCGAACGGAAATCACCGTTTTCTTCAAGTGTGTATGTCTGTGTATGTGTTGATTCGACAATCGAATACTGTCCCCGACCATTCGGATTGTAAGACGAATAAATCAATCTGGTCAATCCGAGTCTGTTGAAATTATCCTTGAAGAATCTCACGAATTCGGATTCATCCGTATCGCAGTTGCAATAGACCGTTTTGTTCTGGAACAGATTAGGCCAGTATGCCATTTCATCCTCGATAGTGCAACGTTGGGTGTAGAATTCATCATCTTTCATCTTACGGGCATATCTTATCTTTTCAACGGTCATACTATCAACGTAGTGATTATATATTAGTATATAGATGTAGTGAACATATCGGGCAAGAATCCAGACCCCGACCTAATCATCTGGTATGCACCTTTACAGACTTGTCCGATATGCTTTAATAATCTGTTGTAATCTGCGATTTGCTGGTTCAATGGTCCTATGATTCCTGCCATTCCCAGCAAACTTTTAATACTTCTAAAAATATTGTTTATTGCGAAAGAGGGTAGTTCGCAAAATCAGTCGGCCTGGTTTCTTTGGTTGTTTTCTTTGCCAGGCCGACACTAAAATTCAACGAACGATTCTATCCGCATATGCTACTAAGGTAGTCCGTGGATTCATTTTGAATTTGAACCGTTCGATGTTGTAATTGTAGGACATGACCTTTTCAACATCTACCCTGTACTGTTTGTAATCCCTATCGGTGAATATCATGAACCTTACTTCGGTTTCGGACCTTTCGATAATCCATAATCCGTATCTTCTGGTTGATTGTTCGGCCTTGGCAGTATATAATTTGGTACTCGGTGTGAATTGAACGAATTCCATGATATCAGTTCACTCTTACGTAGATATCGCAATAAGTAGCATCCATGCCATCCTTGACCCTTTCGATGAACCAAGGTTGTTTCTCGATATCCCTGCCACCGTTGGCAATCCATGAGTTATCGGATACTCTCGCATGGACCATCCAGACACCCTTTTCTTTCACATGTTTATTGTATGCGGTAAGTTGTCTGTATGCGATTCTGGAAGACCTGCGTGCCAATGACCTTGCCTGTCTTTTATCGGTAGCGGGATGCCAATATTTATCGGGTGTGTACAGTTTTTTGGTTTTGCAGTAAACATATCTGCACGATTTCTCAATATCCCTATCGGATATGCAGTCCTCATCGGCCATGATTCTGACCCCTCTGATTGAAGGAATCTTAATTCCCTGTTCCTCCAAGACCTTATCCAGATTGTTATCCTTCATCTGACCTGTTGCGTATAAATCCATTTCAATTGCCTCCTTGCCTTCTGCTTATTCTTATTTCTTCTGAAATCTCCGAACTTATCTCCATCAATGCGTTTTCAATCCGACATAATCTTAGGTTGATATTCCTTTTCGGGTCGATAATCCCTGCACTAAGGATTAATCTGCATTGATGGATGTACGATAAGGAGTTGTTAAGTTGTTTTATTGCGTTTTTCCTCATTTCGTTTAAGTCGGACATCGTTCATTCCTCCAAACCATCGAATTCAGAGAGTCGTTTTCCTTGCAGACATCATCCTCTCTTTGGCCTGTTGGGTCTTCCATTTCAGAAGATGGTAGTTGTAAGCCAGTTCGTCATCGAAAAAGATTTCATAAGTAACTTTTTTCGATTTACTGGGACTGACTGATACGATTTCCGTAGGGATATAGCCGTATTTGGTCTGGCTTTCAACGGTTTTCTGGGTACTGTTGAATCCTTTGAAGAAGTTACGGGTAGCCTTGGATGTAACATTCAGATATTGATATTTAGTCAGTTTCAGTTCCTCGATTGACGAAACCGCCCATGAGGATTTATCTTTAATCTGAAGGACTTTGACCGCTAATGCAATCTGTCCCTCTTCGGGCAGTTTGCTGGTGTCGAATCCGTGTAGCTGATAATCGGTAGTTGTATTCATTTTCATTTTAGTTCCTCCTTGGTTTGAAATACCATTTTCCTATGCATCTGTTCGATGAGTTCCATGTATCGTTGATTTTGAAACGGTAATCGGTGTCCTGTACGATTGCTACGATGTGATGCGCACCAATCATCGCTATGACCGATTCGATTTCAAATCCATCCTCATCTGGATTGTTATTCAGATACTTACAGAACTCGATTCCTGTGTATTTTTTGTTGTCCTCTTTTCTTGGCTGATTCCTTTTGATGAATCCGTTGTCATGCATCCATTCTTCCAATATCTTCTGGTCGTTTGGAACGGATTTCTTTTTGTGTGCGATAACCACCAGTTCATCAAGAACCGTATCCCAGTCCTTTCCGCTTGCACGTGCTAAAGCACGGATGGAACAATCGCCAGTCGTTACCTTGTTCTTCGGATTCGCATTGTAGTAATGGAATGCTACCGTGTCGGGGTATTTCTCCTGCCTGTTCATAGTACGCACCTGTGAGTGGAATAGAACCTTGCCTTATCCAAGTCCTTGATTGCAATCATTTCCACGGTCTTGCCCTTGTACGGTTCGGTAAGATACTGGAATCTCTGGATTTTCCTGCGGTAAACGGTATCGTCATACTCGCTTACACACCATACGGTGGAGTCTGTACGCTTGACTATCTTGATGGATGGGAAGTACTGAACATCGTTCTCGCCGTCATAGTATTCTGCGATACCCTCGTACCATACTCCCACTTCGAACTTAATTGTATCAGTCATTTCACATCCTCTCCTTCAGTTCTTTCATCGAGCATACTTTCGAAGTGTCGGTGTAACCGAATTTCTGTTTTGTATCTGTTCTGTTGTCATGTGCGATTGCAGACATTACATATTCCTGCTTATGTTCATTCAGCCACTTCTTGACAGATTTCCATGCGGAATCAGTCATTGTGGTAATCCATACTTCATCATCGTCTACGTATTCCTCATACATGTCGTATTCATGTTGAATCTGCCAGTAAAGATGTGCGAAATACGGTTTATCGCAGTCTTCATAAAGGTCCATCACCTCTCCGTCCTTGATTAATTTAAGACGGTTTGCCTTTTGGATAGCGGTCTTGATTTCGGGTATTGCCCCGTCTTCGAATTCGGTTGTTTCAAAGCGGTAATCCATTTTATCACTCCATGGTCAGATGAAGCCACTTGCTCTTCATACACAGATGTGTTCCGTAGCAGTAGTATTCGATATCAGTATGATGAATGACCTTTACAACCCTCTTGGTCTCTTGGATAACTCCGTCACCCAAATCGTGAACAAACATAGTCTCATAGACTGGTTCATCCCAGACGGTAATGGTTTCGTTCCAGACTCCGTAGGATTCGGTCTTGGAGTTGTAATCGCACCAGCTCTGGCTCTTGCAGTAAGAGTTGCTATCTATACCATACGGATGGTGGATGCTCTCACGAACGTTGGCATCTCCAGTAATCTTGGAATAAAAGAGTTTTTTGTCATTCTGATATTCTTCGAATGTTGCTTGGCTCATATCTGTTCACCAGTTTTATTTTTCTTATGTTACCGTAACACTTATGGCTATATATAGTTTATCTAAACTAATTTAGATTGTATGTTATTGATTTTGAATGACTTGTCATTCATTTTCAAATTCATGTGTTATCCTTTCATGAATTCGTCCAGATTTATTTCTTCGTTATCCGCATTTATATTCAATAATGCTCTGAAACGGGTTGTATCCAATGTGTATAATTCGTGGTTACACCTCGGACATATAAATTTAATATTGATTTCATAGTATTTCTTGAAATGTCTTCTGTATTTGTTATAATAATATACCAATTCGGTTTGGACAGTTCCGCAATTCTGACAGGTGGCGATAATCTTCAAGTCAGTTACCATTCTGAATCCTCTCGGCCATATTGACTAGATTCAGTTCATCTTTCCTGTCCATTAAGATAAGTGCCTTTTTAAGATGGAAGTCCTCGAAATTGGTCCAGTCCGCAAACGGTTTCTGAGTTATTCTGTCCATAGCCAGATAGAATCTGTTACCGTTTATTTTATTTTCAGCAAAGACAACCATCAGTTCGCCTTTCAGCGTGAAACCCTGTGAATCGTATTCATCCAGTTCCTTTTCGTACATGGCGGTCATGGAGTTCTTCCAGAATCTCCATAGGTCATTCTCTGCAACCAACTTACCGAATCCGTCCGAATCATCGAAGAGGTCTTTCAGCACGAATAACCCCCCTTATTCATTCAAGTTCGTTTCTTGAATAAAGTGTGAAACCGCCAGTCCAACAGACCCTGCCGAATGTACCCTTGTCGATTTCTACCCTCTCGTCTGCACCTTCCCAGCCTTTTAATGGTTTTCTGCGAATGACCTGCTTTGCCGAATAATTATCATCACCGTAGGTGATATCTTTGAAAAAGATATACCCAGAATCTCTCCTGTCAACACAGAGATATTTCCTCTTGCTTCCGTGACTGGTCTCGCCTGTGTAGACCTTTCCGACCTTGAATTTCTTACCAGCGTAGTCTCTCATGTCTGTTCACCTTCTCCATTGACGAAATGATTTAACTCTCAAGGAGTTCGTTGTCGATTTCAGCGAGAATCATCTGGGCCTCGTTGATTTCTGCAATACACTTCTTGATTTGGTCAGCGAATTCCTGTCCCTTCTTGTGATTCTGGATAAGCCAGTTCATGGCACTCTCTACATCGGGGTTGGTCTCGTTGAAGAAACCCCCCTCATCGAAACCTTGATTCCAAAGGACATTCAACTGTTCTTCCGCAGTCTGATTGGTTGTGGTCATGTTTGTTCATCCTCCTTTTCAGAATTTTATCTTGTGGGTCTTGAGATAGTTGTTGTCATAAAGTCTGTTGTCTGCATAAGCGATAACAGTACGGCCAGACGGACTTTTGAATAAGAATCTCTCTACTCCGTCTTCGATAGAGATTACATCTTCAATCAGTTCGAAGTAGTCATAAGATGCCCCTCCATTTCTGGATGCAAATAGGAAAAAGATAGTATTCTTGTCCCTTGATTTGATAATCAAGGCAGTATCCCTGTTGGATTCTAAGTACCTTGCTCTGTATGCGTATCCATCGGTTGTGAACTTCGTTGCCATTGTCAGCACCTTTTTGATTTATTGATGTAGTGATACAGTTACCAGTATATATAGTTAATCTAAATTAATTTAGATACTATATCTTATGCGTATTTGATAAGGATTGCTTTGTACTGTTCTTTACCGTTGATGTGTGGGGAGAACATATCATACTTATTGTCCTTACCGTGACTTGCGAATCCCACGATTTTGAACTGTGCGGGATTATGCTTGAACAGGAACGTGATAGGTACACCCATCACACCTTTGTAACCAGCAGGAATCTGTGCCAGTTTAGGGACTTTTATAATCATTGTGCCATCGTAGGTCGTATAATCGGAAATAGACCGTTTAACGGTAGGGATAAAAGGCTTTACAACCGTTTTCATATTGGTAAGCCAGCAGATATACCCTATTTTCAATCTATCGTTGGAAGTGGGCGAAGACCTCCAGAAATAATAGACCCTGTTAGTGGTCGCACATCCGAATCTTGCTTTACCCTCTACGATATCCGCAGAGATATTGGCAGACATACATGTATTCATGTTGGCCACTACCAAATACTTCTTACCAGCAGATTTGACCAAATCGTACCAGTCACGGAATAATGAGAAGGGAGGATTGGTAATCACGACATCGCAGGTCTTGAGAATCTGCTGACATTCGGGAGACTGGAATCCGCCGTTCCCGTTCAGTTCGACAGTATGTTTCTTCGTCCACATCATTATATCCAGACTGTTGCCGTCAATGATTGACTGAGGGACATCGGTGACATGGAAATACAATCCGTGAGGATTGTTAAGGCAGGTAGATGTAAGCGATTTCAATCCGATTTTTTTGAAATTACGGATGAAATACAGGACGAATTGGGACAGATACGGATTGTCGCAGTTGCAATAGACATGCTTTCCTTTCAACTGGCTCGCATAGTTATCCACTTCAAGGGCGATATCCTTATAGTAAGTGTAGAATTCGTCATTATCCGTAGTATGCTTAGATTTGTTAAGTGCCTTATTGTTCACACTATCACTATATTTATGGTCTAAATTATATTTAAACGTTAAACTTATCCAAACAGGATTCGGCAATCTGGTAATACTGATTATCAAGTTCGATACCGATAAACCGTCTATTGCAACGCATACAGGCCAATCCTGTACTTCCTGCACCCATACAGTTATCCAGTACCGTATCGCCCTCATTCGTGTACGTCTTGATGAGATATTCCAGACATTCGATACTTTTCTCCGTTCTGTGCATGGCTTTGCTGGGATGGAGTTTTTGGAATCTGATGATGGATGTAGGATATTTTTTAGTGGTCAGTTCGGTCTTGACAGGTCTGTAATCACCGTAATTGTTGTTGTTGGGTTCTTTTGAAAGGTACTTCGTACCTTGGTCATGCGATGGTTTCCCCTCGCTGAATTGAGGATTATAAACTGGCGGTTCTGTGTAGAATATCGCAATCTGTTCGTGTTGTCTCAACGGCATCTTCTTGGCATTGAGGAATCCAGATGTAAGAATCTTATCCCACACCAAATCATATCTGAACATCTGCCTATTGGAATTGACCAAATCCACATAGAACAATCCCTGTCCGAACAATGCTATGCATCCGTTGGGTTTTGTAATACGTTTGTACTGCGCCCATAATGGCTCGAACGGAATGATGATGTCCGATTTATTATGGGTGACACCATACGGCAAATCGCACAGAATCATATCCACGGAACGGTCTGGAATCTCCTTCATAACATCCAGACAGTCACCGTGAAATAATTGGTAGTTCTTCATAATCACTACATGAAAAGATTTGATTAAAAGGTTTGTATCGGGGTTATACCCCGATATGTTCAAGATTCCTCATGCCAGAACATACGGATTCCTCAAGGTTTAGTTCCAGGAGGTAAGACCTCGACCTTAACGGATTCACCATTGATGGATGCGGTGGTCTTACCGACTGATTTCCTAGCTTTCCTGTTCTCCTTTGCAACCTTTTTCCTGTTTGCTCTTTCCATCTTATCTTTCTCCTTCTGTTCCTGTTTCTTGCGCTTGTCAGCTTCTTTCTGCTCCTTTTTCTTGCGCCTATCCTCTGCCTTTTCATCGGATATTCTCTGTGCTTCCAGCAGTTTCTGTTGCCTTTCGGGTTCGGAATTCTTGTAATCAATGGCTTTCTGCCAGGTCTTCTGTGTTTCAATAGCTTTTTGAACGTTTGCCATTTCAAGTTTATGCTGATGCCTTTGTTCCAATCTATTGGATATACCTTCGCCCAATGCCTTTATAGTCTCTTTTCTTGCTTTGCTTTTCTCCGCTTTAGCCTGTTCGAGTGCAGGACGTTGTGCCTCCCTCAATTCACGCATCCGTATATTGGATTCCTGTCTCATCCTACGGGCATCTGCTCTGGATTGTGCTTCGATTTTCTTAAGTTCGGTTGCTTGAGCAATCTTCATCTGTCTGGTCTGTTCCCTTAATTGTTTAGTTGTAGGGCCAGATGGAAGTTGCGGTTGTCTGGATGGAGGTAACTGTTCCTGTTGTCTGGATGGAGGTAACTGTTCCTCCTCGTATTCCTCAGCAGGAGGAATCTGCACAGGCTGACGTACCCGCTTGGGGGGTAACTGTGGCCTTCTGGCGGGTGCGGGCAACTGTTCCTC
>OCVV011254683.1_pt1 | contig 13796 bp, 16 predicted proteins | sample 1539721 | NCBI WGS metagenome assembly OCVV01 (sample SAMN02144230, study PRJEB22623) | gut metagenome | biome: sheep rumen | host: Ovis aries | place: New Zealand
AAAGGAGATATAGGTAGTTAGTCATGTCTAACTGTTCCCACTTTAGTTAGGTAAAGTGCTAAAGTGATGATAGAAATATAACGATAATTGTGGTATAATAAATATAAACTAATACATAGATTGACAAAAAATAAATTATGAAAATATGCAGGAATTCTAAAAAAGTTGTCGAATTCATTTACATTGGTAAATGTTAAATGGAAATGAAAAAATTAACATTTACTAATAAAATAAAATTGTTTCACGTGAAACAGAAAAGAGGTAAAAAATGTTCAATGTCTTAATGCCCCATGATTATTTGATGAATGGTTATTACGTTGCGGAACTTTCGACGGGTGAAGTTATTGCTTCTAAATCTTTAAAAGTAGTTTACACTTCTTGTCTTATGAATCTGAAAGACGCTTGCTATCTTTACCGCAAATATGCACATGGTAGCAATTATTATTCTGCTGTTATCCATACCCCTTCTGGTTTCAAGTATGAAGTGACTGTTTACGATATGCCTTTTTATAAGGGTGTAGCTATTGAACGCAATTCCAAAACATATTATTGTAATGAGGTGAAATGATATGGCAATCTTTGCAAATGTCTCAATCCCTGCCCCTGTTGTTACTGTTCGTTCTTTGAAAATGGGTGAATATTTCACCCGCAAGAACATTGCAAACCCCCAGGATTCACAAGTCTATGTTCGCGGGGAATATGACAGAGAGCAGAAACGCTTTATGTGTTATCATTGGGATGATATCAATAAAGTTGTTTATCTCAAAGGTGATACCGTGGTTTACACTGATTTTGAATTTTAAGGGGGGCGAGAGTATGAAGCACAGATACATGATCATCGTTTATTATGTAGGCGTTGAAGATGAATATAAAACGTATGTAGGATTCTTTGATCATTATGAAGATGTTAAAAACGAGATAGCACTTGCAGATAGATGCAGTTATGAATGGCAACTTTATAAGTATCATAATTCTAAAGAAGTACAAGGCTATGTTCGTTATAAATGAGGTGCGACAATGAAATATACATTCTTCTGTGAGTTGGGTAGAATGTATAAACCGGGCAAGCATTATTTATTCATTGGGGGATGGATTAAACCATCCCCTGCTCGGTTTGTAGTATTAGCCCATGGGAATATGACAAGTGCTGAATATGCGCGTATAATTAAAACTGGACAATGCCCCATCTGTTTTGAAGCCCATTATCATATGCTCAGAATCTATCAACAGCCCATAGAATGGCATAGTGCAAAATACCATGAAAACCACTTCCAGAATTGCGGAACGATGAAACAATCCGGGCGTTATCATAACTTATATATTGGTCAAATTGATGTTAATAAAATAAAGGGGTGTTTATAATGGCAAGATCGGAATACAGTAGACTTAGAGGAATAGCACAGAAACGACTTGAAAGATTGACTGCTAAAGGATTAGCTCCCGCGGGAATCTCTTTTCCGAAAGTCTCAGAACTGAAGACGAAAGCAGCACGCGAAAAGGCACTAAAGCACATTCAGAATTTTATTGAATCTGGGACAACGTTGACGGATGTTAAAAAGAGCAAGCAGAAAAAACAGGTTATCCTTGTTAATGATTCCCCGGTTCTGCTGACTGAAAAGGCGATAAAGGAACGCGAGAGACGCGAAAGAAGGAACGCAAGACGGCGGGCGCGGTATGCAGTTACAAAGAATTTGACGAAAGCACAAAAAGCACTGCTAAAAGGTGCAAAAACATTGGGCTTAAATATACCGACGGATAAAATCAAATCGTTCATTGAATATATGGAAATGAGATTCTCACAGGTGCAGGAATCGCAATTCTATGCAATGGCAAAATACACGGAAGATTTTGAAACCATCCTAAAAAAATCCCCGGAAAAAGATGATATAGTTGCAGATTTTAATCGATATGTTTCAAATATGGATGGTAAAGAAAATCTGTTCAATGTTCTGCCGTCTTACGGTGAAAACGTTGTAAATGATATCTGGTCAAACTATGTAAAGTCTCTATAAGGGGAAACAAACATGATTCAATCATGGGTAGAAATAGACTGGTATGCTGTTATACGTTCGCGGGGAATCATACCCCCGCTGAAAAAGCGCAAGCCAGATATGCCGGGTGGGCGATATATTATCGATGTGGTAACTGCTTTCGATATAGAAACGTCCCGCCTGGACTTGCCTATACCAGATGGAGCTGTCCAGAATTCCCATTCTTTCATGTATATATGGCAATTTCAGTATGATGATATAACTGTTGTCGGTAGAACATGGGACGAATTTTTTCTAATGATTGAGTGCATTAAAACAGCTTTAGAGAAAATTCAGATTGATGATAGTTTGCCAACAATACCCCGCCTTGTTATATGGGTTCATAATTTATCTTATGAATGGCAATTTCTGCAGGGGCTGTATCATTTCAACAATGAAGATGTTTTCCTTAGAGACAACAGGAAAGTTATTTATTGCAGAATGTATGATTGTATTGAATTCCGATGTTCATACATTCAAACCAATGAATCATTAGCCCATCTAACAAAACATTTAGGTGTAGAAGAAAAACTATCTGGTCAGAAATTCAACTATGATATTATCCGTTACCCATGGACGGAATTAAGCGAATATGAATTAGAGTATTGTATTCGCGATGTTCGTTCATTGGTTGCATGTATGAAAATCAGGATGGAAAAAGAAGGGGACAACTTGCAGACCATACCCCTTACTTCAACCGGGTATGTTCGCAGAGACTGCAAAAAGGCAATTTCACAAGCCCCGGTTTGCTATCAGATACGCGACATTAAGCCCCAGATGAAAGTATACCGCCTATTGCGTAAAGCGTTCCGTGGCGGGAATACCCATGCAAATAGGCAGTATGTCGGTAAAATCCTTGAAAATGTCGTTTCTTATGACATGGCAAGCTGTTATCCTGCCCAACAGTTAACTAAAAAATTTCCCATGTCCCCCTTTAGGTTTTTAGATGATAACCTGTCAATTGAGCGCGTTCTAAAATTTGTGGGGTTGGGGTATGCTGTTGTTGCAACGTATGTCTTTCAGAATATAAAGATAAAGCCGGGCGTAACAATTCCCTATTTGTCATTAGCCAAAACTGAAAGTGCGGGTTTTCTGGGCGGTATTGATAATGGAAGAATATTGTATGCAAGTGTATGCGAAACAACGTTGACGGAATATGATTTAGATATTGTGATTCGTCAATATACATTCGACAAGGTAATTATCAAAACTGCAATGGTGTCTAAAAAGGATTATTTACCAGAAGAATACAGAAAAACTATAATGTCATATTATAGGCGTAAAACAGAATTGAAGGGGGCAAAAACAGACGAAGAGAAATATCAATATATGAAGAATAAAAATCTTGTCAATGCTGTTTTCGGAATGTCATGTCAAGACCCGATACATGCAGAAATTCTATATGATAACGGCAATTATACTAATATCAATTTGTATGATATTCCAGATAAAGCAGAAGAAGCATTGAAAAAAGCCCATTTCCCGTATCAGTGGGGGGTATATGTAACAAGTCTTGCGCGGTATGCATTGCAAGAAGCTATTGATAAAGCGGGGGACAAGATGGTTTATTGTGATACAGACTCTGTAAAAGTATTGGGGGAAATTAATCTAAAGCAGATCAATGCCAGGCGTGAAAAACTCGCACAAAGAATGGGGGCTGTTGCAACAGATCGGAAGGGGGTAGAACATCCTATTGGGGTATTTGAATATGAAGGCATGTACGAAAAATTCATAACGCAAGGGGCGAAACGGTATTGTTATATTCAAGATGGTGAAATGCATATAACTGTATCAGGCGTAAGTAAAGCAAAAAATGAAGAAACAGACAAACCCATAGCGGTAGAAGAATTGGGATGTATTGAAAACTTCAAAGAGGGGTTCACGTGGCACAAAAGCGCGGGGACATTGTCGGTTTATAATGACGATGATAATTTTATATACCATGCACCCGGCGGGGATATACAGATAACCCCCAATCTTGCGCTGCTTCCGAATACATATACAATGGGCTTTTCAAAGGACTATAAGAAGTTGATAACAGATATCATGTTATACGGTGAATTTGTAGACAGAAGGGAATGATACCATGAAATTATATACTTCAAGTGGTTGGGTAAATTGGGATTATATCTGTTCATTGCCCAGTGCGTTTATTATGGTCGTTGGTGCGCGCGGTACTGGCAAGACATACGGCATTTTTAAGAAGCTGATAAACGAGAAAAAACCATTTATATATGTTAGGCGTTTACAATCGCAATTGGATATCAGTAAATCAGAGTCGGGTAACCCCTTCAGAAAATTAAATGCAGACTTAGGGCTTGAAGTCATGCCCCGCCCCCGTTCTAAAATGTGTGAATTCCGACATGAAGCAGGACAGGGGGATATTGTATCTTTAGGTGTTGCATTGTCTACTGTTGCCACAATTCGCGGATTCGATTTTTCCGGGTATGATTATATTATTTACGACGAATGTATACCCATGATTGGCGAGAAACCAATAAAAGATGAATTCAATGCTTTTCTGAATCTCTATGAAACAGTGAACAGAAACAGAGAATTGGAAGGACAAGCCCCGGTAAAATGCATTATGTTAGGGAATGCTAATCAGCTAGCAAACCCCTATTTCTCAGGTTGGCATTTTACCAAAATCGCGCTAAAGATGATCAGGGGCGGGCAAATGGTCTATACGACAAACGACAAGACCAGAACAATAATTTTATTGACAAATTCCCCCATATCAACAGCAAAACGTCAAACAAGCCTATATCAGAACGCTAATGATGGTTTCTTGACAATGGCATTGGATAATGCATTCAGAACAGATGAAACCATTATAGCCAGTAAACCACTACAAGAATATAATCATGTTGTTTCTGTTGGTGAAATTGGGATATACCGTCACAAGTCAAACCGGGAATATTACGTTTCAAGCGTTATTCAGAAACAACCATATTATGATGATTATGGAATGGGGTTGAAAATGTTTCAATCTGATTTTATTCTGTTGCGTTCACTGTATATGTCGGGTAAACGGTTTGTATTTGAATCATACGAAAATGAAATTCTTTTCAGAAATTATATAAAAATCTCTTGACTGTAAATGTAAAAATAAACAGAATAAACATTGTCGAAAGACAAAAAATAAAAAAGGTGGTTTGAATTATGGAACTTACTAGAATTGAAATTTTCAAGGCAATGAACAGCAAAGATGTTCAGAACGTGAAGGAACTGGAAGGACAGATTATCGCCCCTGTTGCATTTCACACTCATTCCTATGAAGATCAGGACGGGAAAGAACATGCAGTGCTTGTGATTAAGGACGGCAAGACTGGCACACTTTGCAAGACTGAAGTCCAGGCATTCATCAAAAAGTTTCTGGCATATGATGAAGCTTTCGGCTCTCTCCCGGATTCCGAAAAACCCGAAATTGTAATCACGATGAACACAAGCAAGAAGGGAAACAAATACGTGAATTTTGACATTGCGGGTTAATGTAAAAATCAATATATTATGAACAGGGCTGTTATCAATCCCCTACGCAAGCCCCAGAAGGGCGGGGACGACCGGGCGCGGTCAAGAGTTGATAACAGCCCGGATTTTTATATTCGAAGGGGTGCTGTTCATGGAGACGATTAACCTTATTTCAACCATGGTTTCTCAATTGGGTTTTCCTGTTGCCATGTGTATTATCTTGTTTTATTCACTGAATCAGGAAAGAAAAGACCATAAAGAATCTGAAGAAACAATTAACAGATCAATCAATGAACTGAAAGAAACATTTACATTGACGATTCATGGACAGCAGGAAAAAATGACGGAAGCAATCAATAATAACACTCTTGTTATGCAACGTTTGATTGATCAGTTAGAAAAGGGGTAATTACATGTTGACGGGTGAACAATTCGCCAAACAGGCAATTGATGGTAATTATATCGGAATCCCATATTCAAAACTTGACTGTCAAGGATTTATTGAACGTGTTTTATATGATTGTGGTATTCGAAAATCAAATGGGACTGCTTACGATTGGCGCGGTAGTAATAGCATGTACCGAAATTTTCAATCATGGCATGGAAGTATCAAAGATTATGAAAAAATATGTGGTGCTCTCCCCATTGGCTGTTTAGTGTACACCCGGAAAACCGACGGGGGCGAAAAAGAAAAAGGATATAATGACGGATTAGGTAATTTTGTTCATGTAGGTATTTATTTAGGTGAACCCCATGGAGTGATTCACAGCACAACCGGGGGTGTTCAATGGGGAAAATATCCCGATAAACGTTGGAATTATTGCAGTCTGCTGTCAATGATTGACTATGGCTGTAAAAATTCAGATAATGATATTGTAACAATCATCCAAAATGAATTGGACATTGTCCAGAATTCATTAATACGGATAGAAGGGCTGTTGAAAAATCTGTGAATTATGTGGAAATTTCCGATTTACTAACAAAGGGATTCACACCCGAACAGATTGTAATGCTTGCGGGCGCGAATCCCCCCGCCCCCCAGGGCGAACCGTCCCCAGAACCGACTCCAGAACCGACTCCAGAACCGACTCCAGAACCGACTCCAGAACCGACTCCAGAACCGACTCCAGAACCGACTCCAGAACCGTCTCCAGAAATGAAAGCATTGCGCGATGAAATGAAGGCATTGAAAGAAGCAATTCAAGCACAGAATATCATCACACAACATATGGAAAATCTCCCCCCTTCTTCAGAATCAACAGAATCAATTCTTGCGGGGATTATTCGCCCCCCGTTTGAAAATAAGAAAGATTAAGAGGTGTTTTACATGAGTGTAAACAATATGACTTTTCAGCAGATCGCTACTGTTCTTACGGCTATCGTAAAACAGGCAACAGGACAGACAGCTATCACCCCTACTGATACCGCAAGTTTTGTATCTGTTGCCCAGATTGCGCTCAGTGCGGGCAATGATGCCGTAATGAATGCAATTTCCAATGTTCTTTCCAGAACCATTTTCTCCATTCGCCCCTATTCTGCAAAGTTTGCAGGACTGGAAAAAGACCTTCCCAGATGGGGAGCGTATATGCGTAAACTGTCCATTGCTGACTCTGATTGGGCGGACGATGAAGCATACAAATACCCCGTAACGTTTGACGCGTCCCAGAACCCGGCAAACGGGGACGGGGGCATGGTTGATCAGTGGCGTATCAAAAAGCCCAACGTTCTTCAGACGAACTTTTTTGGTCAGAGCGTATACGGTGACCATATCACCATCACAGAAGATCAGCTTGAAACAGCGTTCAAATCCCCTGATGAATTGGGTTCTTTTCTGTCTCTCATTATGACGAATCTGTCCAACCGTCTTGAAATGTCCCGCGATGCAATCGCAAGGGGACTCTGTGCGAATATGATTGGTTCTCTGGTAGCAGAAAACGATGCAAACCGTGTGGTTCATCTGCTGTCTGAATACAATACCGCAACCGGGTTGAATCTGACTGCTACAACCGTTTATCAGCCCGCTAATTTCCCCGCGTTTATGAAATGGGTATACGCAAGAGTGGCTACTATTTCCGACCTTATGACGGAAAACAGCACGGTATTTCAGACAGTTATCACTGGAAAACCCGTTCTTAGACATACCCCCATGCAGAACCAGAAGATTTATATGTATTCCCCCGCAAGGCATCAGATTGATGCAAGAGTGCTTGCGGACAGCTATCATGATAACTATTTGAAATATGCGGATGTTGAATCTGTCAATTTCTGGCAGTCGATCAGAACCCCCGACAGGGTGAACGTTACCCCTTCTTATACCAGTAGCGCGGGCGTTCTGGTTACACCCGAATCAGCAGTAGTCCAGACGGGTGTATTTGGGCTTATGTTTGACGAGGATGCTATGGGCTATGCTCTTCTGGACAGGCGTATGCTCAGCACTCCTGTGAATGCTTCTGGACTCTATCGTAACATTTGGGTGCACTGCAAACAAAAGGTTTTCATGGACAACACCGAAAAAGCCGTTGTTCTTCTCCTTGACTAATCCCATTACGGGGGCGGGCAATCCCCGCCCCCTGTTTTTGTAGGTGGAATATGCAGATACAACTATATCAGTTTGCGAAAAAGAAAAACTCAACAATACAGCCAGATCAGGGGGTAGCTGTTGACGTTGTTCTGAAAGAACCGACAAATATGTTATCCCCTGTAATACGAATCACACAAGCGCGAATTGGCGCGAACATTGCCCCGACCATGTACAACTATGTTTATATCCCAAAATTCACCCGGTATTATTTTATATCCAATTGGGATTATACCGGGGGCTGTTGGGAATGTACATGTGTCTGTGATGTTATGGCATCGTGGAAAACTTACATTTCCGCACAATCTGTATACGTGGAACGCGCACAAGCAGAATATGATGGAAACATTATTGATGTCATGTTTCCCGCAAAAACAGACTATACAAAAACCTATGCAAGTCTTGCAGATTCATGGAATGGTATAGCCCCTTCCGGGGGTTCATATGTATTGGGGCTGTTGAATTATCAAAATACTGGAAGTATTGGGGCTGTTACTTATTACGCTTTAACCCCTTCACAGATTGCATCATTCATAACTTATATTTTCGGAAATAACATTTTTCAATCTTCCAATATTAATGAAATTTCTGAAGGACTATTCAAGGGGTTATTCAATCCCGCACAATACATTGTTTCCTGCATATGGTTTCCAGAATCAAATAACGCTTTTGGTTCTGTATCTGCAAGTATTAAAATCGGGTATTGGGACACTGGAATTAATGCAATTATTGTATCTGCTTTAGTTGCCGAACGTTTTGTAACTGGCACACTTCCAGACCATCCGCAATCTGGGACGCGTGGGGTGTTTTTGAACTATTCCCCGTATGCTTACTATACGCTATACGTTCCCCCGTTTGGATGTATAACGATTGAAAGCAGTATACGCGCACATGGTAAATATTTACGCTGCCCCGTTTATATTGACCATATCACAGGACAGGCAACCATGCGTATAGGGGTAACAGAAACACAAGTGTCAAGCGGTGAACCAAATATATTTGGTGAAGAAATAACGACTATGTTTGGCGTTCCCATTCAGTTAGCACAAGTCATGTCTGATTATACGGGTAGTATCGGAAGAATGGCGGGCGGTGCTATTACCGGGAATATTCTATCTGTTCTTTCGGGTGCGGTACAAACGGCAATCAGTGCATATTCTCCCCAGGTGCAGAGCATGGGGGCAAATGGTTCATTTCTTCTTTCGTCAATGTCCCCCGGTATCATTGCAACGTTCGCAAAAATTACAGACCCGTCCGATTCCATTTTGGGACGTCCGCTCATGAAACAAAAAGCAGTCGCGACATTATCAGGATTTATCAAATGTTCTAATGTTCATGTGAATATCCCATGTATGGATGAAGAGCGCGAACAGATCGAATCTATGATGAATACGGGGTTCTATTACGAATGAATGTACAGCTAATAAATGATTGGTACATGTCTACCAATAAACCCTCGCAAATGGGGACAACAAACACAAGCGGAATCACAGATAAACAAAAACATAATGCAAGAAAAATCTATGATTATTTTACTGCTATAGGTTGGTCACTGTCTGCAATTGCGGGTATGATTGGAAACATGCAGGTTGAATCATGGTTATCTCCCGCAACAATACAAAGTACAAACAGATGGAGATTGCCTAATGGCGCGGATTCATTATCTGATGTTCCTAATAGTGTTATGCTGAATTTTTATATGGAATATTACGGCGTAACAAAAAAGGCGTTTGGTGTTGGAATTGTTCAATGGGACGGATATACAGATAAAGGTGACCCCCATGGACAAAAGCTAGTATCATATGCCATTCGCAACGGTTTGAATTGGTACGACGGCGACACACAAATGGCGCGCATTCAATTTGAACAAGAAGGAAATTGGCAATGGAAATCATACAAAATAAACGGTATTCAATGGACATGGGGCAATTTTCCGACAAACAATCAAACCCCGGAAGTATCCGCTAAAATATGGCAAGCGTGTTATGAGCGTTCATCAACAGACGATGTAACACGTAGACAGAATAACGCGCGGTATTGGTATAATTATTTCTATGAAGAACCATCCCCAGAACCCCCAGAACCACCAGAACCCCCAGAACCACCAGAACCCCCGACCGGGTGGGTGTCAGGTGAACAATTTTCAGAATATGCGCTAGCTTATAATGGCCAATATCTCCCCTATGATGAATGCGATTGTGTGCAATTCGTAAATAAAGTTTGGCAGGATATCCCCGCAACAAGCGGTAGTATCACCATGGGCACCAACAGTTTATGGAGAAGCACAAGAACATTTAACACGAATTCCCCGGATGGACAAGAACCATGTCCAGAATTATGGTATAAGGCAACCATTGAACAGTGTATTAGTAAGTATGGAGCTATACCCCCAGGCACGCTATTGTTTCATAAAATAGGGGATTCAGATAACCCCCCTATACCGCCACAATACGCCGGGGACGGTATAGGTAATTTTGCTCATGTTGGTATCTATGTCGGAAATAATAAAGTTATGCAGTCGGGCGGGCGCGATTCTGCAAGCGTTCCGGGAGGGGGCGTTCATCTTTCTAATTATGATTCGTCTGCATGGAATTATGTAGCGTTCCTTGTATATGTCGATTGTAGCGCGGGGGGTGAACCAGAACCCCCAGAATTACCCGGATGGTTATTCATGCTGTTTAGAAGAAAGAAGGAACTGAAAAATGTCAAATTTAACTATTCCCGTAGATTATAAGGAAAAGAATCAATATAATTCTTCCTTTTCCCCGTCTACTGTACATTGTCGCGATACAAATCTTCAAAGATTTTTTAGAAAATATCTTCTGCAAAAAGCAATGTCTGTCTTCAAATGGAAAATACCGAAAACATGGGACAAGGATTACTTCCTTTATTCTCTGTATGCTTTCGGGTATGTGGCAATCATTGACACTGAAAAATTTGGAATTATTCCCCAATGGGGAGCTGTTGGCGGGTATAATGTTTTCTACCATCCCAATTATATTATCATCTCTAACCCACTTCTACCATCCAAAACATATACCATCAATCAGGATTGTACAATCATTAAACTGCAACCAGACTATAGTAGTATTATGGACATGGTGAATTATTATGCTGACCAAATGGCGTTGTGTTCCCAGTCTATTGATATCAATCTGCTTTCTACACATACCGCAACGGTTTTCCCCGCTAATGATAAAGCCATTGCGGAATCTTACAAGAAAATGTTTGATAAAGTGGCAAGCGGTGAACCCGCTGTTGTAGTCGGAAAAACTCTTTTTGATGAAACAGGAAAACCGCTTTGGACTCCGTTTAGTCAGAACGTAAAACAAATGTATGTCGCTGATTCCATTCTTTCAGATATGCGGAAAATTGAAGCGCGTTTTGATACTGAAATTGGAATTCCGAACGCAAATACAGACAAGCGCGAAAGACTCATTTCAGATGAAGTCAATGCAAACAATGCAGAAACAGGGCTACGTGGTGAATTGTGGCTTGAAAACATCAAAGAAGATATTGAAAAAACAATGAACATGTTTGATATTGAAATGTCGTGTGAATGGCGAATCAATCCGTTTGAAAATGGGGGTGTAAATAATGGCAATGTTGACAGTGATGGGACTGTTTAATTATGATGATACTATTTTTAATAGTTTGTATCTTCCTACTGGTGTTGATAGGCAAACTGCTATTGATACAATTGTTATGGAGACGGCAGAACTGGAAATTTTGTATCCGTCCCCCGCCTTTATGAAACAGGCTGTAACCATATGGGGCAATACCATGAAACCAACGTTTGACAGAATATGGAATGCTGTCAATCTGGAATATAACCCCATTGAAAACTATGATAGGCAGGAAACAGAAAGCAGCACTGCAAACCGGGAACATGGCGGTAAAGATATAAGCCAGGGCAGTACAGTGGACAGCGGTAGCCTTACTAATAAAGTAGCCGGGTTTGATTCTTCTACATTGGTTGACCATGATGAATCAATCAGCAGTGCAACAGGAACAGACAGAACGGAACTAACACACGGCGAAACAATCGATGATACCACAAGCAGAACAAGCAGGATTCACGGGAACATTGGCGTGACAACTAGTCAGCAGATGCTTGAATCTGAATTAGATATAGCCCCTCGTCTCAATTTTTATAGGTTCATTGCTGAAGAATTCAAAAAGCGGTTCTGTATTCTTGTCTACTAATGTAAGAAACTGCATAATATAACAAGAGGTGATAACATGAGCTTTGAAAATTTCCCCTATTCCAATTTTCATGAACTCAATTTAGATTGGATTGTACAGAAAATTAAAGAAGCATATTCCCCCGACAATCCCCCGGAAAATATTGTATTGTCCATTAATGGGCAGACCGGGCATGTTGAACTCTTCACAGATAATCTGATTCGTCTCCCGGATGTTCCCGACAACGTTTGGAATATTTACAGAGTCGCTGACGATGAAGCTAAAGGCATTCAGTTTGACGGAGATGGAGCATATCGAATTTATCGCGATCATCGATATAAAATCTATGATGAGGACAATGAACCAGACTATCCCGTAACATCAGTAAATGGACAGACGGGGGATGTTGAAATAGCTCCACCTGCTGTATTATCTGTAAACGGTAAAACGGGAAATGTTGTAACCCCCTTCAGGAATCCGACCGGGGATATTCTCGCGCTTGACACTTCGACAACGGGCAACCGTTGGGGATTCAGTCGCGCAACCAGTGCGGGAACAGCTAGTATCTTCATGGTTACCAGTGATAACTCCATTCATGCATATATTCAACTTACTAACCTGTCTGGAAATAATATTGTATTGCCATTGCTTACAAGCGCGGATATCCCAGAATCTGCAGGCGTGGTATCTATTAATACAAAAACAGGTATTGTAACGCTATACGGTTCTGATATTCTTACAAATTCGAACGGAAGCACAACAATCGCGCAGGATATTTCAAGTCTGCAAAATGAAATTGGAATTGAAAGAAATGAACGAACAGTAGCAGATAATAATATATCTACACTGTTGAATAATTCCTTGTATCCTAGCTCTAGTATTCCCGCACTATGGGATAGTGGCAATTTCAACGTGACGACGGGCGAACCCGCAACTACAGCAAACGCTATTAAAACATTTGATTTTATCCCAGATGCTTATACTACTGCAAGCATTGCAGAAGATAACGCATATTATATGCGCGTTTATGGATGGAATGAAAACGGCATATATCAGGGAACACTTGCTAATGATAACACTTTTCAGAAAACATATGTAAATGGTAGACTTTTCAAGACTGTAGACTTTACAGAATTAAGAAGAACATTTCAGGATTATTCTTTTAAGGTCACATTATTGAAACAGCCCGCAGAAGCAATCCCCGTATCAGATAATAGCTATGTGCGTTTCAATATTCCTATTGCTGAATATGTTGTTAGATTGGATACAATGGCAACAGAACATACTCAACAGATTAGCGCATTGCAGACATCCGATTCTAACCAGTCTCAGCAGATTAGCGCATTGCAGACATCTGATGCTAACCAGTCTCAGCAGATTAGCGCATTGCAGACATCCGATTCTAACCAGTCTCAGCAGATTAGCGCATTGCAGACAGCTATTGAAAATATTCAGACTGGTACAGGTATCAAAGAAGTTAAATTGACAGACGTTGTTTCACTTCCCGCGAGATACCCCGAAACAGGAACAGA
>OCVV011254478.1_pt1 | contig 13791 bp, 12 predicted proteins | sample 1539721 | NCBI WGS metagenome assembly OCVV01 (sample SAMN02144230, study PRJEB22623) | gut metagenome | biome: sheep rumen | host: Ovis aries | place: New Zealand
GTGCAAACATTGTCATAGATTTTGGAACAGCACTTTCTATTACCATTACAGATCAAAATGGTTCTGTTCGTGGGGTAGACATTGCTCCTGGTTTGGGAACAGCAGTACATTCACTTTCTTCTGGTGCCGCACAACTTCCTACCGTTCCTCTTGTTGCTCCTCCTTCAAGCATAGGAACAAACACGATTCATTCTATTCAAGCGGGAATTGTGTTGGGTTATAAGGGTTTAGTAGAATATCTTATTTCACAAATCAAAACAGATTTGCACAAACTTACCGGAGTTGCGCCAGAAGATGTTCGTGTTGTTGCAACAGGCGGTCTTAACAGTGTGCTTAAACCTATAACCGATGTTTTTACTCATGTAGATCGTTCGCTTACCATGACAGGACTTAGACTTATTGCAGAACTGTGCAGTTAAAAACTATTTTGTAAGTAAGTGTTCCCACAAAACTCCTGCACCAGCGCTCACATCTTGTGTCAAAATGTTGCCAATAACTGTCTCTAGGTAAGAAGGGTGTATGCCTGGTTCAAGAACTTTTTCTGTACGCAAAACAGCAATGTCACTTTCGCTCAGTCGATGACCTTTGTTAAGTGCATGGAGATAATGCAAACTGCGGTTGGTTCTTCCATAATTTTGCAGTTCACTTTGAGCAAGCACTTTTTTTCCTGTTCCCAAAATGCGTAAGATTTTTTCTTTTCCGAACTGTTGTGAAAGTTGCAAAACAATTTCTTCTAACGCTTGTCTGCTTACTTTTTGCTCTTGTGGTAAAGGAAGCTCTTCTTTTGCTCCTTGGGCTGCAAAAAGTTCTTTGTTCCAACGCGTAATAACTGCTTGTGCTTGGTGCACTGCATGAACCATACAAGCAAATTGGTCTATCTCAAGTGCAACAGGGTCGTCTAAACCGTCGGTCTCTTTGCTGAGGGTAATGTGTTTTTCTATCATTGAACCGCCCATTGCAAGGCTTAAAACCGGTACCAGTATGGGGTCTAAAGAATGGTCACTAATGCCTGTCTTAATTCCAAAGATTTCGCTTAATGTGTTGACGCAGCGTACATTGTATTCTTCTTCGGGAGCAGGGTAACTTGTTATACAGTGAAGAAGGGTAAGGTTTCGGTTATTGTTTTTTAAAAGGTGAACAGCAGTTTCTATGTCACCAAGTTTTGAAACTCCGCTTGAAAGAATAACAGGAATGTCAGACGGACAAAGTGCTGTCGCTTTTAGCAAAGGTATGTGATTTACTTCGGGACTTGCAATTTTTATGAAGTCTGGTTTTATGTCAACTAATTCTTTAAGGGAACGAAGCCCAAAGGGTGAACAGGCAAACAAGACTCCGCAAGAATGTGCATAGTCAAGACAGTCTGCAAAAAAATCGGGGGAAACTTCAAGTTCTTTGAAGCGGTCGTACAGTCGAATTTTTCCTCCGGGAAGCGTTACAAAACCTGTGTCTGGGTGAAGAATTTCATCTGCATAAACCCACTGAAACTTAACGCAATCAGCACCAGCTGCAACTGCACCGTCAATAAGTTTATGAGCTTTTTCCAAAGAACCTGCGTGTGATGTTCCAATTTCAGCAATAACGGTCATAGGCACATAGTAGCACGAATTTGTAAAAAAGAATAGCATTTTAACATAAAGAGTGGTATACTAAGCGTATGATAAAGTATCTGGTAAAGATGCTCCAGGCACTCAGTTCTAATACTGCTCCTGCCCAGATTGCACATGCGGTCTCATGCGGATTCATTTTGGGTTTTGTTCCCAAAGAAAATCTCTTGTGGTACATCCTCTTTGTGTTTATTCTGTTTCTTCGTATTCAGCGCGGAACCTATGCACTTTTTATTTTAGTTGGCGCGCTTGTTGCTCCTTTTTTAGATCCACTCTTCAATGATGTGGGTTATTGGATTTTGACTCAGCCGTCTCTAACTCCTGTTTTTCAGTCGCTTTTGGATATTCCCTTTGTTGCCTTTACTCGCATAAACAATACTGTTGTTTTGGGAAGTCTTGTCTGTGGCATTGCAGCTTATATTCCCTTGTGGCTTGTGTCTCGTCTCTTTATTTTTGTGTGGAGAAAATACATTGCTGCTTCTGCTCGAAGATGGAAGTTTGTCAAAGTGCTAAAACAAATTCCTCTTATTGAAAAAATTGTTGAAGCTGTTACGGAGGGAATGTAATGGAAGACGAATCGCTTGAAAGTCCATCCCTCGAAATTGTAGGGGCATCTGAAAAAGAAATCGCAAAAGAAAAAAAACGTGACATAAAAGAATTGCCTGCAAAAAAACTTCCATCACTTTTGCGCCGTTCTTACAGTCAGTGGGCATTGGAACACATGCTCATCAAAAAAATCTCTATTCCCGAAGATAAAGCATTTTTGCAATCTCTTTTTGTTCAGGGAATAAATGAAAAACACCCCGAGCGATATACCCTTGACCCAGAGCGTTTGTATTCGCGCCGAGAACTTTCCCGTTGTAAATCGTTAGTTAAAGCAATCAACAGTCACCGAGGAACTGTTCGTCTTATTCCTCTTGTAGCAACGATTCTCTTTATTTTGTTGGTGGCAACTGTAGTAACGCTTTTTAAAAATCAGATAGCAGAAAAGGCAATTATTACTGCATGCGAAAAAGTCTTTAAAGCTAAAACAGACATAGACAGTGTTGATGTTCAGATTTTTGGTTCATCGCTTACCATTAATCACATTCAAGTGGGTAATCGTAACAGTCAGATGAAAAATCTTTTTGAAGTAAAGAAAGTTGATATTGATTTTAATCTTACTGAACTTTTAAGAGGACGCTTTGATGCAGAAAATCTAGAACTTTCGGGACTTGCTTTTAATACAGACAGAACTTATAGCTGTTACATTCCCGGAAGTGAAACTTCTGTGGGTGAAGACATTATGGAAACACCCTTTATGAAAAGTGTCAAAAATCGTGGTGCACAAGCGCTTGATACTTTGTATACAGAAGTAACCGATGTTCTTGGTGGTGATGATATAAATGCAATTGTTGAGAATGTGCAAAAGCAGTTGCAAACTCCAGCTCTCTTTACGCAGACTATGACTTATGGTCAAGACTTGGTAACAAAATGGGCAAACCGTCCTGATCAACTAAAAGAACAGGTAGATTCTTTTGCTGCAACCATTCAAGATTTACAAAATCTCAAAGTGTCTTCAACTTTTGATGTTGAAATTCTAAAAGAAAATCTTACGCGCATAAACAATGCCATTAGCGCAAGCCGTGAAATAAAAAATACCGCAAGTGCTTTGCTAACAGAAGTGCAGGGTGATGTTAAGGGTGTTCAAAGGCAAGTTCAAAACTTTACTCAAGCGGCACAAGCAGATATTCAGTTTGCACAAGATAAACTTACTTCAATAAAAAATATAGGCGCAAATGCAACAACAATTTTTACCAGCGCTTTAGATTCTGTCGGATACGATCTTTTAGGAAAGTATTATCCCTATGCAAAACAAGCAATATCTTATGCTGAAGAGTTAAAACAAAAGTCACAAGAAGAAACTCCAAAGAAGCAAAAGAAAAAGACCGTTGACCGAAACCGCATGGAAGGAACTACTTTTTGGTTTAGACCAGACAAGCCAACTTTCCTTGTAGAAAAAGCATCAGTAAGTGGCGATGGATTTTCTGGCTCTTTGACAGAAGTTACAAACGACCAAAATGTTCGAGGCTTACCCACACAAGCTCTTATTAATTTTAATGTAGGGGAAGTTTCAAATGCTCTGTCGTTAGTAGTTGATGCTCGCCGCAATACGACAGAACCTTTAATAAATGCCCGCTACACAGGAAGTGGTTTTCTTGCTGCTATCGACGGAACTACAATTGCTAAAAAAAGTGGTGTTCCCTCAATTAACGGTCGAGTAACGCTTACTTTGGAAGGTAGTGGCGGAAATAATCAGTTTTCTGCAGGAGGCTCTATTGCCCTTGATCCTGTAACCCTTACCAGTGACGGTTTTGAAAACGAAATGATTACCCGATACTACAAGACTGCTCTGGGTGCGGTTACGCGAATTAACATGGGAGTTACCGCAGGCTACACAGAGGCAAGTGGCGCTTACCTTAATTTAGACGGAAACTTTGCCGAACAGTTCTCTCAGGCTTTGCTTGCTGTAGTAAAGACTATAGGTATGGATGCAAAGAATTTTGCTTTGAAGAAAATTCAAGACGAAATAAACACTTCGCAAAATGAAGTTATTGTTAAAGCAAAAGAATTTATGGGCATAGAAGGTGACATTGACCTTCAGAATATGCGCATAAGTGACTTGCAGGGTATGTTGGAAAAGAAACGTGTTGAAGTAGAAGCTCAGATCAAAAAAGCAGCCTCTGATGCAGTACTAAACGGAGTTCAACAAACCTTTGGTTCTCAAGACCAGGAAGCTGCCGATGCTGCCACCACTCTCTTACAAAAATGGGGCTTCTAGTAAGAAGTAGAGCGGCAAGGATGCCGCATAAGACCCTTACCCAGTGAAGCGGCCAGAATTTGGAGAATCCAAATTCTGGCGACCACAAAGTTACAGGATGTAGGTTTGTGGTCATGGGGCTTTTAGTAAGAAGTTGAGCGGCAGGGATGCCGCGTAAGGCTCTTACCTAATGGAGCGACCACAAAGTTACAGGATGTAAGTTTGTGGTCATGGGGCTTTTAGTAAGATGTTGAGCGGCACTGACCATGCATCAAACTCTAAGCTCCAAAGACTTGACTTACCCCTCTGTTTTATGTTATCTTATAGTACATTTTTCTTTTAGAGGAGTTCCCGATGTCAGGACACAGTAAATGGTCTACTATTAAACACGCAAAAGGTATTGCTGATGCAAAGCGTGGTGCATTGTTTACCAAATTCATTAAGGAAATTTCTATTGCCGCAAAAATGGGCGGTGGAGATCCTGCTTCTAACCCTCGTCTTCGCACTGCCATTCTTAAGGCAAAGGCTGCTTCAATGCCTAAAGATAACATTGAACGCGCAATTAAAAAGGGTACGGGCGAGCTTGGTGCTGCAAACTATGAAGAGCTTGTTTATGAAGGATACGCAGCTGGTGGTGTAGCAGTTCTTATCGAAGTGCTTACCGACAACAAAAACCGTGCTGCAGCAGATGTTCGTAACATCTTTAACAAGAACGGCGGAAACTTGGGTACAAGCGGTTCTGTAAGTCGCATGTTCGAACGCAAAGGTGTTATCGAATATGATGCAGAAAAAGTAAACGAAGATGAACTTATGGAGCCTGCACTTGACGCTGGCGCAGAAGATATTGCAACAGAAGATGGAGTAGTAACCGTTACTACCGATCCTTCTTCATTCGACAAAGTTCTTGAAGCACTTCAGGCAAAGAACTACGAGTCTCTGTCTGCTTCAGTAAGCATGGTTCCTATGTCTTACACAGCAGTCGATGAAGAAACAGCAAAGAAAGTTGCAAAACTGCTCAACAAGCTTGAAGAAAACGATGATGTTCAGAACGTTTATTCAACAGTTGAATATCCTGACGGATTCGATCCTGACGAAGCATAAGCTGTTGTAACAATTCAATTATGTGCAAAGGCGCTCTGGTTTTCAGAACGCCTTTTGTTTTTTTAGCTGACAGGGGGCTTTATGGCAACTGAACAGACAAAACGCGTACTTGGCATAGATCCAGGGCTTGCTCACACAGGCTTTGGTATTGTTGATGTCTGTAAAGGTCGTATTCGTTTAGTCAGTTACGGTGTTATAGAAACCTCTGCCGAAGAAGAACATCACTTACGTTTGCTTGCCATTTACAATCGCTTGCGTGCCGTCATCGAAGAGTTTAAACCCGACGAAGCAGAAATGGAAACACTGTACTTTTCGCGCAATGTAACGAGTGCTATGGCAGTTGCAGAAGCAAAAGGTGTTATAACACTCTGTCTTGCTCAGTGTGCACTCCCTCTTTTTACTTACACTCCAAATAAAATAAAATCTTCAGTAACAGGCACTTCCAGTGCAGATAAAGAAACGGTTGAACGTTGTGTTCAGTTGTTACTCAAACTAAAAGAACCGCCTCGTCCAGACCACGCAGCAGACGCTTTAGCAGGAGCCATAACTCACTGCCACAGTGTTATTTGATTATTTTTCTTTTATCTGATATACTCAACTACATGTTCAACAGTCTGACCGGTACCATCACGGGAAAATTTCCGCAGAAAGTTTTTATAGATACTCACGGTATTGAATGGGATGTAACCGTTCCTGACACAGCTCTTGATGCACTTCCTCCAGTAGGTTCAGAAGGAAAAGTGTATGTGTGGATGCAACACACCGATTCTCTTATGAACTTGTACGGATTTGCAAGCGTGAGCGACAGAGACCTTTTTTTTGATTTACTGAAAGTTGAAGGCATTGGTCCAAAAGCGGCAATAAAAATTATGGGAAACATTTCTGCTGCTTCACTTGCTCAGATTTTAGATTCAGGTGATGTTAATGCTCTGCAAAAAGTTCCTGGTGTTGGAAAAAAGACTGCCGCAAAAATGCTCCTTCAGCTAAAAGGAAAACTCTCTCTTAATGCAGATACAAGTCCTTCTCGTACGCAAGAAGTTAGCCCCTATGCTGATGTTATGACTGCTTTAGTCAACATGGGTTATGAACGAAAAGAAGTATCTGCCACTGTGAATGCTATTGCACAGCGTCTTTCTTCAGATGAACATTTTGTCGCCTCTTCTCAACAAAGTAAAGAAGATGCAGTCTTCCGTCATGCCTTGGTGGAGATGAGTAAATGAGTAAAAGTGTTACCCCAAAAAGCAAATACAACCGTTCCGGAAAAAAAGACATAGATGACGAAATGAACATTGTTGCTCAGCTTGCTTCCCAGTCAGCAATGTCAGATACACATATTGTTCGTGCAGAACTTACTTCAGACGAAGATGTTCAAGATACAAATCTGCGTCCTAAAATGCTTTCTGAATTTTTAGGGCAAGAAGCTGTCAAACAAAACTTAAGTGTTTTTATAAATGCTGCTCGAGAAAGACAAGAAGCCCTTGACCATTTGTTTTTAATAGGTCCTCCAGGTTTAGGAAAGACAACACTTGCTCAGATTACTGCAAACGAACTGGGTGCAGAGTTTAAAGTAACCAGTGCTCCTGCGTTAGAAAAACCAGCAAATCTTGCGGGAATTCTTTCTACCATTACGCCAAGAACTGTTTTTTTTATTGATGAAATTCACCGCTTAAAACCTGCCATTGAAGAAATGCTCTACATTGCAATGGAAGATTATGAACTTGACTGGGTTATAGGACAGGGGGCAGCGGCAAGAACAGTTCGTATTCCCATTCCAAAGTTTACCCTCGTTGGTGCAACAACAAAAGCGGGTATGGTCAGTTCTCCACTTATAAGTCGTTTCGGAATTATTCAGCGTTTTAACTTTTACGGAAGAGAAGAACTTGCTTCCATTATTCATCGTTCGGCACAAATTCTAAATGTTCAAGTTGAAGATGATGCCGCTTTATTACTTGCAGATTGTTCTCGTGGAACTCCTCGTGTTACTAACAGACTTTTGCGTCGTATGCGCGATTTTGCTCAAGTGAAGGGAAGTGGTGTTATAACTACAGACATTGTTCGTTCTGGTTTAAAAAACTTAGGCATAGATGAACTGGGACTTGAACACTATGACCGAGAAATTTTACTTTCTATCATAAAAAACTTTGGTGGTGGTCCTGTTGGTGCTGAAACCCTTGCCATTTCAATTGGAGAATCAATGGATACGCTGGAAGATTACTATGAGCCTTATCTCATTCAATGTGGATTTTTGCAGCGCACTCCTCGAGGAAGAATGGTAACAGACAAAGCGTATGAACATTTAGGACTTACTCCTCAAAAAAGGAATTTCAATGAAGACCAGCGACTTTTATTTTGATTTACCGCAAGAACTGATTGCACAAAAACCCTGTAACGAACGTGGAGATGATCGTCTTATGCTTTTAGGACGAAACACAGGTTCTGTCGCTCACTATCAGATGAAAGATTTACCTTCTCTTGTCGAAGCAGGAACACTTATGGTTTTTAATAACAGTAGAGTTCGACGCAGCCGCTGTTATGCAACAAAAATTTCTTCTGGCAAAGAACAAGAGTTTTTGTTTTTAAATCCCGTGTCTTCAGATTTGCGCCTTTGGAATGTAATGGTTCGTGGTGCAAAAAAAGTTAAAGATAATGCCCAGTATTCTTTTGCTGATGGAAGTCTTGCAACTGTTGTTCATGCAGACGAAAATTCTGGTTCTGAATTTCGTTCTCTCGCATTTGAAAATCCACTTACAGAAGATTGGTTTGAAAGAAACGGACACATTCCCCTTCCTCCGTATATCCGCAGAGAAGATACAGATATAGACAGTGAACGGTATCAAACCATTTATGCAAAAGAAACTGGCAGTGCAGCCGCTCCCACCGCAGGACTTCATTTTACTCAGAGCGTTCTTGATGCTTTAACTGCAAAAGGTGTAGAACTTGCATGGATTACACTGCATGTTGGCTTGGGAACATTTCTTCCAGTTCGTGCTGAACAAATAGAAGAGCATCACATGCATGAAGAGTATTATTCGGTTAGCGCCGAAGTTGCTCAAAAAATCAATACTGCAAAAAAAGAAGGTCGCCCAGTTCTTGCAGTGGGAACAACAAGTGTGCGCACTCTTGAAAGTGCCTGTGATGAAAATGGACTTGTTCAAAGTGGAACGCGGGGAACACATATCTTTATGTATCCAGGCTACCAGTTTAAAGTTGTAGATCAGATGTTTACTAACTTCCATACGCCAGAATCAACACTTATTATGCTTGTAAGTGCTTTTGCTGGAAGAGAAAACATTTTAAATGCATATAAGCAGGCTGTTGAACAAAAGTATCGGTTCTTTTCTTATGGCGACTGCATGCTTATTAAATAAATTACGACAACTGTCCTACTGAATAACGCACTAAGTTTAAAAACTGAATCTTCATGATTGTTTTTGTTTCACTTTCGGGAACAAGTTGATCAAACTGCAAAGATGCTTGTTCAATAAACGTTTCTCTTGTTTTTTGCGAAAGGGGAAGCCTTGCACCAATGATTCTGTTTTCAAGTTCAAGTGAACGGAATACTGTATTTCCTGTAAGCACAATGCGAATGTTTGCAAGAATGCTTTGGTCTGTGTCTGCCAAAAAAACAAAACTTGCACTGTCGTTTGCAATTAAATGTGATGGTCCTATGCGTTTAAAGATGGCTACTTCCCACACTTCGGTAGGAACACGAACTTTTGTAAGCACAAAGCCATGTGGAATTTCTGTAAACTCACGCATTTGAATGTATTTGACTTCATTCTGAGTTCTAAACTCAAGGCGAGTGTCTAGCGCTAACAGAGGAGCCCACAGTGTATGCTTTATTCCCTCTGCACAGATGTTACCACCTAGTGTAGCAATGTTTCTAATTGTTGGTGTTGCAATAGATTCAAGCGCATCGTATAAAATTGCGGGCTGATTTGTTCTACCTATAGCAATCATTTCTGAAAGCGTAATGGCAGGTCCAAAGTCAATAAAATGTTCGTGACGGTCAAAACCTTTTAGTTCGGGAATAGCACGAATGGTAAGAGCTTTTTCTTGTAATTGCTCAGTGTCTGTTCCTCCACCAAAGATTTGGAGTGTGTCTGTAGATTTTACATGATAAAACACATCGGAAAGATTTTTTGCAATGAGTATGGTCTGATTATTTTTTGACATAAGCTCGTTTTCCTTCTCGTTTGTGTTTTGCGGCAATAGCGTAGAGAATTCCGTTTGCAAATGTATCTCTGTCTGTACAACAGGGTGCAAGTCCGTCTATAGCCCGATACAACTCTTTTATGTCTGGTCGGTAACAACTGGTTATAACTTCGTAAGCAGTAAGAATTCTTCCTGCGTTGCAGTAACCGCATAAATGCATTCCCGCCTGAGCAAAGCCTGTCATTATGTCGTTGTATTCAGGGTATGTCTGAAAAAACTCAAGCGTTACAACTTGTGCATCACGAACCATGCCTACGGGAACAATACAAGAAGCTGCGGTCTTGCCGTCAAGGAGAACCATGCAGTTGCCACAAATTCCTTTTTGACATCCGCACTTAACACTGAACAATTGTTCTCGGCGCAAAATGGTAAGTAATGTTTCTGAAGGTTCTGCATCAACAACCACTTTTTTTTGATTCAGTATGAGGGGAATTTTCATTCGCTTTCTTCCTCCTTTTTTTCTTTTTCTTCTTCTTGTGCTCGTTCTGCCTCTTCTTTTATGCGCTGTTCCAAAAGTTTTAGGAAAAGACTATTTGTTTTAAGCGGCAGTGTTGTAATGCTGTAACCCAAAGCTTGTGTAAGTGCTTGTGTGTATGCTGCGGGAATAGTTCTATAAATTAAGTTTCCCAACTGGACTGGCGGTTCATCTGACTTTATAAATGAAATATGTGTTTGTGCAGAAGACAGCGTTTCATTTTTAACCAAAGCAGAAAGTATTTTTTGAAGCGTTAGTTTTATTGTTCGTTCTGCGGCTTGGTAGTTTAAAAGGCGTCCTCCATTTATGACGACATGTATTTGTCTTACAAATGCGCTAAAGGTACACGGGTCAAGTTCTAGTTCTACGGTTGCTGCTGCAAAAGAAGCGCTGTGGAAGGGTTTACCACTGAAGCTTGCCTTGTTCCATGCTTTGCGTTCTGTAGGGCTTGTTTTTCTTTTAACGGTAACAGGTAGTGCAGCTTTTGCATCAAGTTTTTTTATGGCATCACAACACTTTTGTAAAAGGCGCGTCATAATGCTTATGTTACTGTATGCGTTTTCTGGTAACTGCGGTTCTTTTGCATCTGCTGCATGGGCATCAAAGGTTATGTCGCTTTTTGCAATGTTCAAGGAAGTTGAAGCAAGTTCTGTCCAAATTGTTCTGATTGATTCAGAAATAGGTGGACTGTAAATGGTTATAGAACCGTCTTTTTCTTTGGTAACCGAAAGTTCTTGGTCGGTGCTGTATAGTTCACTTCCAAAGTATCCTGAACCTTCAAAGGCACATGAAAAACCAATGCCTCTAAGCGGAGACTGTTGTGTCTCTTCTAAACCGTCATGCCTTTGCATTTCGTTTAAGTGATAGGCAGCATATTTTCGGTTAAAGTCGCTCGAGAGGGCAAGTGCATCAAGGGTTTCGTGTGTTTTATCTAGCGGAAAAATAAAATGTGATACTGGATGATTTTTTTCGATGCGAATATTTTTTTTGCGTATTTCAAGAGGACTTAATTGCGATTTTCTGCATAATTCATTTATTTGATTTTCAAGTGCAAAGAATGCTGAAGCATCAACAGTGTGAAAGTTAAATGATGAAGGCGGTTTTGCAGAACGGTAAGCGGTTGCCATTACACTTATGTTTTTAGGTGCGTAACAACCAGCGCTTGCAATAACGAGACGATCTATAATTTCTTGTGCAAAAGGATTGTAAGAACCAGCGTCAACATCAATATCAATTTGCATGGCTAAAAGAGTTCCGTCTTTACTAAGAGCCGTTTTGTGGGTAATGGTTACATCGTGCATACAAGTCATAAACTGTTCTTGTTCATCACGAGTATACATAAGTTTTACGGCATGACCTGTTAAGTAAGAGGCAATAGCAACTTGTGCTGTTATGACGGAATTATACCAAATACCGTTTGTCCACAAGTTTTTAGATTTTGTTTTTTTTATGATAATGCGAGAACTTTCAAGACCCATCGACTGCATAAGAATATCGCGCAAGTTTGCAATCCACTGTGTTGGTGCGTAAACGGTAAGTTGTTCTTTTTCGTAAGCACAAATGGCACCTATCGGTTCTCCGTAGTCGGGCGTTTGAATGCTGTTTATCCAACAGTTTTGACTTACAATGTCTGCTGTTTCAAAAACAGAGTTTATATCTTCTGTTCCGTCTTTAAGAATTCGCTTTGCCATAACTGCAGAAAACAGTTCGTTTGATTTATCTGTTTCTTCTAAGTAAGATTCAAGGGGAGTGTCATCAACAGTTATAACAACATCTCTGGCATATTCGTTTACTTGTTTTTCATCAGGGCCAGTTAAAATGCCTACCGGTTCTCCTAAATAAGAAATGCTTCCTTCACAAAAGAGGGGTATTTTTCCAGAGGGAGAATCTATAATGTTTTTTCCGGGAACATTGCGTGCGGTAAAAAAGTAGTATTCATCGGGTAAGTCCGGAGTGGTAATAGAAGTAATGCTTCCGCTTTTTGCAGGTGCACGAACAATTTTTGCATACCACATGCCATTGACACTTAAGTCACTGTAAAATTCTGATTGAGAAGAAACACTGCCTGATTTTTTTGTCTTCTTTTTTTCAGACATGATGTGCTTCTCCTATTTTTTTTACAGCTTGAATTACTTGATCACACATAGCTTGAGTCATATCAGGCCACAGGGGAAGCGAAATGGTGCGTACATATTGTTTTTCTGCATTCGGGAAAGCTTCTTTTGTAAAATCTGGATACAGTTGCGTCCAGTAGGTAAAATGAAAGAGGGGAATAAAGTGCATGCTTATGCCTATGCCCATAGCCTGAAGTTCTTGAGCAAAAGTATTTCTGTCGCAATCTAATTTTTCAAGATTCAGTCTAAGCGGATACAAGTGCCATGAGTTACCTTCGCTGTCTGGAGGTAGCGTTACATAATCGAGCGTACTAAATGCTTTGTTGTAGTAGGCAGCGTGAACTTTTCGCTTTTGGTCAAATTCATCTGCTCTTTTAAGTTGAATGCGTCCTAAGGCTGCCAGTATATCGGGAAGATTAAACTTAAATCCAGGAGCTATGATGTCGTATTCCCACGAAGCACGAGGAGATGTGTATCTGTCCCAAGTTGTTCTGTCCATTCCGTGCATGCGCATAACTGTCATTCTTTTTGCAAGCGCTTGGTCATTAGTTGTAACCATACCGCCTTCGCCCGTGGTAATGGTTTTGGTAACATAAAAAGAAAAGACTCCTATGTCTCCTAAAGCACCAGCGTATCCGTTTTTAGTTGGTGATGGAAATGAATGTGCACAGTCTTCAATAACTTTTACATTATATTTTTTTGCAAGAGCACAGATGGCTTCCATGTTACAAACATTTCCTGCAATGTGTACAGGAACTATGGCAACAACATTTTTTCCTTTGTCGCTTGCAAGAATTTTTTCTATGCTTTCTGGGTCAATGCTATAGGTGTCTTTTTCAATATCTGCAAAGTATACATCTGCACCTAAGTGACGGGCGCTTGTTGCAGTAGACACAAAAGTGTAGGGTGTTGTAATGACAGCTTTTCCTGAACAAACTCCACATGCTTCCATTGCAAGAATCATGCCGCTTGTATTACTGTTTACTGCCAGTGCGTAAGTAGTGCCAATTCGCTCTGCAAATTCTTTTTCAAAAGCAAGGGCTTCTTTTCCGGTAGTGAGCCAACCGCTTTTTAATACACTAAGAACTGCATTTTCTTCTTCGCTACCAAACGAAGGTTTGAAAAAAGGAACATTTTGCTCTGCCATTACAATACCACCTTTACAGAACTTGCCATATCTGGTCTTTCTTCTTGTTCATAAAATTCATCTAGTGTAGGAACTGCTTTTCGAAGTAAGGCAACTAGTGCATCTCTGTTTCTGAATAGCGAAGGATTTTTTTCGTCATACATGCACATGGGTTTGAGTTGTTCTACAAGAGAGTCTAAGTTGTAAGTTTTAGGAGGAATCGTTGTAAGTGTAAGCAATTTTGGATACTGAGTCGGAGAAGGATGTTCTTCTTCTAACCAGAGAGGTTCGTAATTGCGTTCTCCACGACGAGCACCTATAAACGAAATTTCTACATCTTTGTAAGGTTCTAAGCC
>OCVV012846503.1_pt1 | contig 13791 bp, 9 predicted proteins | sample 1539721 | NCBI WGS metagenome assembly OCVV01 (sample SAMN02144230, study PRJEB22623) | gut metagenome | biome: sheep rumen | host: Ovis aries | place: New Zealand
GGTCTTGCCCATGTCGCAGGAACGGCAAACGAACGCTACCCGATCAAGTATTACATGGTCGCCATGCTCTTCTTGGTTTTCGATATCGAAGTCGCTTTCCTCTACCCGCTCGCCGTCGTTTTCCTTTCGAGCCCTTGGAGCCTGCTTGTTGTGCTTCTCGCCTTCTTGCTCATTCTCGAAAGCGGATACCTTTACCTCTACCGTAAGGGAGTCCTCGACTGGAACAAGCTGTCGGACTAAGAATCGAGAAAATTTGAAAAAGATCTGTAACTAAAAGGCTTCTCGCAAATAAATGGTCAAGCCTAAATATTTTCCGTCCACAAGAGAAATGTCTCCGCGGGCATAAGTCTTTTCGGACTTATTCAGCAAAAGCCTTCCGCCAAATCCCGGCGCATAATGCCAGTCGTTCCTTGCGAGTTTTGAAAAATACGGGCCGACTTTTCCCGCTTCAAAAAAGATGGTTCCCGCGAGCCGCCAAAAAAGGGTCTTGCGAAATTCAATCTGCGAAGAAAAGCATTGCCTGTCGAGGAACATTCCTCGTTCTACACCGCGAAATCTTTTAAGACCGTCCAGCGTGGCGAGCATATCAAAAGGAGCATCGCCCTTTCGTATATCGTAATAGGCGCCTACAGCAACAGAGGTTCCCCAAAAAAGATACGTATAGGCTCTCAGATCCACCGTCTGCGCAAAAAAGTTGTAATCACCCCCAAACGCCTTGGAATAAAAGATCTGACGGAATTTTCCGTACACCCCGAAAACAGGCCAGTTCACATTATCCCGAGTATCGAGCGTGAGCTGATAACCGAGACCGGTACGATTTTTACCCAACAACTCGGGCGAAGACACATCTCCCGAATGGAACGATGCATCGTTCGTCTCAAAATAAAAATAGGGGCCAAAGCTCAAATAGCGCGAATAAGGCGGTGGCAAAAGTCCAATGTCCACAGGCAATGTCAGCTTGAACAGATCCATGTCGTAACGCGAATAACGGTCGCGGTCCGGATCGTTTCCCGTTCCATAGTATTTCGCTCGCCAGTTCCAATAGACAAACGAAATATCGGAATGTACAAGTCCTCCTAGCAGATAAAGATCCGGAGAGACATCGACTTCCAGCTGGCCTTTCGTCGTTCCAATGACCGCGAAATCAAAAGAACTCGCCTCGGCGCCCGGGAAATCCGGACGCGTGAAAAGCATGACCAAAGCGCCATACTTTAAGCCGGTTTCTTCCGCATATCCTAAAACCGGCACCGCAGCAAAGCGTTGAAACGAATCCTTTTTCGAAGTGTCGTCTTCGGCAAATGCGGATTGTCCAAGATTCAATAAAGATGCGAGCGCAAGTATTCGGAAGATCTTCATCCTAGCCCTCCCAATTTTCACGAACCGCTTCCTTTGCAAAGCGTTCCACCCAGGAAGGCCGAATGTTCAAACACGGGACCCGTGTAAAATTTCCACCTCCCGCATTTTTGAAAACATCTTGAAGTTCTACATCGATTTCATAAATCGTTTCCAAATTGTCGGCGGTAAAGGACGGGCAAACGACCAGCAGATCTTGATGCTGTTTTCCGATTTCTTCTGCACAAGTCGAAGTAAACGGCCCAAGCCATTTCACCGGTCCAAATCGACTTTGATAAGTCATGCGAATTTCCGCTTCGGGATTTTCGGCCTGGATTTTTTTGCGGAACCACTCCACTTCCGCTTCACAGTCAAGATGGTACGGATCCCCCTTTTCGGCCCACTTTTGCGGCGTGCCATGGAACGAAAAAAGGATGGGACATTTTTTATCCCAGCATTCGAGAATGCCTTGCAAGGTTTCTTCGAGCCAAACTTCATTGAGCGGAAAGCCATCCACAAAATGCATGCGAAGACGGGGGAACTTTTGAAACGCCGCTTGCGAAAGATCACGTACAGCCACCGTCGTCACCAAAGATCGCTGCGGATATAACGGAATCACCCGAACATCCTTTTTGCCGAGTTCTTCAAATTCTTGAAGCGCATCCACAATGGAAGGCTTTGCGCCGAATTCAAAAGCGAAGCGTACCGGAATTTCAGGTCCGATTTCGCGAGCAATTCCTTCCGCAAAAAGTCGCGTGTAATAAATCAGAGGCATTTCGCCAAGGCCTGCGCGGTCCACAAGATCTTGATACTTCTTGGCACTTTTTACGGAGCGCTTCGGAGCGATAATATGCTTTAGCAGCCAGTTCCAATAAAACGGGGGATTTCCTAAAGTATGGCAGTCCCCTAAAAATTCTACCAAATATTTTTCAACGCTCTTCGGGGAAGCGTCTTCCGGAGAGCCCAATTGAACGAATAGAATTGCGTCGAACATATTATTAGTTTAGAAAAATCGGCTATATTTTTTGTGGCGGAAGGAGAATTTATGACGATTGCAGAGAGAATCCAAAAACTTTTAAGCGAAGCAGAACAAGGCCTTGTTGAACGCGAAAATATTTTGCGTTTGCTTTTTCTCGCCGTTCTCACTCGCCAATCTACCTACCTTTACGGCCGTGCGGGATCCGGAAAGCGCTCCGTCGTCACTCACATGCTCGCCGGATTCAAAGGTCTGTCCGTCCAAACCTATGGACGACGCAGCTTCAATTTACCTACCGAACCGGCAAACATCATTCTCTTTACAAGCTTTGACAGCGGATTTCCTCCGATGACGAGCGCCATCAATGCGGTCATCGACGAACACCTTGCGCACGAACTGATTCTCTCCGGAAGGCTTCGTCCGGATGCATCGCTTTCTCAAGCCGGAATTTCCGACAGCATTCATTTGGTCATCTCCTTCCCGGATTCGGTATCTCCCAGCGCTTTGAAAGATTTGCTTTCCGATGCCGGAGACCCGAGCAATTACGCCATTTCGGATGACTTGAAGATTACGCCGGCAGAAGTCCAGAAGTGGTCCGAGGAAATCGAAAAAATTCAAATTTCCGAAGACAGCCTGATTATTTTAAAAGCGATCGCCGTGGAATGCGAACGCAGCAACGTTTACATTTCAGCAAGACGTTGGCGTGGACTTGCGAAGATGGCTCGTGCCCAAGCATTTTTTGCAGGTCGTTCGCAAACGAGCGTTACCGACCTGCTGTTCCTTTCGGAAGATCTCTGGGGAAAGCGAGCGACAAGCGAAGCGATCCGCAAAGGCTACACCGACGGCCTGTATGAATTTTTGAACGCCTATGCGCCGGATCCGGAATGTCTCCGAAAGACAACGCAAGAGCTTTTGATTTCTGCCGAGCATTATAAAAATGCCAACGGAAACCGTTACAAGACGATTACCATCAACGGCGAAGAATATATCAGCTATTCGATTACGGTGTTCAACGAACCGATCACTCTGTTCGCCCCGCTTTCCCGCGTAGGCACCAATGAAGATTTCCATCCGTTGAACGCATTGCACCACGAAGAAACCCGTGCCAAGTGCAATTTCATGGGCGGAGACGTCTGCAAGATTTCTATCGATTCCAAAGCCAAACGTAACGGAATGCGCGCTTCCAGCATTATGCAGAACAATTCCAGCGTTTCCAATTCGACTCCGGTTTACGAAGATTACGCAAAGTTGCCTTCGGAAATTTTGCAGACAAACGATCCGGAAATTATGGAGCAAAACAAGCTCGGTTTGCAGAATGCACACGAAAAGCTCTATGAAGTCATCACGCAAGCCCTGCAAAGTCTCAAGAGCTTAAAAAGCCTGTACACAAACAGTTCTGAATTCCAAAACGATCCGTTCCTGCCCATGCGCCCATATAAATCCTATATGGACATGATCTTAAAGCGTTACAAGGCTTTGAGCGCCTTCTGCAAGGAATTGCAGCAGTACGAAGCGGCGATCGCCCAAGCCTCTACCGGCATTCAGTAATCAACGGAACGCAAAATACACAGCGCCGATCAAGCAAAGAGCGGACCACAGATAGTCCAGCTTTAACGGCTGGTTCATCATGAACACGGCAAATGGTGCGAATACGGTCAGGGCGATGACTTCCTGAATCACTTTGAGCTGCACCACATTTAAAGCCGTATACCCGTAACGGTTCGCCGGAACCTGGATCATGTATTCAAACAGGGCGATTCCCCAACTGGCGATAGCCGCCACAATCCAAGGTTTATTGCCCAAAAATTTTAAATGACCGTACCAGGCAAAGGTCATGAACAGATTCGAGCAGGCGAGCAAGCCTGCCGTAATCAAAGCGACTTTTAACATATTTGAACTTCTGATTGTTTAAATTGACGGCGACGCCATTTGGTCTGAGGACGAGGCGAATTTTTGCGTGCAAAATAAAGAGCAACCAACACGTAAAAAACAACGGACGAAACCGTATGCAACACAACGAATCCGGCAAAGCCTACTCCGCAAGCGATGACCACGCCCAACGAAACTTCCTGAATATTTGCCAACGATTCATCGTCCAACGTATCAAATTCCGAGGGAGAAAGGCCCCACAGCGAAAACAGGAGCGTCTCGCCAGAAACCAATTCTTCCGATAGTTTTTGTTCCGCAGCTACAGTTCGGTCTAACGCCGACTGGAAAACGCGAAATCCTCCGAAATGGAAAGCGCTGCATAGCGATAGCGCAAGTGCAATCGCAAAGAGCATGGAGTTTCGTCCTCGAAGCGCAAAGCGCATCAGCAAGCACCCGAGAAGAATCGACGTCACCTGCTCAACGCCAAAAGCAAACGCCCATCCGCGAATCATCAAAGTTGAATCCGGAAAGAGAGAGTAAAGCGGCGTAAGAACCGAGAGGATTCCCGCAAAGCCCGCCATCCATTTCCATAATCCGGTAAAGATCCGTTTTTCTGGTAATTCTGGAAGAGTACGGATAACCGCATGCAACAAGTTGACATTTCCCCAAACAAAAAGCAGGTAAAGAAATGCCAATAAAACATCCAAAACAATCCAAGTCGTCGAAAAAATCGAAAGCAATCCGGAAAAACTCATCGCATAAAGTCCCACGTAAGCAAACGCAGACACAGGAACAACGACCGCAGAAATTGCGGCAAGCGCTACAGGAATTCTAACCGGCAAAAGCTTCATTTACACTCCGAGTTCAGCAAGGCCGTCATCACGAATCACCAAAAGAATCGCGTTCTGGCCAACAACTTCATAACGTTCGCCATTGATTTCAATTTCGAACGCATTGGAATGTAAATAGAGAGCCTGATCACCCACTTCCACTTGAAGCGGCACATAGTTAATCGGATCCGAAGCATCCTTCAAAAAAGAATCCGGATCGTTAGAAGGAATCGGATAGCCCGGCCCGACTTTGACCACGGTTCCCGTATGGACGGCATCCTTTTCACGGACTCCCGGCGGCAAATAAAGTCCACTTCCAGTCTTCGAGGCGGCTTCTTGAGGCTTTAGCAAGATGCGGTCCCCGATCATCACAATTTTTTCCACATTCTTATCCATATGCTTTAAAATTAGAATTGTTCACCGCCATCTGGAAATCTCATTTTCCGTTTTGATTGGATTTTTTAAAATTCCGTAGCAAGCAAGGATCGCAAGTACAGAAATTCCTAGCCACAGAAGGTAAGATTCCAAGCTCATGTATGCGCCAAAATTCATCAAGTAGCGTTGCGCCGCTTCACCCGTCCAATTTGCCGCTTCCATTTCCGAAAGGATATTTTCAGAATTGATCGGAAGATAAAAATGCGAAAGCAAAAGTTGAATTCCCACTAGGGAAAAAATCTGATATTTTTTAAGTTCCCATGAATTCAACACTTCGCCCAGTGGCAGCAACAAAAGCGGAATCAGAGTCGCCAAATGCCGGCTTTCACTGTCCAATGCAAACACCATCAGCAAGGCAAAAATCAGAGCGAAGCCCACAGAACGATTTACGAATGCTTTTACAAAATTTCTAAATGTAAATGCAACTAAAATGGGCAAGATTCCATAAAAAGCGACATGTCCCACAAAAGAAATCAGCGGATACTTGAGTGGACGCAGCAAAATCTGTAACGCAAAAATCGAACTGCTACTAAAGAATTCTTCATTTGTATGAAATTTAAGAAAGATTTTTACAGCTACCCAAATAAAAACGGAAAGCGTCAAAAATTTCCAATCGCATTTTTTCACAAGGTTTCCACAATTCAGGTGGAACCGCGGAATGCAACGGAAAACGCCCCAAAGCGCCGCAGAGATAAACAGGATCGACGCCGCTGTCCAAGCTAGGTTAGAATCCCGCATCAGCAAATTCGTCACCACAATTCCATGTCCCGTCATCTTTAGCGCCGCAATCCCCAAAACGGCGAAAGCGCTGTAAAGCAAAGCCCATTTTCCCGAGAGATTTCCCCCTTCTTTTTCAAGCGAAAACGGTCTGTCAAAAGCAACAAGGAAAATGCACTGCAACGTAATCAGCGGCCAGGTTATCGCGCCTAAAAGAGCGATTCCCAAATTCCCCCATTTCATTCCTTTCAAATAAAAGTAAAGGCTCAAGAGGGAAAGTGAAATGGCAAACGCATCGCTTTGAAAAGGTTCATAGCCACAATTCTTGAGCGTAAAAAAGTTCAAGAAAAAGGCGGCAAATAAAAGGATTTCGGTTGTCGGCTTCCACTGCAAAATTTTGGAAATCCGAGTAAACAAAAATATCTGCAGCAATAAATTTAGGCCATGCAACCCAAGCATCGCATCCATCAAATTTTCATGAGTTGTCGCGACATGGAAAAATTTAAATCCATAGTGAATTGCACAAAACGGGAAAATTCTCTGAATGCGAAAAGCGTCGTAGCCCTGATTCCAAAAATCGGCTGAAAAATTTTCAGCCACGAGACGGTAAAATTCCCCATCAAAACCCGCCCCATCCTGAATCGGGATTTTCTCTCCGAACAGGCTTATAGCGAAGAGAAGCGATAAGATAAAATAAGATAAGATTTTCACCAGTCGTTTTCCACTATTCTTAAATTTTACTGATAAACATCAATTGCAATATAATTTATCAATTCTTGTAAAAGCCATCCGTCAGCCCCATTCCATTTTCTAAATTTGCAAGCGTGATTCAAGTACAAAACATTACCAAGTCTTTCGGAACCCAAGATCTTTTCCGCGACGCGAGCTTTCTCGTCGCCCCCCGTGAACGCGTCGGCATCGTCGGACGCAACGGTTGCGGAAAGTCCACCCTTTTCAAGATGATCCTCGGCGAGGAATATATCGACGGTGGAAACATCGACATTCCCAAAAATTATACGCTTGGATACTTGAAGCAGCATATCGCCTTCACGCACAAGACGGTTCACGAAGAAGCCTGTTCCGTTCTTAAAGTCAATGAAGACGGCTGGCTCGATACGCACCAAGTGGAATCCATCCTTTTCGGTCTCGGCTTTGACGAAGAATCCATGCAAAAGGATCCGATGCTCCTTTCGGGCGGTTTCCAGATCCGCCTGAATTTGGCAAAGGTGCTTGCGAGCGAACCGAACATGCTTTTGCTCGATGAACCGACGAACTACTTGGACATTGTTTCGACCCGCTGGCTCGCCCGCTTTTTAAGGGGCTGGAAAGGCGAAGTCCTGCTGATTACGCATGACCGCAAATTTATGGACAGCGTCTGTACGCACGTTGTGGGCATCTACCACAAAAAGATGCGCAAAATTCAGGGTACAGTCGCAAAGCTCAAAGAAACGATCGCGATCGAAGAAGAAGTCGTCAAGCGCACTCAAGAAAACGAAGCTCACAAACGCGAACAGCTCGAAAAAGTCATTGACCGTTTCCGCTTCAAGGCAAGCAAGGCTGCGATGGTGCAGTCCAAAATCAAAGCCGTGGAGCGCCTTGGAGAAGTCACCCGTTTAGAACATGAACGCAATCTGGAATTTTCGTTCAACCAGGCGGACTTCCCCGGAAAGCGCATGATGCAGATTAAAAATCTGAATTTTCACTTTGAAGGCGGTCCAACCCTCATCCAGGATCTCAATGCCGAAATATTCAAAGGTGACCGTATTGCGATCATCGGCCCGAACGGTCGCGGCAAAACGACACTCTTGAACTTGATTGCAAACGAACTGAAACCCGTCAGTGGCGAAGTTTCCTTGAACCCGAATGTCATCATCAACTACTTCGGGCAGACAAACATCAACCGTCTGGACTTGAACAAGACCGTCGAAGAAGAACTGCAATCCTCGATCACCAGCGCGGAACGCGGAAAAGCCCGCAGCCTTGCCGGTCTGATGATGTTCAGCGGAGATGCCGCCTTAAAACAGATCAAGGTTCTTTCCGGTGGCGAACGCAGTCGTGTCTTGCTCGGAAAAATTCTCGCCACCCCCTGCAACCTTTTGCTGCTTGACGAACCGACAAACCATCTGGACATGGAAAGCATCGAAAGCTTGATCGACGCCTTGGAAGATTACGAAGGCACAGCGATCGTCGTTTCGCACGACGAAGAACTGCTCCACGTCTTCGCCAACAAGCTGATCGTCTTTGACGGCGGCAAATGCTTTATGTTCGAAGGCTCCTATGCGGACTTCCTCGAAAAAGTCGGGTGGGCAGAAGAAAAAAGCGAAAGCACGACAAAGGTCGCCGTCGAAAATTCCAATGTTTCTGCAAACGGGGCAGCTCCTGTTGCAAAAGACAAAGAGAGCCGTCGCGCCCGAGCCGCTTACGTCGAAGAACGTTCCAAAGTCGTTCGTCCTATCGAAAAGCGCATCAAAAAATGGGAAGACGAAATTCAAAAGCAAGAAGCCCTCGCTGCGGAATTCGAGCAGAAACTCGTCGAAGCCAGCGAAAAGAACGACGGAGCTTTAATCACCCAGATTGCCAAAGATCTAGGAGAAGCCAAAAAGAAGACTGACGAAGCTTACGCAGAATGGGAAAAGGCTTCCGCCGAATTGGAAGAAGCCTTAAAAAAATTCCCGCTGTAATCGTTTTCGTTTATTTAGATGTCCGCCGGACGCCCCAAGTGCGTACGATTTCCTTCTTTTGGGAATCCCCGCCAATAGCTCCGATTTTCACCTTGAGTTTTGCAATATAGGCGCCGGTTCCCATTAAACGCTTCGACTTGCTGCGCATATTCCATCCGAGATAAATATTTCCCGGATTTTGCGTGCAGTCACCGCCAAAGATATCATCGGTACAGCGGATTGTTCCGCTCGAAGAATTGATAAACGAGCCGAGATTCGTAAAGAAGTCCGCTTCATACTTCACATAAAGGCTGTCCGGTCCAATTCCTGTCGATGCGGAAAGCTCGCCCAGATCGTAACGGATCAGGAATCCTGGGATTCCTATCTGCTTTTCCGCAGATTCAAACGGAAGGCCGAGCGTCACCTTGTACGGAGTCACGACCGACGAATCCTTGAATTCATCCATCTTTTCTTTCTGGCTGTTGAAAAGCTTTGTCGATTCGACAACAATGTACTGTTCGCCCACGATGCGCACCCAGCGATTGTTCTCTGCCGACGGATTCTTCGAAACATCCGAAAGGACGCCCGGCGCAATGCGCACGCTGTCGCCGACAGAAGGAAGCACTCCATTTTTATTCGAATAGATGACTTCGTAACGAGCCGTACGACGCGTTCCCGAAATCGGATAAATGTTCTTCGAAGATTCGACTCCATTTCTCCAAGCCTTGAATTCAAATATCGAATCCAAAGGAATGCTGTTCGTATCAATCGCTTCGCTAAAGACAAATGCCAACTGGTAGATGTCTTCACTTCGCGGCGTTACAATCGCATTTGTAATCACGGGTCCCATTCGATCATGGATCTTTCCCGACACGCGGAACGGAAGCGTATCCGTTACACCGGTCGTCGAATCCGTCACGGCCTTTTTGAAGAGCGTCGTATAGCTTCCCGCATAGACTTCACCCGACGTGTTTCCGGTGAAAAGGAATTCGAGCAGCGAATCATCCTTAAAAACGAGAAGCGAATCCAGATAGCGGTATTTTTCCACATCCTTCTTCACAATCCGATGCCAGGTAGAATCCCCGAACTGCCAAGAAACAGAATCCGGAACATCTTCATCGACAATCGGTTCTCCATAGCTCAGCATCAAGCTGTCCGCGACGCCGTCACCATCCCGGTCAAACATGTATCCGCCCGAAGGAATCGGTACAGGCGGCTTTTCCAGATCAATATTCGACCAGGTCAAAATGTTATCATACGATACGCTGGAAATTTGGAAAGAACCATTTTCCACGGCAGCTGTTCCCATCACGTAGAATTGGGCTTTCCCCTTTACCGGAACAATGGAATCCAAGAAGCCTCCCATTTCATCGGTCAGCGCAAGGGAATCCGCCGTCGAGAAGAAAAGCGCCGCATCGCATCCGCTGTCACAAAGCGTCCCCATGTAATAAACCATCACCTGGACCGGATATGGGATAAACGCATACTGGCCAAGTTTTACCGTATCCGGATTGATTTCATTCCAAAGAGAATCCGCAAAAACGATCGACGGAAGCGGATATTCCGGAACCGTGAAATACACCTTCGAAGACTGGGAAAGATCCGATTCCAGGTAGAAGTATAGCGTATAAGTTCCCGGAGCGAGCGTTCTCGACTTCACCACGGCATTCGTATCGATCGAGAATCCAGCCATCGTTTCCGCAACCGTAATGCCGCCATAATTGACACCCGGAGCGAGAGTGTCTCCTTCTTCAGGAAGTCCCGGGCCCATCAAAATGAAAAGCGAAGCGGCTGGAATCGTATCGACCTTCGTCACGCTCGAAACATCGCAGCTGAGCGATTCATCCACCAGCATCTGCCAAATTTCATACTGGATCGTTCCATCCGACGTTGGAATTTCCACCGGGTAATAGGTCTTTTCCGTCTGCAAGTTGATAGAAGTCCGCATTTTAAAATTCGAACCCGTCGCATTGCGTTCCGAGAAGAAGATATGGAACGGATATTCATTGCCTTCCACAAGACCGAGAGTATCCAAATTCACAGAGCCTTCTACCGGGCTATGACATCCGCCGATATCCACCACAAGGCGATTGTTGATAAACACCCAAACGTCATCGTCGCCACGGAATTCAAAATACTGTCCCTTCACATACTGGAACTGTGCCGAAATCTTCATCGAGAAACTGTAGTTATGTCTGCATCCCTGGACCACAGAATCGTACTTCGGATTGTACAGCGTCATCGCCGAATCCAGATACTTGAAGTCGTCAATCGGGTAAAATCCTGGATTATCCGGATCGTTACAATCGCCCGCTTCCGTAATATCCGCAAGCCAAAAGCCTTCTTCATCCAAAGTCAGGTCAATGTCTCGGCAAACCGCATTCGTATACTTCTTGCCCGAAGCATCAGTCGCCAAGGTCTCCGGAACAAACCATTTTTCGATTTCACGCGCAGCAGAACACATTGACCAAGGGAAAACCGACGAATCCACACGAGCAGGATTTCCATTCACCAAAGAATCCAGGACCATGCCAAGAACATGACCACCGCATTTATTATTTGTCGCAATTTCTCCCGTGGAATCCAGATAGGTCACCATCGTATAGTCGTTACCGTTGTAGATACCGCCAAAGTCCACATCGATACTATCGTGATGATTTTCACCCGCCCAGTCAAGAACCATTGCCGAAATCTGCAATGTCGGGCAAATGCCGAGCCGTCCCGGGAAAGTCGTCGAATAAGCCGGTTTACTTGTTAACGTCGGGTAAGGATAAAGCCAAACCGTATCCGAAATCGCCATCAGCGAATCGATCTGAATCGGATTGCCTTCCCGTGCGCCTGCTGCCGTATAAATATCAAACCCAAAAGTCTGCTTTAATGTAATTCCCCAATCCGTCACATGCTTATAATAAGCGCCTTGATACCATCCACATGTATCGCTCGAAAACGGGCCCATTTTAACCGTATCGCCATTTACAATCATCGAAGGAGACATATCATCCCACGGGCTCATGACGCGGACCACTTTTTCTTCTAGAGGAGCATAGGAAACGTCATACCGTTCATTCGTATAGGTAAAGAGCCATGTTTCATAAACTCCCTTCGGGAAGAACGAAGAAATCAGAGGACGGTTGGCATCCGTAAAATATGTAATCGCCGGCCAATCATTTTTACCGCGATAAATGTTGAAAAGAGCACCTGTCGAGACCCATTCCTGCTTGGAAGCGGTTTCTGCCGAGAAGGTATAATGCCACCAACGCTTATATTCACCCGTCGAATCCAATTCGGTCGGATTTCCCAAAATATTATTTTGAACCGAGATGTAGAACGTACTGTCACGATAAGACGTATTCGTTCTCCATGGATGGTAAATATGCAAAGTACGGGAAGAATCAAAGCATGCGCCGAGCGAACCGATCTTGGACGAGACGGATAGTTTTGAATCGGTACCATCCACAAAAATCGTATCCGAAGAAGCCAACGCCGAAGAAAGATCCACAGTCCCTTCTGCAGGAAGGGTCATATAAGAGGCGTAGTAACGTTCAAAGTAGGCCGTCTTCAGCGGATTGTTCGAAAGCGCAGAGGGCGTTATCGCACCATAGAACCAGCCACATTTCGTCGAATCATCCACGGCAAAGCGCATCAAAATGGAGTCTGTACCAAAAATCATGCGAGGAAGAGCCTTGTTTCCCCACGGGCTCTTAAACCAAACCATCTTGGAGCCTGGAGCTGCAAAGGATTTCGTATATGATCCATCGCTTTCCGTATAAAGCCAGACTTCCGTGTCCGTGCCAAAAAGCGTAGCCGGAGAAAACGAAACCGCATTCGATCCGTCTGACCAAGCAATACAGTTATTGTTGTTGTAATTCAGATCCGAAGAATCCGGGCAGAGCTTCACGCTAAAGGATTCCCAGCTTTGGAAATCCGAAACACTCTTATCCCAGGTATAAACAAACCAACCGTTCCCTTCCGACGTCATCTTCGTTACCGAATTGGCATCGAAACTCGGATTGTAGCTTGTAGGGCTACCGAGAATATGCAGCTTATACGACGATTTCGTCGCATCATTGCGCCACGGCGATTGAATATGTAACGTAAGCGAAGCCTGAGCTGCAACCACAAACAGGAGGCTAAACAAAAGGACTAATCTCATCCAGAATCTCCTTAAAGTCCTTATACAAACACCCGGTCTTAATATAAATTATGAAACAACAAATTCCTCATCAATTCTTTAAGATAAGGAATTTACAACGAATTCACTTTGCAATGGATTTTGCAAAGCCCCAAACCGATTTGATGATATCGCGATTAAAAATTCAGCTTTTCTTCGCCAATTGTTGTCGCAGGTCCATGCCCACACAACACAACGGTATCATCGGGCAACGTCAAAAGCTTCGTACGGATCGAATTAAACAGCTGATCCGTATTACCGCCAAGTAAATCCGTACGGCCATAGCTTCCGCGGAAGAGCGTATCGCCCGCAAAAACAACCCGTTCTTTAGGCGAATAAAAAGCAAGGCCACCTGGAGAATGTCCCGGGACCTCCAAAACAAGAAATTGCAGGCTTCCAACAGAAATCGAATCGCCCGATTTTAAGAACTTGCAAGGATCCGGCAAAGCTTCATTCAATTCTAGACCAAACATTTGCGCCTGAATTGCCGCATTACGGATTAAAAAAAGATCCTTTTCAGAGGCTTCTGCCCCAATATTCCACTTTCGAAGAGCCCATCCGTTCCCAATACAATGATCTAAATGCAAATGCGTATTCAGTACACGCCGTACAACAAGTCCATTCTGCTTTAAAAAAGAATCCGCTTTCAGGAATTCTTCTTCGTTATAAAAACCAGGATCAATGACAATCGCCTCTTTCGAAACTTCATCGAAGGCGATATAAACGTTTTCTTCAAAGGGATTGCAGGGGAAGGTCCGGGTGGGCATGGCGGGGGGGCGGCCCGCTCCGGCGGGCAAAAAA
>OCVV011086265.1_pt1 | contig 13790 bp, 13 predicted proteins | sample 1539721 | NCBI WGS metagenome assembly OCVV01 (sample SAMN02144230, study PRJEB22623) | gut metagenome | biome: sheep rumen | host: Ovis aries | place: New Zealand
GAGGTAATTCCAGCAGTAAATCAGGTAGAAACAAACCCAATGAACGCACAATACGAAGCACAAGAAAACATGGAAAGCCTAAATGTACAAATGGCTGCATGGGCTCCTTTCGGTGAAGGAATGCAAGGAATGTTCACAAATGAAACTCTAGTAAATATTGGTAAAAAATATAACAAGTCAGCAGCACAGGTAATACTGAGATGGTTAATCCAAAGAAAAGTAGTAGTTGTATGTAAATCAACACACCTAGAAAGAATAAAAGAAAATTTTGATGTATTTGACTTTGAATTATCTGATGAAGACATGGAAGAAATAAAAACATTAGACAACAAAGATAGTTTATTCTTTGATCATGCAGACCCAGAAATAGTTAAATGGTTCGATGAAATGACTGTAGTGAGACGTACACAGCACAGAGCATCAGAAGAACAGAAAAAATGGTAATACTACCAGAATCTCTTAAGATAAAAAAAATATTATAAAGCATTACTTAAATAATACCTAACCCCCTTAAATCCTCTTTTTTATTTTAAAATTCATAGACACATGTTATAAAAAAATCCCAATCCTTCAGGAATATAAAATATCCCCTATGACATCTATATCAAATGATACAGAAATGATATATAAACATGAAATAAATTTTTGAACATTCAATTATATTTTTTTAGACTCTGTAATTGAAATCTTACAATAAAATAAGGTATTAAAACTATTTAATTATGCAAATATAATATAATATTAGAGGTCTTAGAATGATAGATGATAAAATAACCTTAAATAATGGGACAGAAATGCCATGTATTGGTTTTGGAACATGGTTCTTAGATGATGATGTTGTAGTAGATGCTATCAAAGATGCTACAAGTGTTGGTTATAGATTAATTGACACAGCAGAAGCATATGGAAACGAAAAAGGTGTAGGTATTGGAATAAAAGAATGCGGTATACCTCGTGATGAAATATTCCTTACAACAAAACTAGCAGCAGAATATAAAGATTATGATAGTGCAAGTAAAGCTATTGATGAATCATTAGAAAAATTACAAGTAGATTACATAGATCTTATGATTATTCATTCTCCTGAACCATGGGATGATTTTAGAAATGAAGACCATTACTTAAATGGTAACATTGAAGCATACCGAGCATTAGAAGATGCATATAAAGAGGGTAAACTTAAAGCAATAGGATTATCAAACTTCCTAAAAGAAGATGTGAAGAACATACTTGATAACTGTGAGATAAAACCACAAGTAAATCAAATATTATGTCATATAGGTACACCATCACTAGATCTTATTGACTACTGTCAGGATAATGATATTGTAGTAGAAGCATACAGCCCTATAGCTCATGGTGCTATACTAGATAATAATGAGGTTCAGAAAATTGCTGATAAATATAATGTTTCATTACCTGCCCTATGTGTACGTTATACTATGGAGTTAGGATGTATACCAATACCTAAAACAGGTAATATTGAGCATATGAAAGATAATGCAGATGTAGACTTTAAAATTAGTGATGAAGACATGGAATACCTAAAAACACTTGTTGTTGATGATTATGGTGAGGATAGCATGTTCCCTGTCTTTGCAGGACGAAATCTAAAACAATAAATGGAATTAATATTCTTTTAATATAATCTCACCTCCCCCCCCTTTTCTATATTTCATTCATATATTTAAACTATTTCTCTTATTTTCACTAATAAAATCAAAACTTTTAATGAAATAAGATATAAAAAATTACAGTACAATATAAAGAGGAATATTATGATTACAGAAAAACATGTTTTAAATAATAACGTAGAAATTCCGTCCATTGGTCTTGGTACATGGAATTTAGATAATAACATTGTAGTAGATGCTATACGTGATGCTGCAGGTATTGGTTATAGACTTTTTGATACAGCTGAATCCTATGGTAACGAGGTAGGAGTAGGTAGAGGAATAAAAGAATGTGGTATACCACGTGAAGATGTATTTCTTACAACTAAACTATCAGCAGAGTACAAGGATTATGATACAGCATGTAAGGCAATTGACAATTCGCTTGAAAGATTAGATGAGGATTATGTTGATTTAATGATTATTCATTCTCCTGAGCCATGGGATGACTTTAGAAATGAAGATCACTACTTTGAAGGTAATGTTGAAGCGTATAATGCATTAGAGGATGCTTATCATGATGGAAAAATAAGATCTATTGGATTATCAAACTTTCTAAGCGTAGATATTCAGAATATAATTAATAATTGTAGTGTTATACCACAGGTAAATCAGATACTATGTCATATTGGAACACCATCACTAGACTTGATTGATTTCTGTCAGGAACGAAATATTACTGTTGAGGCTTATAGTCCTATAGCTCATGGCGTTATATTAGATAATAGTGATGTTGGCCGAATAGCTGATAAATATAATGTTTCAATATCAGCACTCTGTGTACGTTATACTATGGAATTAGGATGTATACCATTACCTAAGAGTAGTGCCTTAGAGCATATGCAGGATAATATTGATGTAGATTTCAAGATAAGTAGTGAGGACATGAATTATCTTAAATCATTAGTTATTAATGATTATGGTGATGCTAATGATTTACATATTTATTCTAGTAAAAATCTAACTGGCTAAAAAAAAGGGGTAATATATTTTAGGAATAGTTTATTTTAGGAGTAGTTATAAGAATCGAGGTACACGGCTCATTGGTGATTCTTATAATACTCCTATATTATTTGTTTTATATTTTATAAAATATTTATATTTTAGTTAAAATATTAGTAGAGTTTATCTCCACTGTACATGTTTTCCTCTGTGTATATTCTGATAATTGTGTCAAGGTTATCATCATACATTAATCTGTAGCCTATAGCTCCACCATCTACTGTTTTTACATTGTTTAATTTATGGTTACTGCCTTTGCTACTGTTATTTATTATGTACCACATGCCGTGTGGTGTGTATATGAATAGTTCTCCATTTCCTTCTTTTCTTCCATCTTTATAACTATCATCTGGGTCGTATATCTTTGTTGAGTGTATTACTAGTCTGCTTAAATCTTGTTGTGGTTGGGTTCCTCCTTTTGTAAATAGTGCTTGTATCCATGTTAATGCTTTGTCTTTTAATTTTTGTTTTTCGATTGGGTTTTGGAATGCTTTTTCTATTTTTTGTCTTCTTTTTTCTAGTGTATTTGTTATGTGTAGTATTTCTTCCACCTTTGGAACGTCTTTCTCTAGGCATCTGTATCCTTCTGGTCTTCCTGTTACTTTTATTATTCCATCTGAAAAGTCTTTTCTTCTATAATTTTTCATGTATGGTTTTACTTTCTCAAATTCTTCATCAGGTATTTTCTGGTTTAATCCATAGAGGTATCCGTATTCTATTGCATCGTAGCATTTTGTTTCTAATCTTAATTCTTTTTCTTCTGTCATTCTATGTGCCCCATTGTGTTTTCTACTATACATTTTATATATCAACATATATAAATATATTGAATTAATTACTTTTATCACCAAAACTTCTATAAAAAAAATCAACCAAAAATAAATATAAAGAGTACTGATTCAAATGAACAACAAACAAAAACTAGGATTAACAATAATAATAATCCTCCTAATACTAGGCTCAATCATCATAATCACAGAACAACACACTAACAACAATACCACACAAAACACTACTCAAAACAATACAACATACCCTAAATCAATAGTAAATATACAATCATACCAAGACTATGGAAGAGAAAACTACTACCGCTGAAAAATACAATAAAGGAGGAAAAAAATTATATGAAAATGCCAGAAACTATAGATACAAACATGTTTGCACCATGCGGAATGAACTGCCAACTATGTATCAAACACATAACAGGAAACAATCCCTGCCCAGGATGTCAAATAGACAGTCCAAACAAGACAAAAAGCGCGTTAAAATGTAAGATAAGAGCATGCCTACCCAAAAAAAGAGTAAAATACTGTGGTAGATGCAGTGAATTCCCATGTAAACTAATAAAAAAACAAGATAAAAACAATAAAAAAAGATACAATTATTCATCACTAGAAAATGCTAAAAAAATAAAAAACACTGGAATAAAAAAGATAATGACCCTAAACAGACAAGAGTGGACCTGTCCTGACTGTGGAGGAATAATAAGTATCCAGGAAAGAAAATGCACCGATTGCGGAAAAGAAAAAAAAATTAATAACTAACTTAAATGTTCATCCATTAATTCATAGAAGTCAACACATTTATCCTCATCAATCTTACTTAATGTATGATAACATGCAGGACAATATGTTATAACTCTATCACCACTAACAGTCCTAGTAGCCATCTTCTTAGTAAGCTCTGAGCTACCAGCTCTTACACCTGCACCAAATCCACAGCAGGAATTAGCTCTTTTTTCAGGTACATTTTTTATTATAGACCTTGCTAAATCCTTCTTATCAAGAGCATGACATGGATCCATTACAACATGGCCTGCACCATCTATTTCTTCATCACTGACTAAGTCCATAGCAAATACTACTTCTATATCAAATTCGGGAAGTCTTGTATACTGTTTTGTGAATGTTTCATAACAGCCCGGACAAAGCGTGATAATCTTCTTAACACCATGCCTGTTAAACTTTTCTATATTATCCTTTGCTACTTTATCACCGGTTTCATCATCACCTAAATAGTACAACATTAATCCACAGCATGTTTCATCAGATAATACTGTAAAATCAATTCCTTTCTTGTTTAATAAATTAATAACTGCATTTGAAATGTGTTCTTCTCTAAAGTGTGTTGTGCATCCCCTATGTAATATAACTTCATGGATTTCCCCATCATCTACTATGTCCATGTCTTCTCCATAACTATTGCCTTTTTCTAGTATATTTCCTCTTATTCTTTCTAGATAACCCATGATAAATCAGCCCCCTTTATAATATATTTCTTAGAAGTATTTTTTTCTTTTCTGCATTGCTTGTATTCTTTTCTTCTCAACCTTTTTATAACTATCTGATTTATACTTGTTTTTTTGTCTATTTGTCTTTCCGAGGGGCATGATAGTAACTAAGTCTATCCTATTTCCTTTACATGCTATAACAACTTTTAATTCTGAATAATCCTTGTTAGATGGTGCAGGGTATACTACTTCATACATGTCTTTACCACTAGGCTCGTATCTTAAGGGTTCTTCATTAAAAATAGTATCAACAATATATTTCCTGGTGATTCTGTTATCATCTAGTCTTTTTACGAAGTGTCTGTTTTCAAAACACCATTCAATATCTCCCACATCACCAATAATAAATTTATCAAATGCATCCATATTATCATACTCTAAATAATTTTTTTTAATAATTAATATGTATGTTAAAACACTTATTATATTTTATATTATTATATAAAATTTAGTATTACTAATTAAGACTAAGTAAAAAAGTTTTTAATAAAAAAAGGGGTTGATAAGTAATTTATTGTAGAGAATATTATTCTCTACCTTTTTTAAGAGATTCAACCATGTTAATCTTCTTAATTTTACGTGACAATAGATAATTAACTAGTAATGATACTAATATTACAAGTATAAATGAATATAGTACAGCTGTCCATGAATAGTTAATTGGATAATAGAAATCTTCTCCAGAACTTTCCATCAGGAGTCTTAGAACATAAAATCCTACAGGTACTCCTAGAATAAATCCGACAATCGATAGGAATAAATTCTTTGTTATGAATAACTTCTGAATAGCTCTGGATTTGAATCCAATGACTTTTAATGTTGCAAAATCCCTTAATGATTCTGTGAATGATAACACATTAAGACTATATAATATTATCACTGATAGAACTACAGATAACACTAATAATAACGCAATCATTGAATAAAATACTTCTACCATTTGATCCCAACTACCTTTAAGTTCAGAGATAGTATTTACACTATTTATACCATCCAAGTTTTTATCCACATCACTACTACTAGTTACAATTGTAGTTGGCGTGAAATTAAGACCTATACTATCAAGTTTAGCTGGTGTCATGACAATTCCCTGTGTTGATGGATTTGCACATATACCTGTAATTGTTGTATTAACCCATTTATCTTCACCATAAATATGCCATTCTATAGTATCTCCTACTTTAATATCCAATAGTTGTGCTGTTTTTTCTGTTACATAGATACCATTATCATCATAGGATATATCCTTCTTATACTTATCAGTTGGCGTTATAAGATTTGATCTATTATATACACTTAATGGAGCTGATTTTTCAATACCATTATGTTTAATCTCAACATTAGTTGTCATTACTTGTAATCCATTATATTTATCTACAAGATTACTAATTTCTTCACCTGTAGCATTATCTTCCAAGACAATCTGAGAGTTGTAATGACTAATTCCACCATACTGCCATTCTCCTAAGTCATACATCGCATCATTCATACCAAAGGATGCTACTAATAGCATTGTACAGCCTAACATTCCTAGTATTGTAACAAAGGATCTTACCTTACTTCTATTCATGTCCCGGATATTCCATTTAATGTTAAATGAGAGATTTCTCCAAAACTTGGTTTTATCAATGAATCTTGCCTTTGAAATTTTTGGTGATTTAGGTTCTAATGTATCTGCTGGTGATTCTTTTGAGATATTACGTACTGCTAGATAAGTAAATAATATGGATAATAATACTATTATAGCTGGAACTAATATAAAACTTATATTAAATCCTGGTGTCCATACAGGTATTGTATAAAATTCAGACATTGTTGGATAGAATAATGGTGGAACGCAAGTTATTCCTATTAGATACCCTGCTATACTTCCTGTTATTGTCAGTACCACAGGATATGTTAAGTAATGTAGTATTATTGTCTTATTAGAGAATCCTAATGATTTTAAAACGCCTATTATTGTTCTTTGATTAGATACTATTCGTGTCATTGTTGTAAGTAATGTTAATAGAGCTACTACTACAAAGACTATTGGAAACATTGCACCCATCATGATATGTTGTTGTATTTCAGATTCTATAACTTTATGGCTATTATGATTTTCTAAGCTTAAGTATGTTGTATAGTTATCCATCACATTATCTAACTGTTGATGATATTCTGTAGTATTACTATCTGTTTTTATTAGTAGGGTGTTATAACTTATGTTATCTGCTGATGGAAATGCTTTATATGATAGGTATGCGAATCCTTGTAATTTAGGGTCGGGAATTATCGATTTTTTTGGTGTTTCATACACATATTCCGGTGAATATCCAAGTCCTTTAACTGTTTTGTTTATTGTAGTTCCATTAAAGTCAAAACTAATCTTATCTCCTACTGATAATTGATGAGCATCAGCATATTTTTTATCTAACCACACTCCATCTGTATCATCAATATTTAAATCTGATCCCGTGACTGGATAATACTTGGATAATGTATTATTTTCTACAAAGTGCAGGTCTACCTCTGGATTATTTGTCTGATTTGCTATTGTTGATATTACTAACTGTCTTTCTAACTGTTTTGTAGCTGACATATTTTGTATTTTCTCTGTGGCAATATTATCAAAGTTATCATTGTATAGCCATACATTTGCCATGTTAGTTTGATCATAATACTTGTTTAACTGTTCTTCTACACCGTACCCTTCAGATCCGATACCTACAAAGGTACCTACTGCTAGAAATGTCATTAGAAATATGGCAATGAATTGTAATTTATGGTCTGATAAATCTCTTATCATTTTCTTGTATAACATTTTCATCACCAATTAAATTATCTATAGTTGCTGGTGTTTTTGTTTCTATTTCTTCTATTTTACCATTTCTTAGGTGTATTATTTTATCTGCGATTAGTGCTATATCTTCGTTGTGTGTTACTACTACTATTGTTGTCTTATTTTTTTTGCAAAGGTCGTATAATAGTTTGATTATCATGTTTCCTGTGTCTGTATCTAATGCACCTGTTGGTTCATCACATAGTAGCATTTCAGGTTTTTTTACTATTGCTCTTGCTATGGATACTCTTTGTTGTTCTCCTCCGGATAATTCTGATGGAAAATGGTGGTAATGATTCGAGAGGTTTACCTGGTTTAGTGCTTCTTCTGCATTGATTTCTTTGTTTATAACGTCTTCTATTAATTCTATATTTTCTAGTGCTGTTAGGTTGGGTATTAGGTTGTAAAATTGAAATATGAATCCGATTTTTTCTGCCCTGTATTCTGTTAGTTGATTGTCGTTGTATTTTGTTATATCATTATTGTCAAATATTATGTTTCCTGTTGTTGTGCTATCTAATCCTCCTAGCAGGTTTAGTAGTGTTGATTTTCCAGATCCTGATGGACCTAGTATTACTATGAATTCTCCTTTGTCTATTGTGAAGTTCAGGTTGTTTACTGCTTTTAATTTTGTTTCTCCATTTAAATATTCTTTTGTTACGTTTTTAAATTCTATAAATGGTTTCATGTGTTTTTTTCACCTCTATTGATTTTGTTATTGATTATTAGTTTATTCATAATAGTATATAAATTTAGGTTTACCTAATAATAAACATTTTTCACTAAAAATAAGACAAAAAAGAAAAAATAATCAAAAAAAATTATAGAATTATTTCAGTTTTTAGTATAACCTGAAATAAAAAAATTAATAAATAATATTTAGGTAAACCAAAACCTTTATATAGTATCGAGTACAACATTTAATTGACTAAGAATTTAGGTAAAACTAAAAACTTAGTTGGAGGTAACAAACAAAAAACAAATACCCGAATAAAAGAAATCAACAACCTATATCCTACACAAGAAAGATTAAACTAACATAATAAATTATAAATCACCTATATAATTTATACAGATTTCTTTTAGAAAAAAATAAAATTAAAAAAAGATTATATAATAAAATATTTTCAAAAAAAAACTTTTCATAAAAAAATAAAGTATAAATAAACATCCTACAATAAAAAAAAATATTTATTTATACATGAAAAATCCCCGATATTGAAAAATAAATTATTATATAAAACTCCTTATTAATGTAAAGTAAATCAATGAGATAAAAACCCCCATTGTGCAAAAGAATAATAATAGGAAAACATACTATTTTATTTTTTTTATATAAAAACTATAATAATCTTCAAACAATACATAAAATATAATCTCTTTAATGATAAGAATAAGTTATTAATAATAAAGAAACTAAACCAAAGATTAGACCAAAACTCTACCATATTGTCTAATCATCTATTTCATTATACCTCCTTTTATATATTTTTAAACACCACTCAATTTACTTATTCTAAATAATATATCCCCTTTCTAATTCTAAAAAAAATAGATAATAGATTAAACTAGCTAAAAACTAACTAAAAAAAGAAAATAAGTATTAATTAAATAATACCCTCCTAGAATAAGAATAATAATGATATTGGTATGTTCAACTCCTGTAAAATCATCACAAGACTCAATATAACTAAATCAATGATTGCATGAACAGTATAGGATACCCATATATTTTTAGTTCTAATATATGCTAATGTAACAAACATTGATGAAAGACCAACATTCAACACAGAAAATAACAGATTACTATATGCTCCAACATGTATTAATCCAAATAATCCTGAACTGACTATTAATCCAATGATAATACCAAGCATACGATTCTTTGAAAACCTGTAAACTAATGCTAACACTAATATAAATGGTACTAACCTGATTATTTCCTCACCAACAATTTGGATAACAGTCATAACTAATGTAACATAAGTAACATTATACATTACAGGATTCTGTGTATGACTAACACCATTAGATAATAAAGTAAAGCCTACAATAAATGATGTTAAATAATAACCAATAACACAGAAGATAATAATACCAATATCATCTTCATGGAATTTCTTAAAAAATAAACTTAAATCCCATCTACAAGCATAAGCTAATGTTATGACATTTATTATAGAAAATAAAGTAGAACCAAGAACCCGTATTGGTACTATAGCCAGTACAAGAAATGATACAATAATTCCCAGTATTAATATAATAACATCTCTTGCTCTTAATTTAGGATTGTTATTATAAAATGGAAAATCCCGTCCATACTTATCTAACTTAAAATTCATGAAAAATATCAACTCATTTTAAAATATATTAATAAAAGAATTTCTATTTGGATTTTTTTATAATATAGTATTTATAAATAGTAATACTTATTATTAAAGTTTAAAAAAATAGTGGAATATTATTATCCTAAAAAAAAGGAAGTGGATAATAATTATTTATGGTAACTACTCCATACTTGGTAAGTATTTCTGATCACTATCATATGAACTACCAATTAGTTTACCGTTGTAATCATACTGTCTGAAGTTACCGTCAGAATATTCAACCTGTTTGTAATGACTACCATCACCAGCTTGATAATTTTCTTCATCATGTGTACTAACTACTGATGGTCCATTATTTGAGTTAGAACTTGAGGAATCACTAGAACTTGATGATGCTGTATCATTACTAGTGGTATTATTAGTAATGTTAGTAGTATTGTTTGTAATATTAACTGTTGTATTATTAGTAGTGTTGTTTTCTGGTTGATATAATGAAAAAGCAGATACTGCTCCAATAATTACAATAATAACAATCACTAAGAGTAATAAGACTGGTTTATCACGCATCAATATACCTCCTAATTTATTTAATTAAATACTATTAATATAAAAACTTAATAGTTTGTATTTAATATTTTTAAAAATTAATGAAAAATAAGTAAAAAATGTAGCGCCGTCGACAGGACTTGAACCTGTGACCAATCGGTTAACAGCCGAACGCTCTACCTACTGAGCCACGACGGCAATATAAATATAATCTATTATAGTTTAGTACAAATAATAATTATGAAAATTATCATATATAAATATTTCCATTAAAGGAAATTATGAAAAAAATAAATACAAATTAAATTTTTATTTATAATTCAATTTGCTTTGAAAATGCTATTGTTTTTAATCTTGGATTACCTTGAAGAATTATTTTAACCTTTAATACTCCATCATAAATCTCAACATTATGCCTACATGAATATTCATTTTGAACATGTTTAGTATCAATAACCTGTGAGTTTATAAGTAAAATACAATCACAATCAACAGGCATATGATGAATATCTTCGAAATGAGCATCTACCTTTAAATAGTTGTCTTCAACAGAGCATCTAGTAAATTTACCTATAACTTGTATTGGCATAATAGACTGCTCATCAACAATAGGACATAAGGGGTTATCTAGGAATCTTTCTGTTCTTAGTTCTATTACATCATTAGGTTTAAACCATTCTACTAAATCTTTATTAAAGTACCAGTGATCCCAGTAAGAAAATACCTCTCTGTAATATGTTAAACATGCTGGAATAATTCTATGACCAGAGGAGTCATTTAAAAGCAATAATTTCTTATTGGTATAACTATTTTCATTCTTACAATAGACAGAAGCACGATTAGAAAACCATTTAAACTCATCAGGAATAGATTCAGAAGCATTGACAATATTATCCGTAATTTTAACCTTTTCAGTAGGAACCTTAAGATATTTCTCTTTTAATTCACCTTCACCATAAGACCAGTTACGAGTTGATAATAAATCACCCTTATAATCATCAATTGACACTATATCTAACTTACTCATAAGTAATCTTAAATATTCCTCATATGAACGATTTTCATGTAAATCAGATAAAATATATGCAGCTACCTTAACACCAGATTTTCGATTAATATGAGTATCATTAATATCATAATCATCAGAGTCAATGACAACAGATAAATCAGATACAACATCTCCTAAATTATCCACATGTCTTACAGGCTTATCTGTATCGAATGGTAATTGATCTTGTAGAGTTACACTTTTATCTGGAATAGCATATAAACCATAAGCCATGTCTCTTCTTTTAAAGAATTTTTTCTTAGATTGTATACTTTTTCGAAATAAGTCATAATCTACACGTCCCTCATATGTAGAATCATAGTGTTGTCTAATTTCATTATTATTATCATTAACTAAAAATAATGTATCTTTACCAACAAGTGTATGTTTCAAATCCTTGAATAGTTCAATGAAATCTAAGGGTTCATCATCAATATCCTTTTCTTCATTCCTATGAAATAAATTTTTTAATTTACTTAAAATACTCATATTATCAATTTCTCTATATTTTATCTCTAATATAGTAATGTATGATAATAAAAATAAATATATTTTTTTAAAATTTAAATAAATTAAAAACTAAATTAATATTTTAATAAATATTAAATAAAAAAAGAAGAAGTTTAGAATTATTCATATTAAAACTAAACTCGCCGAAATCAAATTATTATATTCATAACTTATAAATGAATTAGAAAAGTAATTTAACACTTTAATATGTGATTTCTCATCTAGTGATTTCTGAATACCATTACCTGTATCCATCTTTATACTAGAAGAATCATTAGCACTATACATATTATTAGCATTACCATCTTCTACATGTTCCATATAAACTGAAAAACTCATGATAGCTGCAGGTATAAATATGATAATAGCTAATATTATGAAATTTCTTGTAACTTTTCTATTCTGCTCTGGTGTTAAACCCTTAACTGTAGGTAATTTTAGTAATCTGACCATTATTGTTGCTGAACCACCAATACAAAATGCATTAATAAAGAATAAATAAAATGCCATTAATGATACATGCCACTGGGCAGTTGCAAGACCATAACCTACAGTACATAATGGTGGCATAATAGCAGTAGCAATGGCTACACCTGGTATAACAACAGTACCACTATCCTCCCTCGTTAATGCAAGTATTCCTGCAAGTCCACCACACACGGCAATCAACACATCAGTTAATGTAGGTTCTGTACGTGCTAATAATTGTTCTGTTGGAATGGTTGTAGTTATCAATGAAAATCTAAAATATAACGTGGAAATTATTATTGCAACTACAACTTGAAAAGCTACCTTAACAAGTGCATTTCTAGTCATTTTATAATTATTAGTTCCTGCACCATAACCAGCTGCGGTTATACCACCCATAAGTGGTGATATTAACATTGCTCCTATAATCACAGCAACTGAATTAGAATTTAGCCCTGCTGAGGCAATAAATATTGATAGTATCAATAATACAGCATTTGTACCTTTTACTCTTGTACCACCGATAACTCTTTCATAGATTACATCTGGTTGAGCAGTGTCCATGCTTAAATCAAAAACTTCCCTAAATATCGATTTTAATTTCTCAAACATGATATCACTAGTTTCAATAATGATTAAATTTCTAGATTTTTTAATATTTATAGTTTTTATAGAAAAGTAGGATATTTTTAGAAATAATACAAAAAAAGAAGAAGAGGAAGTTATTAATTGTTTTTTAGATAAATTTAACTGCCGTACCATAACAATGTACTTCTGAAGAATTTTCAACTATTGAACTAGTGTTAAATCTAACCATTACTATTGCATCAGCATTTAATTTCTTTGCTTGTTCTATCATTCGTTCTTCTGCTGTGTTTCTTGATTCCATCATCATTTCTGTGTAAGCGTGTAATTCTCCACCCGTGATGTTTTTTATTCCCTGTGTAAAATCTCTGAAGATATTTTTTGATTGGATGTTGTTTCCATTTACTAATCCTAGAATTTCATATTCTTTTCCAGGTATGTTTTCAGTTGTTGTGATTATCATATAAGTAATCTCCTTTTTTTTATTAAATCTATTTATTACTCTTTTATATCCTGA
>OCVV012866757.1_pt1 | contig 13788 bp, 8 predicted proteins | sample 1539721 | NCBI WGS metagenome assembly OCVV01 (sample SAMN02144230, study PRJEB22623) | gut metagenome | biome: sheep rumen | host: Ovis aries | place: New Zealand
TATCATCTTCAACGGCAACGGCAACCAGACTGTCGATATCACCGAGAATATCGCTGACGGTGCTCAGTGGTACACCGTAGACGAGAAGGAAGGCAACAACTACAAGGTCAATCTCGTCACACCGGTTGAGCCCACTGAGGAGCCCACCACCGTAGTAGAGCCCACCGTAGAGCCCACTACCGCTCCTGTTACCGACAGTGACTTCTATCTGGTCGGCAATATGAACGCTTGGGCGGTTGACGACGCTTACAACCTGACCAAGAACACAGCGGCAGATACTGAGGAATACATGATCACAGTTGACCTCACTACTGATTCTGAGTTCAAGATTGTCAAGATCGACGGCGTCAACATCATTTGGTATCCGTCCGGCATGGATAATAACTACGGTCAGCATGATGAGATCGCCGCAAACGGCACCTACACCGTTTACTTCCGTCCGAACGCTGACGGCGGTGAGGGTTGGTTCAACGGCGTGATCTACGCGGCGATGGAGACTCCCGCTCCCACTACCGTCGAGCCCACCACTGCTCCCGAGCCCACCACTGCTCCCGAGCCCACTGAGGCTGTCGGCGGCGAAGGCTACTATGTAGTCGGCAGCATGTCCGATTGGACGGTCTCTGCAGCGAACAAGCTCAGCAAGAACGACGCGGCCGAAACCGACGAGTACACCATTTCGATGGATCTGACGACGACTTCCGAGTTCAAGGTTGTTTATTCCGAGGATGGCGTGACCGCGAAGGATTGGTTCCCGGACGGTTCGGATAACAACTACGGACTGAACGGCGAGATCGAGGCTGACGGTAAGTATGACATCTACTTCCGTCCGAAGTATGACGGCGGTGACGACTGGTTCTACAATGTGATCTATGTGACTATTCATGCAGATCAGCCCACCGAACCTCCCGTGGTCATTTACGGTGACGCTGACGGTGACGGTGTAGTTACCGTTAAGGATGTTACCTTGATCCAGCGCTACCTGATCCATACCAGTGAACTGGGCGTCGCGGAAGAAGTATGCGACGTTGACGGTGACGGCTTTATTACCGCTAAGGATACAACATTCCTCCAGCGTTACATTACGCATCTTCCCATTCCCGAAAACGTTCATATCGGAAAACAGTGATCCGTTATACAGGATAACCGAAATAGCTTATCACTGAATCAAGTCCCCTGATGGGGCAGCCCGCTGCAAAAGCTCTCTTTTGCAGCGGGCTTTTTCTATAGATAGGTATGCTGTATAGAATGACGTCGCATATTCCGTGTATATTTATCCGTGAAAGAACGGCGAGCCGTCGATCATACCATATATATACAGAAGTTTAGAACAATTTGAATAATCAGCCAAATGTAATAAAAGCATTCTTTGTTTATTGTGATAAAATATAAATGATTACAAAATTTTAAGCGTATTTATTCTAATTAAGAAAAATAGCGCAAAACGATTTGTATATAATGTAAGGGAAAATAATCAGAATAGCTTTTTATGTTGTTTTGAGTATTTATCAAATCATTTTGAAAGAAAGGAGATACGATTAATGACAAAAAAGCAAAACCGTTCGTTCGGTTTTGGCAAGCGTACGCTATCTGTTGTTTTGGCGGCACTGTTGATTTTGTCTACCTTTGCGGTCGTGATCACGACGACCTCGCTTTCGACGAGCGCCGCGATCAGCTACTGGTTTGTATCCGGTAACTTCAACGGGTGGACGAACACCGCGACCTCTGCGAATAAGATCAACAGCGGTTCGGGCGGATCTGTCACGATTCCTGTTACAACTACCAGCATCAAGTTCAAGATGGTCGCCGAAGAAGGCGGTCAGAAATGGTGCGGTGTTGGCGAAAGTACCTCTAATCCGGATGACTATCAGGATATCGGTCATAACACCGAAGCTGAGATGTCTTGGGACAAGGGCGTGAATATGTCGGTCAACCTGCCGGCAGGCTCAACTGCGGCCACCTTCACTCTGTCTGTAAAGAACGGCAAGAACTACGTTAAAGTTACCGGAAACGGCAGCGGCGGCGGTGGCGGCGGCGATACGAGCCAAATGACGTATACCGCTCCCGTCAACACCAGCAACAGCGCGAACACCGCGTCGAACCTGTTCTGGGCAAACGCGACCTACTTCGACTATCTGTCGGATGAAGAGCTCGCAAACACCCAGTGGCTCAAGCCGGTTCAAGCCGGTACCAAGAACTTCGGCGGCGCAGTCGACGAGTGGTATCCGTTCTATGCGTTCAACCGTGAGGTCGTCAAGGCACAGGCGGATTCTCAGTCCAACTGGTCTCAGCCGCTGTACTTCGGTAACTTTACCGATACCAACGACGCGTACAAGGAATCGTCCCATCATCAGGGCGGCTCCGACAGCTACGGCTACCGTGAAGCGACCAACTCCTATAATGTCACCCGTTTTTCGCATATCGCGAACAACTCGGACAAGTCGTGGGACAGCAGTGTTCCGCATGTCCATGACATGTACACGAGCTATCAGGGCTTGGTGAACAGCTCGCTTGACAGCAACGGCAATCTCTTGCTCCCGAACGGACAACAGGCTCCGTACTTCAACGCGTCCGAAAGCGGTCCGTTGAGCGGATATGCCAAGGTCGTCAACAGTTCCTTCCCCTTTAAGGTAACTGACGTCCCCGGCAAAGACTACAAAAAGTATACCTTTAACTCCAAGAACGCGACCGACAACGTCTATTTCACATGGGCGAGTGATGGTTCCGCGACTTATCCCACCGGCGTCAACTACGGTGCGGGCACTACCTACGGTGTAAAGGACGGTCTGAGCCGATTCATGTATAACACAGCCTCCGGCTACGGTATCTTCCCCTTCAACAACGCATCCAACAACTATAAGGGTACAAAGACCAATGCCAATGAGAACCTGAACTACGGCTTCGGTATCAAGACACAGATGAAGTTCCGTGTTCCGGCTCCCGATGAGGCAGCCGGCGTCAACACCGAAAACGACCCGGTCTACTTCGACTTTACCGGTGACGATGACCTGTGGATGTACATCACCGATGAGTCGGGCAACTCTCAGCTCGTCCTCGACATGGGTGGCGACCACAAGGAGAGCCACGGTAAAGTCAACTTCCATACCCTCCAGGCGACGGTAGATAAGACCGGTACCTCCGGTGCTTCCGCTGTCAAGAACTTCACCTTCGATTACTCCCAGACCTACACCATGACGGTATTCTACATGGAGCGCGGTCTGATCGAGAGTAACTGTAAGATGGAATTCACCATGACGCCTCTGGGCAACAACTTCATCGTTACCGAGGAGATCGACACCGCGTACGTTAACGATGGTTTGAAGGATGTCGTCGCGCAGCTTTCTCAGTTCGGATTCAATCCTCTTGAGAGCGGCTCCCAGATCTCCGATCCCTTCTACAAGGACTTTGCGCTGGGTGACGGCGGACGCGCGGATATTTCGAACTCCGTCCTTCCCATCGATTCAAAGGTCAAGGTGCGGCAGCATGCTCCGTTCAACACCTATCTGACCTATGATACCTCGTGGAAGTATTACGATAACACCAGTAATCCGCGTAAGCTGCTGTCACAGGGCACCGGCGTTACCAGTAACGATGTTACTACCAGTACCGATGAGCAAACGATCATCAACGAGTCCGGCGATAAGTACGATTACGCTGAGCTGCAGGTCGATTACGTGAACACGCCTCGGGTCACCGACGTCAGCGTTACCAAGACGGTTCAGAATTACGATACGCTCCCGGATAATAGGAAGGACGACGAGTTCCCGGCGAAGATCCTCTTACAGTTCACCTCCGATATGACACCCACTGCCTATAAGCTGGTGACAAGCGATGGTACGATCGACTTTGCAAACGGTGAAAAGGTCATGTTGAAGCACAACAAGACCGTCACCATCTCCGGCGTGCCTGTCGGTACACGCGTCTATGTTGAAGAGGAACGCGATGCAAACTACACCGCTTCCTACAACTACTCGCCCTATATCGTAGGCACCAGCTCCGGCAACATCATTGTTACCAATACGCCGAAGGAGCCCACTAAGGCGACGATCTCCGGCAAAAAGAAGTTCGATGACGCCTACTATGACGGCGATCTGTTCACCTTCGTTCTCGAGGGCGTTCCGCGCTTCTCCGGTGATCCGTCCGATGTCAAAGATACTTCTTTGACTCATGAGACGACCAACACCGTCACCAACGGCGCGTTCTCCTTCAGTGAGATGAACTTCACCGAGCCCGGCGTTTATCGCTATCATGTCTATGAGGATATGTCGAGCATCACAGGCGCTACCTACAGCTCCGATATCTATAACAATCAGCCCGACTATCTGGTATCCATCACCGTAAGAAATGGGGACTTCCAGCTGGTTGCCGACGCTCCCGTCTATTACGAGTATTCTCAGTATGAGGATGATGGTGTGAGGCGTCACACGATGTCCTCCGCCGACTTCAGCAACGACAAGATCGATCCGATGGGTATTGTTTTCCTCAACCAGACCCAAAAGGGCTCGATCACGATCAACAAGACCAACCAGAGCAATCAGAAGGTCAACAATGTTGTCTTTGATGTCTACCCGGTCAGCGATGATTTTGTTGATGAACTCAATAGAACGTCCGGTGAAGAAGCAAAGTATGAAAAGGTTCTGGCGCTCGGCGAGGCTCCGTACGGAACGGGCACAGGTCCCAAATACCATTTTGATGACGGCGTCGCTGAGATCGTGGATCTGCCGATCTACAAGCCCGGCTATCAGACTTCTTACGCTCCCGAGTATAAGCATCCCGAGTATCAGCAGTATGTGATGATCGAGTCGAATGTCTCCAACGCGTATGTAACCGGTCAGCCGGACGCAAAGTACAACCTCAACAAGACCGTGCATGTCTTCTCGTTCCCGATGGAGGATCAGAGAACCCATGAGATGAAGTATCACCTCACCTATGACTATGTCAACGGTGTTCTGAAAGCTCCGAACACGGCAGGCTCCGGCATGATGATGTTCAAGATCATCGGTAGTCTGGTGGCTGTGCTGGGCGTTCTGTCCCTGGGCGGTTATGTGATCTATACCAAGAGATCGACGAAACGTAAAACGGCGAAGCACGCCGCAAAATAATCAATGATTGCAGCGCTGTGCTTTGAAAGAGCGCGCTGTATAAGAGATAACTTAATTTTCATGAAAAGGAGATTTAAAAACATGAAATCTGTTAAGAGAATCCTCTCTGTCGCTGTAGCGGTTCTTCTGATCGCTATGATGATGATCCCCGCAGTTTCCGCTGCTGACTATTCCTTTACCTTAAAGACGACCAAGCCCGGCTATGAGTTTACCGTTTATCCTCTGGCTACGCTGGACACGTCAACCGGCAAATACGAGGCCACCTCCAACGTTACCGATACCACAGTACAGGCTGCGATCCTTACCAGCACCGACAGCACTGCTAATCTGCTCGACGCCTGCAAGAACTCCACCGGTCTCGGCAGCGGTCTTGCTGACAAGTTTGTTTCTTCCGCAACCTCTACCGAAAAGACCTACAACGTTGGCGCAGGTATTTACTATGTAAAGTGCACCGATGTTCCTGTCAACAACAAGGAGATCCAGCAGGAATCCATCGTTGTTCTTCCTTACAAGGATGGTACTCAGACCAAGAACAGCCTGACCATCGACTATGATCAGAACGGCAAGATCAAAGAACTGGGCGAGCCCGGCGTTGAGAAGGATTTCTCCATCGACGGCAGCCTGACCAAAAATGACCAGACCTTCGGCTCCGATGATACCATCACCTATGTTCTGACCGCAGATGTTACCGGTTCCACTGCCAACAAGCTGACGTCCTACATCATCACCGATACCATGGGCACCGGTCTTGACAAGAGAGAAGAGAGCATCAACATCACAAGCGTTGTTCTGAAGAACGGCTCCGACACTACTGATCTTGCTTATGATAAGGTAACCACCGACATCGGCGGCGCTACCTTCGGCGTATCCATCAGGGCAACTGAGCTGGATAAGGACGCTTTCTACGCTACCGATAACAAGGTTGTCGTTACCTACACCACCAAGCTGGCTTCCGACGCTCCCGTCAACACCAACATCCCCAACACCGACGGTCTGATCTACAGCAACGGTTCCGATACCAAGACTATCCCCGGCAACACCGTTAACGCAAAGACCTACAAGATCACCGCACAGAAGATCGACGCTAATACCGGGGCTCCGCTTACCGGCGCTACCTTCACCCTGTACAAGGCAGACGGCACCACCAAGATCACTTCCGGTACTACATCCGGCAACGAGGGTAAGGTCACCTTCGATAAGTACCTCGCAGCAGGCACTTACATTGTTAAGGAGACCGGCGCTCCCGATGGCTACAACCTCAACAGCACTCCGCAGACAGTTGTTCTGCCCGGCGATGCAGATAAGACCGTAGTTATCGAAGATACCAAGGCTAAGCTGCCCAACACCGGCGGCAACGGCACCATGATGTTCACCATCATCGGCGGCAGCCTCGTACTGCTCGCTGCTGCTCTCTTCGTTATCGTGATGAAGAAGAAGAGCTCCGCAAAATAATTTGTCATTAATCTAACTCTGAGGGAGTCCGCAAGGGCTCCCTTTTTGTATGTATTAAAAAGCCTTCCCTTCGCGGAGGTTTCGGTTTGTCGAAAAAGTTTATTATTAAATGAGCAGTCACTTTCCCAAAGGAAGGCTAATCAACGTCCTGCTTTTGTCATAGCTGTAAAAACAGTCAAATCAGATCAACGTCTTATTTAACATTTCGTTCATTGCTTTTGATCCCGTTTTATACTATAATAATACGAGAATAACCCAAAAGGACGTTTTTATGAAACGCTATTTACCCATTATTGCCATCATTTTGATATTCCTGATCGGCTTGGGCGTTTTGACCTATCCGCTGATCAGCGCTGTCATCAACAATATCGGTATCCGCAATGAGGCGAGGGTCGAGGCGCAAAAGGCGCAGGAAATGGAGCCCGAAGAGCTCGAAAAGCTCTTTGCCGAGGCGGAGGCTTATAACAAAAGCCTGCTCAACACGGTCATCCTGACCGACCCCTTTGACGAAGAAGCATATGAATCGATCGGCGCGCATTATGAAGAGACCTTCAACGCCGGCGCCAACGGCCTGATCGGCTTCATCGATATCCCGAAGATCAACGTCTACCTGCCTATCTACCACGGCGTCTCCACCGAGGTGCTCGAGCGCGGAGCGGGTCATCTGGATAATACCGCTTTTCCGATCGGCGGCAAGAATACCCACAGCGTGATATCCGCTCACTCCGCTTTTCCGACCGAGACCTTCTTTGACTATCTCACCGATATGAAGGAGGGCGACTATTTCTATATCCACGTGCTCGACCGTGTGCTGACCTATCAGGTGGATCAGATCAAGGTCGTCCTGCCCGATAATACCAAGGATCTGTATGTCGAAGAGGGCAGGGATCTGGTCACCCTGTTGACCTGTACGCCTTACACCATCAACACGCACCGACTGCTCGTGCGCGGTACACGTGTGGCGGATCAGGATCCCGGCGACGTGGCGTCCGTATCAACGGGCAACGATTATTTCTTCTTCCTCGGCTACAAGATCCCGTTTGTGACTGCGGGCATTGTGATCGCGGTGTTCCTGCTGTTTGTCGGCGGCGTGGTGTTCGTCATCCTGCGACTGCATAAAAAGAAGCTCAGGGAGCGTGCTGCAAAGGACGGTGATCGCGATGGATAAGGGTAATCAGCCAAAGAAAAAGTGGAAGACATGGCAAAAGGTTACTATGACCGTCGCCGTGATCCTGTTGTTGGCAGGCTTGGGATTCCTGCTTTTCCCGACGGTGTCGAACTTTTTCGGGCAGCAGCGCGCCAACGCGACGATCGATCATTTCAACACTGTCCGCCGTCATATCGTCCCATCCGATGCGGACGGCAGCACCTCCGATCAAAGCATCCCCGGCGTTACCGCCAAGAGCTTCAAGGAGGCGCGGGAGAAGGGCGAGGTCGATGAAGAGGGCTACGTTATCACCGAGGAGGGCATCCGCTATTCGGATTCCCCCGTCGTGTTCCGCTATGATCTCGACGCGCTCCGCCGCGACAGTTTGGCGTATAACACGGGGCTGATCGACCATCAGGGCACGGTGGATACCACGAACTACGCCACCCCCGCTCTTAGAATGAGCGATTACGGACTGTCGAGCGTCTACTGCTATCTCAGCGCCGACGCGATCAACCTCTATCTGCCCGTGTATCTGGGCGCGAGCGAGGACGTCATGGCATACGGCGCGGCGCATCTGTCGGGCACCTCTCTGCCTGTCGATCAGACCAATACCAATGTCGCCATCGCCGGCCATACCGATTATATCGGCAGGATCTTCTTCGACAATATCCGTAAGCTGGAGATAGGGGACACGGTGTCCATCCACAACTACTGGGAGGATATCGATTATCAGGTGATCGATTATAAGGTCGTGACCGAGGACGAGACCGCGGATATCTATATCCAAAAGGACAGGCAGCTCCTCACGCTGATCACCTGTATCTACGCGGGCAGCCCCGATACCTTCGACCGCTATCTCGTCATCTGTGAGAAAAAGACGTGAGCCCGATTGAATGAAATACCAAATAATGCCAATCATAGTGACGGGAGGATTACGGAACCCGACGCTGCGGCAAGCCGCTCTATATAATAGGTACATGTGAAACTTATCTCGTCAATAGTTCGAAACAAAGGTGATAAGTTGTCATTCTGAGGCTGCGCCGAAGAATCTTAACGTGCAGGTTTTTATGATTCATCACACTTAATAGGTGTGATCGATCAGATAAAGAGCACTGTAAGATCCTTCGCCGGACACGCGTGTCCGCTCAGGATGACAGCTTCACTGAAAGATTATCAAATTAGAAATTGGTTAAGCGATATTTGGCATAGCAGATAGCGGTACGATTGCTTTGTATAACGGCGGAAAGGACGAAAAAGCGACGTTGTCACCCTGCTGAAAACCATTCACAAAAAAACGAACTCTTTTAGTCAATTCCGACAAAGCCTTTTTTTATTTGTCGAAGTTGTACATTTTATTGCAAAAATGTAATTGTTTATCGGCGATTATTTATAGGATTTTGTAAAATATTCTATTGACATCCCCTTTTCGAAAGTTTATAATGAAACTCGTATAAGCGACCTGATTCGGTAAGCCCATTCCCATGTGCTTTACGGCCACCGGCAGTGAACTTGGACAACCCCTGATTTCATATTTTGACGGTCTGTCTTTAGGTGGACGGCAAAATTTGAAATACATCACCGTCGGGTCTGTAAGAAAACAGTCACGCGGTAAATCCCACACCCTGGATAGAGGGAATCTATCCCCGGCGTCGGCGGATTGTGGGAATCCATGACGCTTGGATGAAACTTTTCCCGCAAATTTATGAAAGGAGCTTGGTCATGAACAAGCGAATCTTATCTATCTTGCTTTGTTTAATGCTGGTTGCGTCTCTGCTGGTATTGGCCGTACCGGTAAACGCTGCGACTAACGCAACGGTGACATTAACCGCAGATAAAACAGAAGCAAAACCGGGTGATGATGTTACCTTTACTCTCACCCTCGCACCGATGGACAACATCGGTTCCGTTGAGTTCCAGCTCAAGCCTGAGCACTGGACACTGAAGTCTGTCACCACCACTGAGGGTCTGGCAGGTAAACTCGGAATTCTTCTGGCTGATATGAACAATGCCGGCGGTTATCCGAGATTCACCTCTATGGCGAATACCGCAGGTCATACCGATGTGGATGTTGAACTCGGTACATTCACCGTAACACTCGCAGACGACGCTTCCGGCACTATGACATTTGATCTGGATGCCGAATATGACAACTATGCATGGAATGCAGATGGCGATGACGTAGGTTTAACCTTCGTTCCCGCTACCATTACTGTCGGCGGCGCTGAGCCCACTACCGCTCCCGAGCCCACTACTGCTCCCGAGCCCACTACCGCTCCCGAGCCCACTACCGCTCCTGAGCCCACTACCGCTCCCGAGCCCACTACCGCTCCCGAGCCCACTGCTGCTCCTCACGTACACGAGCTCCAGTTTGTTCCCGAGGTTCCCGCTACTACCGAGGCTGACGGCGTAAAAGCTCACTATGTTTGCGTCGATCCCTCCTGCGGCAAGCTGTTCTCTGATGGCACCGGTACTGTCGAAGTAACAATGGCTGATCTCATTATCCCGAAGATCGTACCTACAGAGGCTCCGACTGAGGCTCCGGCTCCGACCGAGGCACCCACCGAGGCTCCGGTTCCGACCGAGGCTCCGGTTCCGACCGAGGCTCCGGTTCCCACTGAGGCTCCGGCTCCCACCGAGGCTCCGGCTCCGACTGAGGCTCCCACTGAGATTGTAGAGCCCACTGAGGCTCCGGCTCCCACTGAGATTGTAGAGCCCACTGAGATTGTAGAGCCCACCGAGATTGTAGAGCCCACTGAGGTTGTTGTGCCCACCGAGGCAGACGACAAGGGCGCTACCGCGGATTCCGCTACTAAGGATTCCGCAACCAAGGATTCCGCTACTAAGGATTCCGCTACTAAGGACTCCTCTTCCTCCCCGAAGACCGGTGATGCTTCCAACCTGTATCTCTGGCTGATCATCACTCTGGCTTCCATGGCAGGTGTTGTAGGTGTTCTGTACACTGCAAAGCGTAAGGGAATATTCACTAAATAATATTCGCTAACCCTAAACTAACGGGCGGCGACGGGTTACCGCCGTCGCCCTGATGTTTTTGGTATTGAGTTTTTAAAGGGACAAGCTGTCTTTCTCCTTTCTTTAAAGACTGAATACCGAAAACACCTGCCGCGCGAGCGGTATCATTCAAGTCACGGGGCAGTGCCCTTTGACGTGAATCTAATTGAGTCATCTTTCTGTAGCCTTTTAGCGAGGCTGTCATCCTGAGCGGACATGTGTCCGGCGAAGGATCTTACAGTGCTCTTTATCCTATTGATTATACCTAACAGGGTTGATGAATCAAGGAAACGCTGCACGTTAAGATTCTTCGGCACAGCCTCAGAATGACAACTTATCACCATTGCTTCCGTATATCGACGAAATTAGATTGACGTAAGCGCCCTTTGACGATCAAACGGTTCACATTTACCCCGCAGCCTTCCGTGCAGGCGGACAGTTGCTGTTCGGGGGAAGTTTATTTTATAAAGGATTGATGCACTATGAGTTATACACCGAAAAGAGCGGCTTCTTCCTCAGAAGAAAAGAAGAACGAGCCGACCGCAAGAGCAGCACAGACGATGTCTGATGCCGATAAGAAAAAGAAGAAAAATCTGACCATCGCGATCGTCGCGGTTCTCTGCGTTGTGATCGTGATCTCTCTGCTGTTTATCTTTGCGCCCACCGACGGCTCCTTCCTCGGTATTCACGGCGCGGGCGTGATCTCCGGCTCGGGAAAGAATGGCGCCCAGACCCAGAACGGCACCACGAACATCTCGCCTTATTATCAGAACGGCGTTCTGCCGACCTCCTCCGACCGTCATGATATCACCCTGGCGCCGAACGGCGGCGCGAACGTTTCCGAGCTGCTCGGTAAATGGAGACTCGATCAGGGCACGACCTATATGTTTGACGGACAAGGCAGGGGCATCATGCTCACCGGCGTCGATAATTATACCTTCCTCTACAGCGCCGAAAACGGCAAGCTGGGGATTGATATGGACACCATCGCCGGCAACGACTTTGAATATGACTATACCGTCAGCGGCGATACGCTCACCATGACCCGCGACGGCAAGACCTTTACCCTGAAGAAGGAAGCAGAGTGAGACACGCAAGACCCGATTCCGAACCGTATACGCGCAGTGATTCGCGCGGCAGAAGCAACGGAGCCCCTCAGCGGGCAGCGCGCGCCGTACCGGTGGATTACACCGACAAAAACGTGCAGACCCCCGCTCCTGCCCCAAAGAAGAAAAAGGGCAAGACCGCGGTCATCGTGATCCTGTCGATCTTCATCATCGGCTTTATCGTCGGCGTGACAATGCTTTTGATCACGCTGATCAGGGCATGGAATGAGCAAAAGACCTTTGACGATCTGTCCAACATGGTTTTGGACACCGACGAGAGGAACGAGGACGGCTCCCTGCGCAAATATGATGAGCTGTATAACAAGAACCCCGATTTCTTCGGCTGGCTGAAGATCGAGGACACCAAGATCGATTACCCTGTCATGTACAAGCCCGAGGATCCGGAGTATTATCTGCACCGTGATTTCTACGGCAATTATTCCGACAGCGGTATGCTCTTCATCGACGGCGAATGCCCGCGGGTGAGCAATTATTATCTGATCTATGGTCATCATATGAACAACGGCACGATGTTTGGTGAGCTGCCGAAATACGCGAATAAGGATTATTATCAGGATCACAAGACCGTATTCTTCGACACCCGTTATGAAAACCGCGACTATGAGGTCGTGGCGGCATTCTACGGAAAGATCTATGAAAAATCCGAGGAGGACGAGCACTTCTGCTACTACAAGTATAAGGATCTGACCTCCGAGACCAAATTCAACGAGTATGTCAGGAATGTGAAGGCGAATGCGATCTATGAGACCGGGATCACCCCGCAGTTCGGCGACGAGCTGATCACCCTCTCGACCTGTAATTACCATACCGAGGACGGCAGATTCGTTGTCGTCGCGCGCAGGATCAAGGATTCCGAGAAGAACACAACCGCCTCTTCTGCTTCTTCAAAGACACAGTAATGCGGAATATTTTGCTTTGAAAGAAAAGTTTTTGTTTTTATAGAAAAATATCCCATTAAATCTTGTAAAAAGATTGTGAATTCTGAAAATATTCATATTTTTGTATTGCACTTTTCAAAAATCTTTGTTACAATAGAGTAAATAAACGGGCGTTGCGGTAGAAGCTGTTTGATAGCAGCGGCATCGCCGTGTATTAATTAACTTTTAGGAGGAATTCTTATGAGAAAATTTCTGAGCATTTTGCTCGCTGTACTGATGGTCGCTTCCGTATCTGTCATTGCTTTCAGCGCTGCTGGTACCGAAGCCCAGACTGCTACCGTTACGCTGAAGAATATTTTCGGAGAGACTGTCACCGAGACTTATGCGGTAGGCGATACCATCACCGCTTATACTTACCTGAACGCTAGTCAGATCAACGACGGTAAGGTCGGTTCCATTCACGGCATCCAGTTCTACTCCCATGATGTTCTGGAGCTCGTTGCCGAGTGCACCGCCGACGACGGTATTGCAAGCGATGATCTCGAAGCAATGTTCCCTGTTACCAAGGATTTGACAATGGCAAGCGGTCACTGGACTACTTCCATTGAGGATCCCGACATGGGCGCGGTTTATTACAACGCTTCCATCCCGTCTTACGGCGGCTTCAAGTTCACTTCCGATGAATCCGCTCTGATCATTGCTAACTACAAGGTCAAGGCTGCCGGCGAGGCTCAGATCAACAATGAGATGATCACTCTGGCTTCTTCCGACCGCGACCTGACCTCCTTCGTTGAGGATGGCGAGGTTCTGAATTCCAACTTCACCATGCCGATCGCTCTCTCCGAGCCTGTTTCGACCGGCTTTGCTGTCAGCGGTACTGCTACCAGCTTTAAAACCAACGAAGGCGTTGATGACGTCACTCTGACGCTGACCGGTACCGATAACAACTACACCAACAGTGTGACCGTAACCGCTTCCTATACGGGCGTTAAGGCTGAAACCGCATATGCGTTTGACGCTGTTCCCGCAGGCAACTACGTTCTCAGCGTTGCAAAGGGCAACCACGTGACCCG
>OCVV011322630.1_pt1 | contig 13786 bp, 7 predicted proteins | sample 1539721 | NCBI WGS metagenome assembly OCVV01 (sample SAMN02144230, study PRJEB22623) | gut metagenome | biome: sheep rumen | host: Ovis aries | place: New Zealand
GATAGTGTCCCGAGTACAGCGAAACAACTGGAGTTCGCCAAGTATTTAACCGAAGAACTTAAGGCCGAAGGTCTTAGTGATGTAGAGATGGACGAGATGGGTTACATCTATGCCACCTTGAAATCAAACACCAAGAAAAAAACACCTACTATTGGTTTTATTTCACACTATGATACCAGTCCCGACGCAAGCGGAAAGGATATCAAGGCTCGCGTGATAAAGAATTACGATGGCAACGATATCGAGCTTTCACCTGGCATTATCTCAAGTACTAAGAAATTCCCAGAATTATTATCTCATAAAGGTGAAGACCTCATTGTTACCGATGGTACAACCCTTTTAGGTGCCGATGACAAGGCGGGTATTGCTGAAATCGTTCAGGCAATGTGCTATCTTCGCGATCACGATGAAATAAAGCATGGCGATATTCGTGTTGCATTCAATCCTGACGAGGAGATAGGTATGGGTGCTCACCACTTTGATGTTGAGAAGTTTGGTTGCGAATGGGCTTACACCATGGACGGAGGCGACCTTGGAGATCTTGAATATGAAAACTTCAATGCTGCCGGTGCAAAGGTGTATATCAAGGGTGTGAGCGTTCACACAGGATATGCTAAGGGAAAGATGATAAACGCAAACCGATTGGCTTGTGAGTTCAACAGCTATATTCCTGAAACAGATATTCCTGAAACAACCGAGGGTTACGAAGGATTCTATCATCTATTGGGTATAGAAAGTAGAACAGAAGAAGCTAAACTAAGCTATATCATCCGTGATCACGACCGCGACAAATTTCAGGACCGCAAGAAGTTCATGGAAGAAATTGTTGAAAAGATGAACGAGAAATATGGCGAGGGCACAGTTAGAATAGAGCTCAACGACCAATATTATAACATGAAGGAAAAGATTGACCCCAATATGCATGTTATAGATATCGTTCTTCGTGCCATGCAGGAATCTGGTGTTCCACCTCGCGTAGAACCTATCCGTGGCGGTACTGATGGCGCCCAGCTGAGTTTCCGTGGACTCCCCTGCCCTAATATATTCGCAGGTGGTGTTAATTTCCATGGACCATTTGAATTTGTAAGCGTACTGGTTATGGAGAAAGCTGTACAGGTAATCACCAAGATCTGTGAAATTACAGGTAATTACGAAGACTAAGATATTAAATATGAGTGCATCATCAAAAACGATGCACTCATATTTTCATTTTAAACATTTCAACCTTATCACACTATGAATCTAATAACCGACCTTGCCCTTATACTTATTGTAGCAGGCATAGTGATCCTGCTTTTCAAGAAACTGAAGCAGCCCCTTGTTTTGGGATATATCGTTGCAGGTTTTCTGGTTTCCCCCAACATGCCTTACACCATGTCGGTTGTTGACAAAGCCAATATCCACACATGGGCAGATATCGGTGTGATGTTCTTACTGTTTTCTCTTGGACTCGACTTCTCGTTCAAGAAAATCCTTAAAATGGGCATGGCACCTATCATAGCCTCGTTAACCATAATATTTTGCATGGCGAGTCTTGGAATGTTTGTTGGTCATACATTTGGCTGGAGCAAGATGGACTGCATCTTCTTAGGAGGTATGCTTGCCATGTCATCAACGACCATTATCTACAAGGCTTTTGACGATTTAGGACTCACCCAACAACGCTTTGCAGGACTTGTGATGAGTGTGCTCATCCTTGAGGATATCCTTGCCATCGTTATGATGGTGATGCTTGGAGCCATTGCCGATGGTGGGAATCCTAATGGTAGCGAAATGCTCAATTCAATAATGCGAATTGGTTTCTTCCTAATACTATGGTTTGTAGTAGGCTTATTCATCGTTCCATTATTTCTTCGTACGACCCGAAGACTGATGAACGACGAAACGATGATTATCGTTGCCTTGGGACTGTGCTGTCTTATGGCAGTTATATCAACAAAGGTTGGATTTAGTAGTGCATTCGGTGCATTCGTAATGGGAAGTATTCTTGCCGAAACGGTTGAAGCCGACAAGATAATAAAACTTGTTGAACCTGTTAAAAACCTTTTTGGAGCTATTTTCTTCGTATCAGTAGGTATGCTTGTAGAACCAGGTATTCTTGTGAAATATGCTCTTCCTATAGTAGCTATCGTGATGACCATTCTTCTTGGGCAGAGCATATTTGGAACAGCAGGATTCATGCTTAGCGGTCAAACGCTAAAAACAGCCATGCGTTGCGGTTTTTCTATGGCACAGATTGGTGAGTTTGCCTTCATCATAGCATCATTAGGATTATCACTAAATGTAACAAGCAACTTCCTTTATCCTGTTGTTGTGGCTGTGTCGGTAACAACCACCTTCCTTACCCCCTACATGATAAAAGCTGCTGTTCCAAGTTACAACTTCATTGAACGAAATCTCCCCAAGAAATGGGCACGACGCATAAGCCATTTAGGCACAGCTCACCAAACATCAACAGCCGAAAGCAACGACTGGCGAACACTAATTCGCAAAATGGTTGTAAATACGCTTATCTATGGCATACTATCAGCAGCCATTGTTCTTATAATGTTCTCGATGACCCTACCTGTATGTCGCCACACCTTCGGTCATTGGCCAGGCAACGCAGTATGTGGTTTAACAACAGTTGCACTTATCTCACCATTCCTTCGTTCCATGGTTATGAAGAACCTTCATAGCGATGAATTCCAACGTCTGTGGGTAGAGAGTCGTCTAAATCGTTTACCTCTTATTTTCCTTGTATTGGTAAAGACTTTCGTTGCAGCCTCAATAGTATTCTATATCTGCAACTACTTAACCCGTTTCAAGAGTGCGTTAATGATTACTATTGCCCTTGTTGCAATAATATTGATGGCTCTATCACGCAGTTTGAAGCGCAGAAGCATAAAGCTTGAAAGAATGTTCCTCATGAATCTTCACTCACGTGAGATAGCAGCACAGGTAAGCGGACGCAAGCGTCCACTCTTTGAAGGACATCTCCTTGACAGAGATATACACATAAGTGTTGCAACCATCCCCGAAGAATCACAATGGGCAGGAAAGAGCCTTCGCGAACTGAAGTTCCGTGTGCGTTTCGGCGTTCATGTGAGCAGCATTCTAAGAGGTCACCAACGCATCAATATCCCTAACGGAAACACAATTATATTCCCTGGCGACACCATAGAAGTTATTGGCAACGATGAACAACTTCGTTTGTTTGCACACGCAATGCATAACGAGATTATAGCCGAAGATCCCGATATTGAGAAGCGTGAGATGATACTACGCCAAATACGTATTTCAAAAGATAGCAAATTCCTCAACAAAACACTTGGCGAAAGCGGTATTCGCGATAAGTATAACTGCATGGTTGTTGGATTGGAGGAAGGAAAGGAAAACCTTTCCATGATAACACCTACACATAAATTCGAAGAAGGAGATGTTATCTGGGTAGTAGGAGAAAAAGATGATTTGAAAGAATTGGAAAGCCTCACCCCATCCCTCCACAAAAGTTAAGAGGAGAGATGGGACGGGCTGATTATTTTGGCTCTTCTATTTTCATTCCTATATCGTGAAGTAGACGGATAGCATCAACATATTGAGCTATTCCCTGCGCCACTTCCTTGGCGGCCTTCATAGCCAATACCACCGTTTGCGGGCGATGCACAACATCACCACCAGCAAACACACCAGCACGTGTAGTCATACCATAAGGACGTTCCGTAGTGATAACATATCCCTTTTCGTCAACCTCAATACCCTCGGTTGTTGATACAATACGATTTGCTGGACGTGAGCCAATAGCAAGGAAGATACGATTGAATTTCTCTACTCGCTCCCCCTCTGGAGTCTGCAGGCGAACACTATTCAAACGACCATTCTCACCAATAAACTCGGTAACGCTGGTCTCCCACTCAAATTTCACACCTTCCTTAACAGCATCCTTATATTCGCTTTCAATAGCAGGCATGTCCTCTTGTGTGCGACGATAAAGAACAGTTACATCAGCCCCCAAACGGATAGCTGTGCGAGCAGCATCCATAGCCACATTACCTCCACCGATAACACCAACCTTATCGCCTTCGTGCAAAGGAACCATGTCGCGTCCCACAGCCCCCTCGTTATAGGCAGTTACGTTATGCAGAAAATAGGTTGACTGGCTAATACCACGCATCTTTGCCCCTGGAACATTATCCATATTCTGTGGAACACTTGTACCTGTACCCATGAAAATAGCATCAAAACCAGCTTCAAAAATTTTATCTACGTTAACTCCATTCTCACCAACCATGCAGTTAGTAACAAAGTTAACACCAAGTTGCTCTATCTTTGAAATCTCAGAACGAACAACATCTTTTGGCAAGCGATACTCAGGAATGCCATACATGAGCACACCACCAGCCTCAGCCTGTCCCTCAAAGATTGTTACCGAGAACCCCTGACGAGCTAAGTCACCAGCTACAGTAAGACCTGCAGGACCAGAACCGATAACAGCCACCTTACCACGTGTTTTCTGTGGGAGCATCTCACGGGTGAGTTTCATCTCAGAATCGAAATCAGCAATAAAAGCCTCAAGGCGACCAATCTGTATTGGTTTGTCTTTCTTTCCCAATACACAATGTCCCTGACATTGTTTCTCGTGAGGACAAACTCGTCCACATATAGCAGGCAAGTTACTTGTTTCGTTGATAACCTTCATGGCATCACCTATATTTCCTTTTGAAAGCTCGTGTATAAAATCAGGTATATGGTTGCCAATAGGACACCCCTTAACACACTGTGGAACCTTACAATGCAAACAACGCTTAGCCTCTGTTATAGCTTCAAGGGCACTATAAGGATGATGTACTACCTGAAAAGAATTCAATTCATCCTGACTCATAAAAAAATTAATTGTAATTGTTTTGTGGATTAATACCATTGAACTGCATTGCTCGTACCACTTCTCTTGTCATATTTAAGAGCATCGGTAAGCGTAGCAGCATTACAACGGAATGTAAAGTTATAGCTTGTATATGGAGCGAGCACAACCTGACAGCTCATGTTGAAGCAATGCAGATCACGCTGTAAACTTGCTGTGGTCATACTCAGTTTGTGATTATCGAAATCATATCCTGATGAGAAACTTATGTTCCAGCCATCGCTAATGCGGAGATTACCGCTAACATTAAGAGTTTGACTGAACTTATAAGGATAACGCATGGTTCGTTCGTTGAACTTGCTTCTGTCGATATTCTCACGCATGGTGATACCATATCCGAATGTAAGAGACCAAGGCATAGAGAATGTCATGTAACCATCATCATCAACTTCAGCCTTACCTTTATCGCCCTTCTTGGCACCACGCTGAGCTTCAATCATAGTGTCGTCAACATTACTTTCGATATCGGTATCTACACCTTCTTCATCATTTTTGTTCTTCTTTCGGTCTTTGTCAGATTCGTCGCTACCGCCACCAAAGAGTTTCTTTATCTTCTCGGGATTGAGCGTGTAAGAGATATTCTGACTCATACCCTGGAAACGTCCCCATTTACCCATTCCCCAATAGGTGCGATTACCAACATAAACATTACCGTTCTTATCCAACTCATAAGCATAAGAAGCAAAGACAGCATTCATGTTGAATGTGTAGTTCTTCCACCATTTCAAACGTATTCGCATAGTGAGGTCGCTCCATTGCTTTTCCTTGGCAGCCATGTTGTAGCTCATAGAGAATCCAAGTTCGTCGATAAGACTCAGTTTCTTGAAACCTGTTGAATCGTCATCGTCCTTGATTTTCATCTCGATATTGTTACCAAGATCAAACGAGATGCTACCAGTTTTTGATGTTCCAGGCACACCATAAAGATTACCCTGGAAAGGCGAATACCTTCCAACCATCACATTACCAGCATCATCAAGCATCACATTACCCTCAGCATCGGTCTTCTGATAAGTCTCATAATAGCCATAACGACTCGAACTGAAGTCAGGTGCGTAACTGAAACTAAGCGAAGGAGTTATCACATGACGTATCTGCCAAGGTTTCTTCTTAAACAGCTTCGGACTTGAAGTGTACATACCATAGAGCTTAGTACTTGCGCTAAGACTCAGATTCCAGTTATACACATTATAGAAACCATGTGCTGTATCAGCTACCACCTCCTGCTGCTTTTCCTGATCCCATTTGCGGTTCACCTTTGTGGTGTACATACGATCGGTAAAATTGAACGAAGGAGTGATATTGATAACATTGAAAAGCATAAGGTTAGCCGATACAGGTATCTGATGCTGCATACCGTTTCGCCAGTCTTTGATGAGGTTTGACCTCATCAACTTGTCTTCCTTGGTAGCAATAGAGTTCGACAACTGACCTGTGTAGCTAACAGCAATCTTCTCATACCAACGCTCCTTGCCGGCAGCATGCTTGCGCTTGAAAGGGTTAAAACGACTAATGCTGATATTCAAGTCGGGCAAGGTCATGGCAATACTTGAGTCGCGCATGTTTTGGTTAAGATTGGCTGTTGAACTGAGAGTCATGCCAATACTTGAGAATGTAGTACTCCAGTTAACAGAAGATGTACGCGTGCTCTGCGTCATAGTCTGAGGATTATACATACTGGTAAGGTTGTTGCGCTCGTAGCTTGAAGTAGCAAAGTTCACACTTGCCGAGAGCTGACTGAAAGGATTAGCCTTTGAGTCTTGTCTGTGACTCCATTGAATCTTGAAACTCTCCTGTTTACTATAGTCGGGCATACCTTTCTCACCAGTTCTTGAATCCTGAAAGCTTGCATAGAACGAACCACTATACTTATAACGCTTTCTGTAGTTCACGGCAGCACTTAGTCCCCATGAACCTTTGGTATATATCTCGCCAAGGAGTTTCAAATCCCACTTGTCGCTCATGGCAAAATAATATCCACCATCACGAAGATAGAAACCACGACTATTCTCATCACCATAGGTAGGCATGATAAAGCCTGAACTGTAACTCTTTGTGAATGGGAAGAAGCCATAAGGGATAGCCAATGGCAATGGCACATCGGCAACAACAAGATAAGCAGGTCCGAATACTACATCCTTACCTGGGCGCACCTTAGCACGACTCAAGGCAATATAGAAATCGGGATGTTCCTCATCACAGGTGGTATAACGACCATGCTGCAGGAACACTTCTCCATTATTATTTCTCTTTGCAAGTTCGCTTCTTAAGAAGCCCTCCTGCTGCTGTGTATATACATTTCGTATAAGTCCACGCTTAGACTTTATGTTGAAAGCTATGGTGTCGTTCTCATAGCTATCAGAACCCATCTTAAATACAGGAGTACCCTTGAGTTTGGTATTAGTAGAATCTTCGTAAGCACCTGTTGCATGAACAAGATTGCTATCAAGACTCATTCTGATACGCTCGCTCGTGAGGTCCATTGTTTCGTACTTCACATTGGCATTACCAAACAAGCGTGCAGTCTTAGTCTTTGCATCGTAAACCAAGGAGTCTTCGGCGGTATAATCCACAGGAGCCTCCAAGGAATTTTTCTTTGTTTTGTTTAACGAATCCAAACGTATAGAGTCGTCAACAGCCTTATTGTGATGATACACCGCCAATTGCAACGAATCCATCTTTGCGGTGTCGGGCACTACGTTTCCGTTTTCATCAATTTCCAAGGAGTCGTTCATCTCAACAGAATCCTTAGGCGCTACATTCTTCTTGTGGCGCTTAAAAAACTGGAAATTTGTGTTTGCCATCATAAAGATAAAGACAAACAAAAAAAGCAATATGAACGAATTTCTTCTCATTTAACCTTGCAAAGATACTTAAAACTTTCGGTTTACCTATCCTTTAACGCTTCGTTTTTGGTATTTAGCGTTTATTTTAGATGGATTATACAGAAAATATTATCAAAAATACTCACTTTTTCTATTCAAACATAGCTTTCCACTTGGCAAAGCGCACAAGCCCAGCCTCGCCAAACTTAGCCAAACTTTTCATAGCCTGTTCATAGCTTTTCTCACGTTCGGGATGAGTTTTTGAATAGAATTTATCGGCATAGCATATAACCTGTTCTTCGATTGTCTCTGGCAAAAAATCCTGACGAGGCAAAGGTAGATTCTGGGCTATAATATCATCCTTGGTTATACCAGCACCCGTATGCCGCTCGCACACTCTTGCATGCTCAGGAAATCCTTCTGCACGTAACATCTCCGCCCCAATACGTCCATGCAGAATATATGGTTCTGTGCCAAAGCACTCTATGCCCGGAGCATCACATCGGCATATACCGATATCGTGCAACATAGCAGCCTCGACAACAAATTCGCGGTTGATATTCAACTCGGGATGAGCATCACAAATCTTCACGGCACGCTTCATAACCATCGTGCTATGGGTAATCAAAATATCCCGAAGCCTATTGGCCTCGGGATAAAATTTATCTATGATTTTATTATAATCCATCATTCAAAACCTTCAAAGAGGGAAAGAGGAATTACTTTTCTTCGTTTCGCTGAATATAAGCGATAACCTCGCCCTTATTCACCTTCTGACCCTGCTTAACGTTGATTTCAACGAGCTGACCGCCAAGAGCTGCTGGGATAGTGATAAACTCACCCCATGGAGCCTGAATATAGCAGAACGCGTCGCCTTCCTTATATTCCTTACCAATGTATGGTTCTACAGCTGGAGCAGCCTCGCCATCACCCTGGAATTCCCAGAAGAGCTGACCCTTAACAGGACTAACAATAGCATCGGCCTTAGCATGCTTGAATGCTGTAGCCTCCTCGATGCTTACCTGCGCACCAAGCTTAGCGTCCTTAGCCTTCTGAAGGTCGGCAAGCATATTCTTCTTAGCCTGACCACTCTTGAAGTTGCGATACTGCTCTGGGTGCATAGCAAGTTCGAAGAGTTCCTCGTTGTCCTGACCATAATCCCAACCATTCTCGTCCATCTCCTTCTTAAAGTCTTCAAGAGCATTAGGCAACAAAGTGTGAGGATCAACATCGGTGAACTCAAAGCCTTTCTGAGCAGCAAGTTCCTTGATTTCAGGAGCAATCTCTCCTGGCACCTTACCACTCTTACCAAGAATCATACCCCAAATAGAGTCATCCATCATAACATAACGACCCTTACCCTGCTCAAGAGTTAAAAGGTTGAAGAGAGCAATATTCTTGGTGTACTGAGAGAATGGTGTTACCAATGGAGGATAACCAACGCGTGGCCATACATAAGCAACCTCCTCGAACAACTTAACAAGAAGAGCATCCATTGAAAGTTCGTCCTTGCCGTTCTTCTTGCGAGCGTTGTTGATAGTGGTGCGCATACCGGTAAGGTCGGCCATCATAGAACCCATCATACCACCAGGCAAACCACAGGTGAGCAACAAAGATGACATCATCTTGTTACCAGGGTTGATGAAATAGCCCAACCAGTCGTCAATAAACTCCTGAGTAAGTGCACGAGCCTGCATATAGGCATCCATATTGATTTCAGGCACATCAAAGCCTGCATGCTTCAACATGCTCTGAACAGAAATTACATCAGGATGAACCTTACCCCATGACAATGGCTCGATAGCAGTATCAATAATGTCGGCACCATTCTTACATACTTCGAGGATTGAAGCCATAGAAAGACCAGGACCAGAGTGACCATGATACTCGATGATGATCTCTGGATGCTTATCCTTAATCTGCTTAGTGAGCTGACCCAGGAAAGCAGGCTGACCAATGCCAGCCATATCCTTCAAACAGATTTCCTCAGCACCAGCCTCAATAAGTTGATCGGCAATATTGGTGTAATATTCAAGTGTGTGAATAGGAGAAGTGGTAATACAAAGAGTTCCCTGTGGAGTCATACCAGCTTCCTTTGCCCATTTGATTGATGGGATGATGTTACGAACATCGTTCAAACCATCAAAGATACGGGTGATATCTGTACCCTGAGCGTGCTTAACCTTATACATCAAAGCACGAACATCATCAGGAACAGGATACATACGCAAAGCATTCAAACCACGATCCAACATGTGGGTCTTGATACCAGCCTCGTTGAAAGGCTTACAGAATGCACGAACAGCATCGTTAGGATTCTCACCAGCCAAAAGGTTTACCTGCTCGAAAGCACCACCATTGGTCTCTACACGGGCAAAACATCCCATTTCGATGATAACAGGCGCAATACGTGCCAACTGATCCTTGCGTGGCTGGAACTTACCAGAGCTCTGCCACATATCTCGATATACGAGACTGAACTGAATTTTCTTTCCCATTATATTGAATTTTTACTTTCTTTCCTTATTTACATAGCGTAGCTACTACGCACTCGGGTTGCAAAATTAGATAAAAAAAATCAAAATCCCCACCTTAAAGGTTTTTTTTTATAATTTATAACTATCTTTGTGGACGAAAATAATATTGGTTTACTAACATGAAGATAAAGTTTGCTTTTACTATACTTTCGGCTACCGTTATGATGATTGCCTGTGGAGGGAACAAGGAACAAAAAACCGACCTGAAACACGGACAGACTAACGAGGAGATGCGACTGAAAGGCGACGAAACGGTATATGGACTGGCGTGCGAAGGTTGCAACGACTCGGTTGTGGTGCTACTGCCTAACGATGGTTCCGACCCTGTGCGCTACGATATTATAGATGCACATCGCAACCACAAGGTTCAGGGCGACATAAAGATTGGCGACTGGATTGGTGTGGTGCTTAATAAAGACGATAAGAAGGTTGCCGACCTCGTTGTTGATCTCGACCAACTGAAAGGTATATGGTGCTACATCGTAATGCCAAAGATGCGCGACTACGACAACCTACCAGAGCGTGTACAACGTCGCATAGAACGCAACATGCCCGACTCGGTGAAGGCAACCTACATGATTCCACGCGAATACGGTTTTTGGCTACAACGCCATTGGAGTTGTCAAAGTGTGGGCTATGTACCAGAACAAAGCTCACTCGAAGACCAGAGTCCTGTGGTGTATCCCAAACTTGGCTATTTCACCTCATGGCGCATATGGAACGGCAAACTCATCGTTGTTAGTGCCACTCCTCATTATGGTAAGGACAACACCATAACTACTACCGATGAGTTTAACGACACTTGCGACATCGACTACCTTGGTGCCGACTCGCTTGTGCTCACCGACCGTTGGGGCACTCGCAGCTACTATCGCAAGAACGATATCCGCGATGTTAACGTTAAAGCACGACAGATTGCCGAGAAACTGAAGAAAGAAGCGTTGCAGAAGGCGAAAGAGTAATCGGAAAATTCAGAATAATCGGAATATTCTGAATAATCGGAATAATCGGAGTACTCGGAATTTTCAGAATAATCAGAAAACTCAGAATACTCCGATTATTCTTTCCATTCTATTAAAACTCAAAACCAAGATTAATATAGAAATATCCTCTGTTGGTGCGACTTGAATAACCAAGGTTGGCACCAAGCGGTCCAACAAGCGTGTTGTAATAATATGCCAGTTCGCAACCCATCATAGGTCCCTTTTTAAGCATATCCTTTGTTTCGTTGGCATGCTGTGCTCCTGTGACCTTTCCAATAATATAGTTGTTTTCTGTTAACCGCAACTGCATTTTCAGTTGTAATGCAAGCATTTTGTTGTCGGCAAGTTCTACATAACCTATTCCAGCAAAAGGCATCTGCTGCTCGAAATACCTTCCAAAACCATTTCCGCCAATCATATTATTGAGTACACTTGCTACATTACAACCATAGATAAACCGTCCATAAAGCATAGGTTGAAATGTGAGCATTCTGCCAACCGGAAAAGCTTTACGCCACATACCGCTGAAAGCCGAAAAGCCTACAGCATCCTTGTAACTTACCAAATCATCGGTATAATAAGCATATTTTGCCGCAAAGCTTGCTCCGCGAGTGGCAAAAAGCCAGTTATCCTCTGAATTGTAATTCACCTCGGCACGATAGCTAAACAAATGTTCATCCTTCAACTTTAGCCAACTCACCGGAATATGTGCTCCCATGAGCACATCACGAAAATGCCAATAGTCAAAGCGTCCACCAATAATAAAATTGAAGTTGCGCACATTGAAATCAAATAAGTTCAAATCAATCTTATGCTCATTATAGGTAATATTGAATGTTCTGTCACCCTCGTCGTAAAGATTAACATCATTATGATAGAATGAGTAACTTAAATTGGCCTTACCCCACGAAAAGTGATTAATGGTAAGATCAGCCTTTGCCATAATGCGCTTGCCAAGTCGCAATGTGAAATCGGCTGTTATCGGCCGTTTAGTCATAAAGCTATTAACAGCATTTATTTGAACGGCGGCAAGTTCCTCGGTATCAAACCTTGCGCCCACTCTTACCATAGTCTGCAAAGGAACAGAAGATGCCTCCTCTTGCACCTCCTCCACAACAGGAGCTTTCAACACCTCTGGATAGTAATCAACACTAAGTCCAAGATTATGTTTCAAACTCAGTAACTCATCCCAATGCTTCATGGCTTCCTCTTCGCCTCTTCTGATAAGAGTGTCAACAGCAGCCTGATTGAAACTCGCTGCACCATATCCCTTGGTATTGGCACGAATGAGCACATTTGTCTGCTCCATGTTGGCATTATACTTGTTCTTACAGTTCACATCTATAATCTGGCTCAACACAGCCGTACCAGTTATTTCATCGGGTTCTCGTTCTGCGCCCTGAACGGTAACACCAATAACATAGTCAGCACCCAGTTCACGTGCTACATCAACAGGATAATTATTTCTTAATCCGCCATCAACAAGCACCATATCACCTTTTCTCACAGGTGCAAAAACTCCAGGAATAGACATCGAGGCACGCATAGCATCTGCCAGTTTACCACTATGGAAAACATACTCCGTGTTATCAACAATATTCGTTGCCACACAAGCATAAGGACGAGGCAACGAACTGAAATTCATAGAATCCCTATAACCTGTTGTTAGTTCGTTAAAGAGACGAGCAAGGTTCTTGCCCTCTATGAGTCCGCCTGTAGATAGTTTACCATGCTTGCTTATGTTCACCTCCTTGCTCAACAAGTAAGTATAGTCTTTAGCTCTCTCAGAAAGACTAAGCAAACGTGGGTCGGTTCTATCAGAGAGCACCAGATTCCAATCCTGCACCCTCACCATGGAGTCGAGTGCATGCGAATCATAGCCGATGGAATAGAGTGCTCCAATAAGAGCGCCCATAGATGTGCCCGTAACGATATCAACTGGAATACCAGCCCGTTCTATCACCTTCAAGGCTCCTATATGCGCCATTCCCTTGGCACCTCCGCCGCTGAGCACAACAGCCACCTTGGGACGCGTTTTCACATCTTGTGGTTCGGCAACCCTTGCATTTATACTTCCTGCTGTCATCAAACCCAATGTCAGCAACGCTATTATTTTCCTTCTCATTTCTTGTTTTTTTGTGATATGTTTAATTACAGGACAAATATACGCAAAGTAGAGAGAATTGCAAAATGAAAGTTTACTTTTATTTTCATTTCCGAGACAAGCATTTTTTTACACGTCCCCCCCCCACAAGTTTAATTTATGTAATCTCCGTTAATTCAACGCGTAATTATTTTTACATAATTCAAAACAAGCAATTTTGCCTTCAAAAGTGAAATTTTAACTTTCAGGGCAGATAAAAAATTTTTCTTAGGCAGCCAGTAAAAATTGCCTAACTAAAAGATTATTTATACACCTTTGAAAATTATTGAAAACTTCTGTTTTCTATCAAAAGAAAATAAAGACGAAAAGAGCATTCTGCTCTTATGATGAATTTATGTTTCAGCCTTTATGAAAACAAGTTTAAAAAGAAGCCTCTC
>OCVV011270073.1_pt1 | contig 13785 bp, 9 predicted proteins | sample 1539721 | NCBI WGS metagenome assembly OCVV01 (sample SAMN02144230, study PRJEB22623) | gut metagenome | biome: sheep rumen | host: Ovis aries | place: New Zealand
TTGTTCCCACCGTTATATTTACAATTGTCGCCCACAAGACAGGCACTGACCAGGATTTTCATATTTTGCTCCGTTTGTATGAGGGGGAAGTCTCCCCCTGGCTTCAGCCCGCTAAAGCGGTCTTCCGCCACCCTCTCTCCTAGGACGCTGCGCCCCTAAAACCCAGCAAAATCAATTCTTCTTAAAAAATCACATTTAACGAATTTTGATTTTAGATTCTGAAATTTTAACATCCTCCAAACCAGAAGACTTTAAGAACAATTCTAAGTCTCGTTTGTTTTGTTCACATTTTGGTCCAAGCATTACTTCAGTTATAATTCCTTTATTCCAAATTGAACTGATATCCAAGAATCTACAAGAACGGATTCTGCTATTTATAAGTTTAAAGTTTAATTTGTCCAGTCCACTATCTTTAAACAATTTATCAAAATCCGGGAACGGTATATTTTTATAAACTTCTTGCAAATGTGGCATCTTTGAGAAAGTATCCTTTGTTAATGTATCTTCATAAGCAAGCCGGACCTCGCCTTCATCTTTCCAGAAATTATTCTTTACAAAATATTTCATCTGCCTGTAACTATCTGATATAAGAGTATACCCCATATCCTTACAGAATAAATCAAGAGGAATTTCTGAAAAGTCAATTATCTTATTTCGGTTTTTGAATTTTTCAATTAGATCATTGCCTAAATAATCTAATCTTTGTTCATTTGTATAAATTATTGGATTTATCTGCACAAATCTCATTGCAACAAATGGAATCAGCAATAGCTTTGAAATATCAAATCCTATACACACACCGCATCTGGAATCCGCATATCTGTCCCAATGTGCAAGATTATCATATCTTTCAGATAGTGAAAAAACAAATGGATTAATTTTAGGTGTTGCAAGTTCTTCAAAATCTTTTTTATGGGGAAGATAGGCTTGCTCATATAGAAACTTTATAAAATCATCTTCCGAAGAAAGTGTTTTAAAATCGTTTTCGAAATCTGTAATACTGTATGAAGCTTCTTCTATATCATTTAAGCTTTCTACACCACTGAGTAAAAGTGATTTATTCCTAACGATTTCGTATAACGACGAAATAGATGTATAATGATAAAAAATTAAAGATGACAGTTCCATACTTTAAGCAACTTCTCCCAGCCATCCATAATGCTGAACAGACATGTCTACAAAATGATTAAGCAACAAATTGATTTTTGAATCAAAAGCATCCTTATCAAAACTCTGTGGTAAATCTGCATCTAATGAAGAAATAATTGCGTCTTTTACTGTTGTTGAAGCCTGCTCATCTTTATACCAGTCTACAACAAAGAGATTTTGCTTTTCTTCTGTAAGTTTCTTATAGAGATTCTTAGCAGCGAGCTTTACTTTCTGTTCTTCTTCTTTTGTGAGCTTTCGACCTTTTATAAGAAGGTCAAACATTTCAAGTTCTTCTTCGGTAAGGCCTTCCGTTTCTGCACGCTTATCTTCGTTTTTCATGTCTTCGATAAGCTGTAAGAGTTGTTCATAATAATCTTCGTTTTCACTACCGCCGGCGTTATACTGGTCTATGATGTTTTTGAAGCGTTCACTGAAAGATATACGGGTTGTGTTTTTGTTAATCATAATTTGCAGCATCTTCTGAATGAACTCTTTCATATCATCTATTTCGATTGCCTTATATTGTGCCTTATGTATTTCTTTGCGAAGTTCTTCGACATCAACTTTAGAAAGGTCTATGACCTTAAACTCGTGAATGAGATAATTGCCTGATTTTTTACCGTTCGTATCGCTGGTATCTTCAGGTTTTTCTGAACTCACAGATGTATCAAGTAGTGCCTGCATTCTGGCCTTTGCACGGTCAAGCTTTTCATCATCTACATTGTTATTCATTAAATCGTTCAAATACTTTAATGGCTTAAACTTTTCATTATGCCAGCCCATTTCAAAAATCTCTGGCTTACTGGCCTCGTAAAGATTTAGCATTGTATTTGTAATTACTCGGAACTTTTCTTTACCTTCATCTTTCTGATAAATGATTTCCAGAGCATTTCGTAAAGCTTCAAGTTTTTCTAAGTCTCCGGGAAGCTTATTGATTTCATCAAGACTGATATTAAGTTCGCTTAAAAACTCATCTGCTTCATCAATACTCTGTCCGATTAATTCAAGAAGGTATTCAATATCTTTTGCAGGGAATTCATCGCCATCGTCGCCGGTTGCATAATCGGTAAGGGCCTGCTGCATGTACTTAAAGACATTTACATAATCAACAATGATACCGCTTGTCTTTCCGGGATAAACACGGTTTGCACGTGCAATTGCCTGCATGAGGGTATGTCCTTTCATAGGTTTATCAAGATAGAGTGTAGAAAGATTTGGAACATCAAAACCTGTAAGCCACATTGCGCAAACAAATACAAGCTGTAACGGATCGTTCTTATCTTTGAAGCGGTCTTCAATATCTACTCCGTCGACAATCTTATTCATCTTATCGCGGTGCGGTTTTATGTTTAGTCCCTGCTCTGCAAACTTCTTTTCTTCATCTGCATCTTCAGAAATGATTACAGCCATTTCTACATTGTTCATGTAATCCAGGCGGGCTGTAATTTCATCGCGTTCTTCTTTTGTGGCAGAACTATTTCTGTCTTTTATAAGCTGTTTCTTTTCTTCTTCCCAGTAATGCTGAACCTTGTCGTACATTTTTACAGCAGTAAACTTATCTACAGAAACAACCATTCCTTTTCCAAGGAAGCCTCGTCGCGGGAAATGATGTGCAATATCTGCGGCAATTTTATCAAGACGTTCATCTCGTTTTAGAACTTCAATTATCTTGCTGCCGGAATCTTCCAGTTTTTTTATTTCTTCTTCATTCAGATTTTCATCTTCAATAATGTCTACAATATCATCATCAAGAAAGTTATTTGTAAGACCGACTTCAGGCACACGGCGGCTATAGAACAAAGGAACCGTAGAACCATCTTCTACCGACTGTGCAAAATTGTATTCAGAAACATAATCTCCAAACCACTGGTTCGTCAGACGTTTTGAACCAAGCAACGGAGTTCCTGTAAAAGCTATGAAGTTTGCATTTGGCAAAGCGGTGTGCATGTTTTCCGCAAGGTCTTTGTACTGGGTACGATGTGCTTCATCAATCAAAACAAAAATGTCGTTTCGCTCACTAAGAACCGGATATTTCTTTCCCTTGTCATAACGGAACTTGTGAATCATAGAAAAAATGAATTTCTTGTTGCTCTTAAGATATTCACGAAGCTGCTCTGAATTCTTTGGCTGACATTCTTCTTTATTGCCGATAACTTCTGTACGTACAAAGTTCTTATAAATCTGAGTATCGAGGTCTGTACGGTCTGTAACAATAAAGAAAGTGAAATTGCCTTTTAATTTGCGTGCACATTTTCTTGCAAAGAAAACCATAGAATAAGATTTACCGGAGCCCTGAGTATGCCAGAAAACACCAAGCTTTCCTTTTAGCTCTTCGCGGCGTTCAACGTTTCTCATAAGATTATTTACACCAAGGAACTGATGGTTCTTTGCAATAATTTTGACTTTCTGATTCTGGAACAAAATAAAATTTTCAATGTAATCAATTAAGTGTTCTTTTTTGCAAAGACCGCGGGCAAAGTATTCAATGGATACACCGCGCGCTTTTATATCCTTACGGTTCGGTTTTTCATTTTCACTTTCAACCTTTAGCCATTCAAAGAAAAACTCAAAATCTGCATTCCAGGCTCCGAGACGAGTTTCAAGTCCGTTGCTCAAAACACAAATCTGATTAAAGGCAAAAAGATTTGGAATGTCTTTTTTGTAATCCGTAAGATTTTTGTTATAAGCTTCTTCTATCTTGATTATGGCATTTTTAAGTTCAACAAAAACTACAGGAAGTCCGTTTACAAAAATAATAACATCCGGTCTGCGCCAGTAGTACTGCCCCTGAATCCACATTTGCGAAACGGCAGTAAAAATATTGTTTTCGGGATTTTCAAAATCAATAAGTTTTACGAAATCGAACGTCTGTTTGCCATTCTGCTTGAATTCAACTTTACGGCCGTTTCGAATCAAATTGTAATTATCGTAATTGGTCTTTACCATGTCGCTGCCGGTAAAGTCGCGACACAATTCGCGGATTACGGAATCTATATTTTCCGAAGGAATATCCGGATTAATTTTGTAGAGAGCCTTTCTTACAATTTCCGGCAAAACACATTGTTTTTTAGAAGTTCGGTTTGTAGCATCAGGTTGTTCTTTTAGATTGGGATTTGGATCACACTGAATAAAATCATAATTCAGCTCATCGCTTTTAAGAATATTTATAAGAGAAACTTCAATGTCATCTTCAGTAATGTAATTTGCCATAAACTTCATCCTTTTTTATTTTGACAAACGGTGTTTTTAATGTTAAATTGTTATTAGATCCTATTAAGGTGAAAGTGGGCTTCATGCCATGCGTTCCGAAAGGAACCTAGCCTTATACTGGGTCTATTTTTTTTGCCTCCAGAAGATTTTTCTGAGTGTAATAATTATTCGGATATTTATCTTTATCAAAAATATCCATTACAAGACTGATTTTATCTTTCAGATAATTGCAATAACGGAACTCACCTTTTTCATAAGCTCTTTGAATTGTCCACAAAACATAATCCACTGCCCAAAGCATAGGTTCTTCACTGCTTTTTTGAACAATAACTCTAATATTATTTGTATTGTCTTTTTTCCATTTTTCTTTAAATGCAGCAATAGCATCGTTTATAGCTTCCTGCATATTATCCTGACGAACAACACTACCCATTGAAGAAAAATAACAGTCAATTTCTGAATAAAGATGTAATCTATTTTCCAAAAGCTTTGAAACAAGATACTTATATATTTTCGCTTCTTTTAAATCAAACTTTTTTCGAAACAATTCAAGGTTCTTTCTTGCAACAATACATTGAAAATCAAAATCCTGAGATTTTAGAAATTTAAATACTTTTTCTCGAACCTCTGCGCAATCCATACAGGCATGAAATTGAATACTTGTACATTTTGAAACAGAAGGAATATCTTTTAAATACTCATCATTTATGATTTCTGATTGCAACTGAAGTAATGCTTTTCTAAACGCTTTTGGATCTTTAATACCAAGATAACCAACTATAAAGACTTTACTTACTTTCCCTTCGTTTACAAGGTTTACACCTTTACGTCCGAGGATTGTTGTATCACCGGCTTCATCAAAGAAATAATACATCTTTATGTCTTCAGGTTTCTTCATTATATTATTATATCATAATATCTTGAAATTATGTATCCATTATTCTATTTCGCAAAATCTATATTTTTTCAATTTTGCGAAATGAAAACATGTTATATTTTATCTTAATTTATAGTTGTTGGAATAAAATCACTATTTCGATAGTCATAAAATCTAATAAAAAGATCACATCCTTTTTTATGACTCTTATATAATTCTTCATTCACATTAATTATTGATTCTATTCTGTTTTTAGCAACTTCTAAATCACAAAACAATATAAGTGCATTATAATTAAATCTATCATTTTCAAAAACCTGATTTCCTGTACTTGATTTAGCAATATAAACCATTTTATCAACAATAGTTAGGAAATCATTATCTGATTCCATTTTTTTACTTGCATATTTTTGGAAAGACTCGGTGTCTTGTGTATTCCAATAAAAACAAATTCTAGTATAAAATTTACTATTTATTAAAGAATCTTGATGATCTTTGATTTTTTGTAATAGCAAGAGGTTTAATTCATTATATGATTCTTCTGTTGTTATCATTTGCTGATAATTCTTCTTTTCTATACATTCTTTATCCATATAAAGAATATGAATAAACATAGATATATCTTTTGTAGTAGCCATAAGATTTTTCAATAATTCAGAATTCTGTTCCTTACTCCTTTCTTTTATTAAGAAATAATAGATTCTGAAAACAATTGTATCACTTCCACTCAAAAAGAAATCATTCCCATCAGGCAATTCTTCTGTAACATCAAATAAAGCAGAAAAATATGGAATAAAATTTTTTTCTTCTATAAATGAACCTGAAAGAGAATTGCTTTCCAATAATTTTACTAAAGACAAAGCTTTTCCGTCGCTAATGTATTTCCTAAAGCTTTTAATTAGTTCATCATAATTATCAGATAATGATTTAATTAACTGTACATCATAGTTTGAACAATCATTCTTAGGAATGCCTAGTACATGATTAAAATACACATCAAAATATTTTTCTGAAGCAATAGAACAATATTTATCATTATTATAATACGATGTTGGTGCCAGAATACTAGATACATCTTTTGAACAATATCTAATAGCTGGAAAGATTTGAGCTAAGATGCAATCTAAACAATCTTTATCATTTTCTGTATATGATTCATTAAAACTTTCGGAAAACCATTTATCATATTTTTCTTTTTTGTTCGGAATCTTATATTCTAGACTTTCTTTAGAAGTAATAAACCATAGTTTATTTTCTCTGATAAAATCATAATACTCTGGGAATTTCAAACGAATAAACTCAATAGCTAGAAAATCTATAAGATTGATTTCTAAAACGCCTTTATTAATATACTGTGATAATTTGAATTTAACGGCATTTACATATCTTTTGATTTCACGAATAGTTGTAAGATTTGAAACAATCGAATTATATACATAAGTCCATTTTGTATTTTCTATTTCAAAAATTGAATTCTGTTCTTCAGTAAAATTCTGGGCAATATTTTCCAATTCGTCCATTAAAATTCTGCTTAATGTAGATGATGGAATTGCAGGCAAATCATATTCAATATTAATAATCTTTTCCAAGTATTCTCTACCATCAATTCTATTTTGAATATCCAGACTTTTTTCTACAATTTCTCTATCAAAGGAAAGCAGGTATATTGTGTTTGGAAAATCAGCATTAGAACGTACAATTCTAAAAAGCTGTTTTATTTCTTGTGATGATAATCTGTCAATGTCATCCATAATGATGATTAGTTTTCTATTTTCTTTTCCTAAAATATTTCCTATGTCTTTTTTGATTTTTGAAACAGATTCGTCTAGGTTTTCATTACGGACCTTAATAATGGAGAGAACGATGTTGCATACAATAATTATAAAAGAAACTATAAGTGTTATTGGTGATATCCATTTTGAAAGTTCCTTTATTTGTTTACAAATATTTGGAAACAATTGAGGAAGACTTATTCCTAAAAAAGATAAAACCATTGTTATAGCTGACCAAAATGAAAGCATCGATTGTTTTGTAGGAGTTAATTTGATTAAATTCAAATATAACTCTAATTTCTTTCCAAATCCTTTTATCTTATCAGGTCCTTTTAATGTTGCTTGAAGCTGTCGTATAAATGGTTCTAATAAATCTTCTGTTTCAGAATATCCCCAAGGATTAAAATTAATTACGATTGGAGATTTCTTCTTATCTTTTGATGATTTTTTTTCTTTTTCGGAAGACAACTGTTTCTCTAATAAATTTATAATGGAAGTTTTACCAGAGCCCCATTTTCCAAAAAGGCCAATTACTAATGATTTTTTATCATTCCATGAAAGCAGAGAAGAAGAAAGATTTTCAACGAAACTTTCTCTGTTTAATAAATCGTCATCAAAAGAATTAATGGCATCATCGTTTAGAATCTTACTACTCATTTTTTAACTTCCTGATTAGCACTTTTCTAATATTTGAAAGCTTACATTATTTATTATGTTTTTCTGCAGCTTCTAAATGTTTCTTTTTTAAGCAGTCAAAATCATAATCTCTCTTCATTTTTTCAAGAATAGTCGACACAACTTTATATATATCTTGGCTTTCCCTATAATCTGCCGGACAAACAAAATTCACCCTATCATCAAGAATTAATTTTTCTGCGATTTTTCTTTTTGATGAATCTTTAGGTTTATAAACAGCTATAGAATAACCTCCATTTGCTTTTACCATTTTCATACAAGGAATGTCAGTTTCTCCATCACCAAAATAAATCATCCTCTTAAATGGAATAGGACGATCTTCTTCAGGAACATATTCATTTATTTTTTTATTATCACTAACCTCTTTTATACCTTTGTTTATTTTGAAAACAAACTGTGTTTTTGTCGTATAATCTACAGCAACAGCAGGCCATGTTGCAACTCCATCTTTATCATATATAAAAGAACATGCATAAATATTTTTGAATTCTTTTGCAATCGGTGTTCCTTCTATCATTTCCTTTAAGCCAGAAGAATTAATATAATGTTCTATATTTAATCCTATTTCTTTTCCCAGTTTATTAATCAGTAAAAACCATTCTTTTACACCATTAAACAATTCTACAGTTTTACCATAATTAGCAAACGATTCTCGTTTTACAGAAATTCCTGCATGCTTTGCTTCTTCAAGCATCAATTTCATATAGCATAATATTCCACTAGCATCTTGAGCTCTTGATAATTGAGTAGATTTACCCCAAAATTGAGAAGGAGTCATATTTAGTTCTTCCATAAAACTATATTCCTGCATATTTCCAGGAGATAAAGTACCATCAAAATCATAAATCAATGCAACTGTTGGTTTAGTCATAGTTTTCCTCTTTACGACATTTTATTAATAAGAATCTTGGGAGGTTAAAATTTTTTCCTTTTAATTCTTTCATCACTTCGATGTTTAGTGAATTCTTTTGTAAAATATTAAAATAAAATTCCAAAGGTCTATGAAAATGAATAGTTTTTTGTTCAATTGAAGTATTTCCAATTCTAAAATTATTCTCAATAATCAATTCTTTATTATAATCAAACCAATCTTCTTTATAATAGTTCCAATATATCGGCCAATAGCATGGATGAGTAATAGAAAAAATGAACTCTCCATTTTTTATCAATAATTTTGAAATATTACAAACAATACGATCAACATTCATTACATCCATTAATACCATATTTGAAATTATACAGTCATACTTAATATCATTATTAAATGTCTCTGCATCAGCAACAACAAATTGAGTATTATTATTTAGTGGAATGTTCCCTCTGGCAATTTCAATATTTTTTTCCGATAAATCAATCCCTATAATTTCATTGGAATGAGATATGAGATTACTTGTAAAAATTCCATTACCGCAACCTAAATCTAACAGCTTTTCGTATTTCTTTGAAGATAATAAAGAAATCATATTTGGGACTAAAATATTTGAAAAACTATCATCTTCACCATTTTGAATTTGATAAAATCTTTCTTGTGCTATTAGATTCCATTGTTCTATTATCTGTTTTTTTTCTATTTTATCTAATTTCCTCAATTACTTGATTCCTTATGTTCAGACAAATTATCCAATAATTTTGATATTAATACTGAAACTTTTATATAATCAATATCCTTTATATTATATTCTTTTACATAATGCTTGTTTCGAATATCATTTCCTATAGCTACAATACAATCAGCTCCTTCTGGATTTACAATCGACCAACTGGCAAAATTTTCAATATTTAGCTCTGTATATGTAAAAATATTACCCCCGGCCAATTTCAATTCCTTTGTGTATTCGTTCTCTCTAGGAACAATAATTGTTAATTGTTCCTCTTTACATTTCTTTAATAACGATTCTTTTATTGTTCCATAATTGTACCATGTCATACTCCCTCTTGAAAAAATATAACAATGACCAGTTTTTTGATATAAACCTTCTAAATACTTATATATCTTATCTTTTTTATTGTTATTAAATGATTTTGGTCTTCCAATGAGAAAGAATACCCAAATTAGAACAAGTAATAGTCCTATTAATATGCAAAATGCTACAAAAGAATAATAAACTCGTCCAATCCGTAATTCTTTTTCAATTCCCAAATAAGAAATCAACGCAGCTAAAAATGTAGCAATAATTAAACATGAATCAATTATTTTTTCTTTCATTTAAATTTCCTTTTTTTTTTACTTTATATTTATTGTACCACTCATGAGACGTGGTAACAACAAGTCGCGCTGTTGGGTTAGGTTGGTGATTTGTTGCTGTAAATGGTAAACCTTTTCAAAAAACATAGATTCCTTTTCCTCAAAGATTTCTAATATTTCTTTATTTGGGTTTACAATCTTGAGTTTATTGATTAGTACCTGGCTTAAATTTTGCTGTGCAGCTCCGTTACCAAGTCCGATTATGAATTCTCTGTTTTCCTTAAAAAAATGAAATAAGTAGTAAATACCAAAAGCTTTTTCTTTTTTAGGTCTTAATACACAGCAAGCCTGATTACAGGTTGCTTTCATTTTATTTATTCCTAACTGTCCAATAGTTGCACCATACATAGCAATTATTAGAGAATCTTTTTCAAATAGTTTTGCAGATGAATGATTTATTGCTTCGTCTGTAATAGATTCTTCTGTTTCAATTATAGGACAATCTTTTAATTCCCCTGTTTTTATCCAAGGATAAGTCCCATTTTGAAAGTATTCGTCATGTTCTCGACTTGGAGTTCCACCAGATGTTGAATCATATAAAGTTCCTATTCTTTCTACCTTCCACCCCTCTGGAATTCCATCCTCAAACTTTGTGGTTTGCCAGCCAGGGAAGCGAAAGCGGACGAACCATTCTTTGTAGAGTTCGCTGGCGGCGGTTTGCAGGGCTTCTATCTGCTTTTTGTAGTTTTGTATGAGGTTGTCGTAGGCTGATAGTATCGAGGCGATTTTTTGTTGTGTGGGGAGAGGAGGATTTGGAACCTTAAACTTACGGAGTAAGCTAAGTGATAAAAATGGCTGACCAGTTCCTTGTAAATAATTTATAATAACCTGTTGTGTATAATTAGTACTAAGAAAATAATGAAGCCACTTAGCCTTTACTTCATTTCCTCCCATTTTAAATAAAGCTATATTTTTGATTGCATAATCAGGATTACTTTCGACAATCGCAGAACGCCCTAGTCCATTTCCAATCATTGCCATTAGAACATCCCACTTTTCAACCTTACTGCGTTCATTTATCTTCTTATAATCATCTTCAGAAATATAATATGCATCATCTGGTTGTATAAGACCATCTTGAATATGTTTTGATGTAACTAGTTTATAACCAAAACTTTGTTGTTTTGGTGTATCATGAGTTCCATCTCTTACAGATTCACAAAATTCATCAGCTCTTATTGAATTCCACATATTGTTCTTCTTTCCTAAATCTCTTTTATAGATCCCGAAACAAGTTCGGGATGACAAGTTTTAACAGAGACGCCGTTAGGCGGCTCGAATCCGTGTGATATCTTCCTGCCCGCTTGCGAGCTTGCATACGCCTTCGCAGCATAGCTGTTCGGAGACTCGCTAAAAACAGTCCACCGGACTGTTTTTGCCCGGCTTCGCCGTGCCGCTCCCTACGTTAGGGATTGTAGGGGCGGCGTAGCCGTTCTCGCGAAGCGAGAATGAAGCGATAGCGGAACCCCGAAAAGCCCGACCGACGCGAAGCGGCGGGAACGCCCAACTTATTTTTTTCAACTTTTCAATCTACATTTTCAATTCATCCTCAAATCAGCAAGGCTTTTCTGTAGATACGAATCAAAAACCTCTGGCGAAGGAAGTCCTAACTCCCCGGCACTTTTACAGTTTTCTTCTGGTAGAACATAGTCTATGCTTACCTGCTTTTCACCAATTATAAAAAGAAGCCCGACTGCGTTATTTTCTCCTTCACGCTTATCTTTTCTATTGAAAAATTGTATCTGTTCTTTAAACTCTTCTTTTTCCTTTTGCGTCAGATTCTTTCGCAAAATCTTTAACAGAACATTTCTTCTGGTCGGAATGTGATAATAAAGCTGGTCAATTACAAAATAAGAATCTTTATATGGAACCCGGAGCTTTTCATTGCTGAATCCAAATGAAAGTCCTGTCCCCAAAATAAAATTTCTGACAGGCAGATAAAGCTGCTCCTTTTTTGATTCAATCTGTGCTTCAAAATAATCTCTTGCATTAAGAGGCGTAACGATGCTTCTGCCTGTTTTGCTTTCAAGCTCTCGACGAGCTACGGCTGCAACAGTTCCGCCTTCGTGGGCACAAAGGGCATTTTCTTCCAGAGTTTGCGGATTCTTTGCCTTTGTTATACTTGTAGCAGAAAGCTCTGCCAGCATGTTCAAGACAAGCTCTTCGTTTGTCATGTTGTCGCGGAGATTTTCTTTTTTTAGACCTTTGAACTTCTTGTATTCTTTTGCTGTTTTGCCAGCCCATGCCTGATAAATTATATCTGTAAGGGCTGCATATTGAACACCTTCTTCTACATTGTGTTCTTTCCACTGGTCTGTAAGGTCTTTTCGTATTTCGATGGACTTTAAACGCTGGTTAATCCAGTCGTCAGAATAGCCAAGCCTGCGGTAATCTTCCAAGCCCTGTTTTATTGAAAGCTCCGGGTCTTGCAATTGGTCTAAACGTTCCGCTCCAACTTTGGCAAGCCACTGTTTGAATGGTTCTGCCTTTTTTGATGGAATTGACTGTATTATGCGGAAAAGGCCTTGTGTGTTGGCAAAATTTGTTTTCTGCTTTCCTCCAGCCGTTTGAACTGAAAGGGGGGTGACAATTTGTCCCCACCCTTTGCCAAGTTCTTCATCGCGTTTGCGCATTTTTTTGATGTAGTCAGTTACATTTGTTGAGTCGGTTAAAATCTGAACCACATCATTTACCGAGAAAAACCACTCTTCTTTTTCTTCATCCCAAACAGAGCGGACAAGTTTATCTTCAAAAAGTTTAATTGAATTCTTTTTTGCCATCAGTTAAACAACTCCCTCAAATTATCTGCAATCTGTTTTTCGAGAGTTGAGGCTTCTTTGCTTAAAACGGTAAGTTCGGTGTTGAGACCCAGCATTTTGGCTTTGAACTCATCTTCTGTCATGCCGTCGTCTTCGATTACAACTCCTACGTAGCGGCCGGCGTTGAGAGAATAATCTTGGTCGCGGATGCCGTCTTCGCCTTCTATGCTGGCGGCTTTGCAGAGGCCTATTACATCGGTGTAGGTGCCGTTTGGAAAGCGTGCATTGAGCCAGTCTATCTGAGACTGCCAGTAAGCTTTTGTTTTAACTTCTTTATCGTCGCTGGATTCTGGTGAGGCTTTAATGGCGGCGGTGTATTCTGCTATGAGGTCTTTAAAAGCCTGGGTGTCGCCATTGTAAAGCCGGGTGATGATGCCCAGATTTTTTATCTGTTCGTCGCTGAACTTTCTGTGAGCGCGGTCTACCTGGGTAAAGATTGAGCGAGCATCTATAAAAAGGATTTTGTCTTTTTTCTGTTCGTCCTGGGTTTTCTGTTTGTCGAAGAACCAGAGGGTTGCAGGAAGGGTAACAGAAGAAAACATATTGCTGGGAAGGGTTACCATCTGGCTGATGATTCCTTCTTCTATCATCTTTTTGCGAATTTCGAGTTCTGAGCCGCCGGCATCGCTTGCGGAGTTTGCCATAACGAGGGCTGCTTTTCCTGTAGCATTAAGGGAGCTTGCAAAGTAGCTTATCCAAAGGTAGTTTGCATTTGGTACTGTTTCTTTTTTGTCGCTGCCTTTTTTGGCGGTTTTTGATTTGTTCTTTGGAACGCCATAAATGTTAAATCGCGGGTCGTCTTTTACTTTGTCGTACACAACTTCATCTACGTTGAATGGCGGATTTGCCATTACGTAATCAAAGTTGCCTACTGCGTTGTGAGGGTCAGAATAGAAAGAGTTGGCTTCCACGATTTCGCCGCGGACATTGTTCAAAAGAAGATTCATTTTTGCAAGCTTTACGGTGTCGGGTTCTTTTTCTACGCCGTAGCAGCGGAACTTCATTACTTCATCAGAA
>OCVV011161938.1_pt1 | contig 13783 bp, 26 predicted proteins | sample 1539721 | NCBI WGS metagenome assembly OCVV01 (sample SAMN02144230, study PRJEB22623) | gut metagenome | biome: sheep rumen | host: Ovis aries | place: New Zealand
ATGTAATAAAGATATGATATAATTAATCTTAGAGATTAATTAATATATAAATATATATTTCTATATTTATAGTTATATATATTTCTAATCCCCTAATATAATATATATTGCGTTTTTCTTTCTTTTAATTTTATAATAACTGTTTAACAATATTTTTACTAATATGTGCGTGCGGTTTTGTGCTAAAGCACAAACCCTTACGCTTATAAAGCGCCACTTTGAGCTAAAGCTCAAGGGCGCTTTTTTATTATCTAAAGTGATTTAGTTTAAAAATAATTAAACTAGAATTATGCGGCGAGCTTGACAAAAACATAATTTTATGATATAATTAAAATGACTATTTTTTTTAAAAAAAGAAGCTCTCAAAATAAGCTTAAAAAATCCCTAAAAAGTTGTCTTGTCCCTTGGCAACTCTTATGATAAATAAGCTTTTTGCTTGGCAGAGAGCGCAGCCCAATATAGCTAAAATAAGCTTTACGATTAACCCATCAGGCCTTTTTTAAAATTGCGCAAATGCGGGCAAATCAAGTAGTTTTCCACAAAGTTATCCACAAATTTTCCACCGATGGCCGCACCTATCTTCCTATACTCTTCTCTTGGAAGGCGTCAATAAATTTGCCTATAGCGAGTGTAGATTTGCGGCCCTATAGCGAGCACGACTTGACGCGCCTATACCCGAGTGTCGTTGTAAGACCCTATAATGCGGGGCGAACATTTGTTCGGTTTTGGGATTTTAGTGAATTAATTGTGGAGATTTTGTGGATTTCAAAAATTTCTATTGACAACTTTGCGCGGGCGTGGTAAAATTAGGCCGCGCGCGGCCGGCATAACCCCAGATCAGAAGGGTAGTTTGTTGAGGATAATTCAAAATAAAAAAGAACCCGCCGAAGCGGGTTCTGAACTGGGGAAACTACACCAACTTGTAGCCGATGTAACGCCCCTTGACTTTTGCGACCTTTTCCACCTTTCCAGCGTCAATTAGCACAGCCATAACTTTTGTGCACTTCTGCGGAGTCATAATTCCGTTTACGTGGTCCATAATCCACGAGGTCAGAACAGGCTCCCCATCAGGCATTACCTTGAGGACTTCACCCGCAAGACGAACATTTTCCTTGGCTGCCTTGGAGGGCTCGTTAGACTTTTCGCGGGGCTTGGTGATGCTTGCGAGCATCTTGCGCAGTACCTCAGCAGCTTCACCCCAATTAGTAGCGTTATCCGTGTTGATGGTTTCATCAGCAGCCAGACCCATCAGATAGATAGCAGCTTCGAGAGCTTCAGCGCGGGTGACAGTGAGTTTCTTAGCCATGTTGGCTCCTTTCGTTTGTGGGGCTTGCCTTTTGCTTGCCCCTCCTGACAGTTAATATATTACTACTACGGTCTTTTAGAGTCAAGAACAATTTGCATCTTCACAATTCCTCCACATTTTGCGCCGGCCAAAAATAAGCCGAGGTTAACACCTCGGCTTACCTGCTATTTCTTGCACTTTAGTCGCTTTTTCCAAACCTCCTGACGAAAAACAGGCGAACACATAGAAGTTTCTAACTTTTGCTTGCGGTCGAACACAGCTTGCAAAATCTTTGCTTCTATTTCACAATCAGATAATGCGGTGTGGTCTTCCTCAAAGTCCCCATTGTGGGACAGGTAAGAGTAAACAGCTTCAGCAGAACATGAAATGTTGCCCTTTTCGGTAATAAATCCGTTGTCGATACACCACCGCACAAAATTTGAAGAGTCGCAAATAGTGTTTAGTGCCATGTTCCACAAGTCCCAAACCTCGGTATTCTCTTCAAAGAATTGTTCACCAGTGAGAACATTCGCATAATCGTTGAGTACTTTTACATCAAATGCGGCGTTGTAAGCAACCACGACAGCGTCATGCCAATATCCAATAGCAGAACGAGTAGCGTTCATAATAGCATCAAACGGCATAATGGGTGCGGGTTCGTTATCAAGATAAAAACTAGCTTTCTTCTTAGAGAATGAATCTTTCTTGACCAAATAGCGCAGCGTTTCATTCTGCATAATCTCAGCGGTTAAACCGTTGAACCTGTCCATAATATGACCCATGCGGTCAACGACAATCCATGCCACGTCATAAGGCACACGTGCATCCGCAACAGTCTCAGTGTCTAGAACCATGTAATACTTCTTAGTCATTCCGAATTTCCTTTCTCTTTCTGACAAAAACTATATTACACTATGCGGAAAATTAAATCAATAACTATTTTTTTCTCCATTTTTTCTCCATAATTTCAGGATTTTTTAATTTTTTTTAGTTTTTTTGCTATTTTGCTTGATTTTTCTTGCGGCGCGGGTGTATAATATTTCCCCGCGCTAGGACCGAGCGCGGGCGCCGGCCATTTTTCACAAAATCTTCACAATTTTAAGCAAAAAATCTCAATTTTTATTAAAAAAATACCCCGCACGGCGAGAGAAAGGGAAAACCGTGCGGGGTCGTGTAGGCTCATAGTGGGGGACTCGTGAGAGTCCCCGCACCTGAATCTACAGCTTGTAGACCTTGACCTTTTCGGTCGTGGGGACAACCTCCCACCCCATCGCCTTGCAGATGGCGTTAGCCTTGGGCTTCGAGACTTCCAGAATCTCAGCCACGTTCGCAGCCTTGAAAGTCTCTTCGTCCCAGATTTCCGCGAACTTTTCGCCCAGAGCGATGTTTGCCTCACGCTTCGCGGTGTTGGGCTTGCGGTCACGCTTGCGCGAACGCACCTCAATCATGTGATTGAGCTTTTCGACAGTCTGCTCATCGAGCTGACCAGCGAGAGCGTTGCGGAGAGCCTGAACCTCAGTCATCTTGATTTCGTTCGTCATGATAGTTCCTTTCGTTTCTTGGGGAGTTCCTTTTCTCTCCCCCTGACAGATACTATAATACGCTATTGCCCTCTAAGAGTCAAGAACTATTTTTAACTTTCTCGTCTCTCCACAATTCCTTCACATTTGCGGCCGGCAGAAAGTTACCAAAGGGTAACTCTCTTAATTAAGTTCTAATTGTTGCAAATAATTCATCAGTGTCAGCATCCCAGATATCCGCACGACCGCCGCCCAGTTCTTTTAATTCAGCCCGCACATCTTCAAACATTTCTTTTTCAGCAGATGGGCTGGTGTAAGAAATCCAGTATTCATCCCAATGACTACATTTATCTATTCCATCAAATTCAACATAGAAGCATCTAGCCATTTTCTTTCCTTCCTTTAGATTATATCTTCACCCTCATAATCGTCTTCGTCAAAGAGAATAATTTTATCACAGTTTAAAATTTTGCCAATTTCTTTGCTAATTTCTTTTACTTTGTCTTTGCTGTAGCGACCATCAAAATTTATTACGCTAGTGACATTCTCTCCATAAAAATGTGCTTCTCCAAAAAAGACGTTCATTTTCTTTCCTTTCTCTTTTTTACCTTGCAGGTAAATTGTATCATAAGAAATAGTTGAATGTAAAGGCTCTTGCGGAATCTTCACATTTTCTTCACATTTGCGGCCGGGAGAGTTCACCGAAGTGAACTCTCTTACTACACCTCCACATCATCTACAAAATTGTCATACTCATCAAAAATGTCTGCATGACCTCCACCCGCATCTTTTAACTCATTGTGAACACTGTCAATAACTGCGTCAAGTTCTATCCCGTCATATTCTCCTTCGAAATAACCCTCCATAGTATCAAAACAAACAAAATACCAGTTAAACATAATACCTCTTTCCATTTGGAGTAATAACCTTAGCAATCCGCACATGGTTAACCCGCACAAACTTTTTTGCTTCGTCAATAACTTCGATGATACAAGTTGCTTTGTATTCCCGCACACAGGAGCGTCCAATGAAATCTTTGTACTCAAGTTTGTAAACCATCTTTTTCATTGTTGCCCCTTTCTCTTGGATTGATTACATAATATCACATTTCACATAAAAGTCAAGATGTTCACATAATCTCCACATTCTGTGCAGGGCAAGAGTTACCCGAAGGTAACTCTGACCTTAGAACAGTCTTTCAAGGTCTGCCCAGCTGTAGCCGATTGCGGGAGAAAGAATCAAGCGACCCATTGCAACCTGCCAACTATATTCTTTCTCAGCTTTTGCCTTAGCTTCGAGCAATTCCTCTTTGGTTGCAAAGGAATCTGCGTGCTGCTCGTAGAGAAAACCGTAATCTTCGTCTACCCAATCCCAAATCAGAATGAACTCCATGATTTTTCCTTTCTCTCTTTTGGACAATTACATATTACATGATATTTAGTTGTGTGTCAATAGCTTCATAGAATCTTCACATTTTGTGCCGGACGAAAGTTACCCGAAGGTAACTTTGGTTTTAATCTGCGGGAGAGAGAACTATTTCCATTTTAACAATTGAAATGTCAAATAATTTTCTATCCTCTTCCCAATCTTCAAGCATGTTCATTTCTTTGTAATCTCGCCATCTTTGATTCATGCATGAATCATAGTAAGATTCTGCTTCTGCAAATGTATCAAAATCTTGATATTCATTTTCATTAAAAACTCTGTACCAAAACATTGTAACCCCTTACCAAGCAAGATATTTCTTTTCTGCTATTTCTGCATACCTACCATTTACAGTATTGCGGAAAATACGCCACAATTTAAAGAAAGGATTTTTTGTTCTAAAACCTGTTCGCCACAGTTGCATAAAGTTTGCAAAAGATTTTTCATTAGTCCAATCAGTAGCAGCGTGAATGAATTTTTCTCTCTCAGTCATAATTTACCCCACAATCAGAATTGAAATTACCAAACCAGCGGTGAGAGCAGTCAAACAAGCATTTTTAATCTTGTCAGCTGCGGGACGCTCTAAGTAGAAATCACGACCAAGAGCAATCAGGTTTGCGGCCAACCAAATAAGCTGTGCGACCAGTGCGAGGTCAAACCGCACAAGCACCTGACCAATAATAGTTAAACCCAAGCCCAAAAGCTGAAGATTCTCAACTAATACTACGTGTTTGCGGCTTGCCAATTTGTTTGCTTGCTTCTCAGTCATTTTGTTCCCTTTCTCTCTGACATATTCATAATATCAAAAAATAAGTAATTAGTAAAGAGAAATTTTCATCTCCATATTTTCTCCATAAGTGGCGCCGGCACAAAGTTAACCTAAGTAAACACGTGGACAAAAGATAAGGGGTGCCCCGTGAGACACCCCTTTGCGAATCTCTTACATTACACGAGATTCTATTATTTGAAACTAGACCAGCTCATAACCGATGTAACGACCCTTTACCTTTTCGACCTTGCGAACCTTGCCATCCTCAATTAGAACGCCCATAACCTTAGTACATTTCTGTGGGGTCATGATACCGTTTACATGGTCCATAATCTCAGACGTGAGCACGGGACGGTCGCTAGGCATCCACTGGAGAACACGGACTGCAAGAGCCTTGTTTTCCTTTGCGGCGCGACTCTCAGTCTTGGGAGCAGTAGACTTCTTGGTCAACTGCTCAAAATGAGCCTTTGCCTTGTCTACAATCTCCGTGGGAGCACTAGTCTCTTCAAGAGCACGAATCGCAAACTCCATCATCAGTGCGTTCGTGACCAGCTTCTTTTCGCCGTCGATGGTGATGAAAACACGGGGAGCATTCTTGGTAGCCATAATTACCTACTTTCTGCCTTGCGGCGGTTCCTTTGTGGGGTTTCTATCCCCTCCTGACATTTACTATCTTAGCACTTTGCTTTGATAGTGTCAAGAAGTTTTTTAACTTCACGGTTTCTTCACAATCGGCTGACCCTGACGTGCGGTCGATTGTGAGCTTTCCTCCGTTCCGTTTCCTCCTGACAAATATAATAATACTCTTTAGTGCCTTTGAAGTCAAGAACATTTTTCATCTTCATAATTTCTTCACATTCGGCGCCGGACAAAAGTCACCCTTGGGTGACTTTAATTTTTACAAATCGTCTCCAAACCATTCTGCGATAGCTTCTTCTGCTGTTTGAGTAGGGAGAGCTTCAAAGATTATTCCGCCGCGGTCCTCAGAGAAAGCGTCCCAAGCTTCGGGCTCATCAGGGTATTCTTCGATTTGTCGTTTAGTGACAAGTTCCACAAAGCGTCTTGCTTCTTGTTCAGTCTCAAACCAAAAGATATCTCGAATGCTATTCATCGCTTCGTCGTCATAATATCCCCACATTTTTATTTCCTTTCTCGTTTCTTTCTTGATGAATTCATAATATCAAATATTAAAATTACAGTCAACCACTTCACACAATCTACATAAGTTGTGCCGGCCAAAAGTCACCCGAAGGTGACTTTGGTTCTTTTACTCAGAGAAAGATGCAAGGGTATGCCGCATAGTTTCAAGCTGTTCAATCCTTGCAAAATTAATCTTGTAGTAGTTTACCTTTGCCTGAACTGGCCTGCCATCAATTTTTTCAATATTCATCAGTTCGCCACAGTTAGGAAGAATGCGAGTGATGGAGTTCATTTCATATTCGCTGATAACGGTTTGTCCGTTGATGCGGAAATGATAATCCCAACTCTCAATAATTCTCTCTTTAAATTCAGTCCGCACAACTTCTATTACCCCATAGTCGAGGAGAGTAGAAAAGGCTACATCCTCATAGTTGGAACAATAAGGATTTTTTTCTTCCCGAGAACGGCGGCTATCACGAAAATCATTGTAAACCCCGCGCTTGAATTCATCTTCACAATGAGGGAGTGTGTCCGCGAAGTTTTCTACTGAATCAACTACTGCAATGATGCGCTTTTGGATTTGCTTGAGAGCGATTTCGGGGGAGATTTCTTTCTTAGTCATTTTAGTTCCTTTCTCTTTTTTCTGACAAATTCATAATACCACAATGAACTTAAAAAGCAATAGGTTCACAAAATCTTCACAAGTTGCGCCGGCCAGAAGTCAACCCCACCTAACTTTGTAGATGGGGTTGTGAGAGAAAGGACTAAGCTTTGCAGCGAGTTTTCCAAACCTGATTGCGGAATACTTGACCAACAAAATCAGTATTCATTTTCTTGTGACGCTTCAAACATTTTGTCATAATTGCCGCTTCAATTTCTGTGTCATCAAGTGCAGTGTGAGACTCTACAAAATCTGTGTTCTTAGTAATGAAACGATACACAACCTCAGCACTAGATTTAAGATTGCCCTTTTCATTAGTAAACTTATTGTCTTTGCAGAACTTGACATAATTGCGAGAGTCAATAATTACGCTAAGAGCAATATTCCACAAATCCCAAACTTGCGTGGAATCCTTAAAGAAATTTTTGAATCCAAGAGACATAGCAAAGTTAGTCAAACTCTCATAGTCAAACTTTGCATTGTAAGCTACAACAATACAATTGTACTTCTTGATGGTTGCACGCATTTCCTCACGAATTGCCGCAAAGTAAGTGGTAGGCAAACCCGCTTTCATCATCTCTACATACTTGTGCATCTTGTTCTTAGAAAAATCATCATGCATTAAAAGGTGTTGACCAAGTGGAGAATTAAATACATCAGCAGTAAGATAATTCTTTTGCTCCACAATATTACCCTTGCGGTCGATGATGGTGTAAGCAATATCAAACGGAATACGTGCGGTCGAGGTAGTCTCAGTGTCAAGAATCATGAAATGCTTTTTGATGGACATTTTTAAATTTCCTTTCTCTTTCTGACAAGAAATATAATATCACAATGAAATTTTGTGTCAAGCACTTCACAAAGTCTCCACATTCCGCGCCGGGTAGGGTGTTACCCTGAGTTAACTCAGAGCAACGCCCGCAACAGTTCTACAATATTTTTAGTTGCGTCTATTGTTTCACCCCTCCATGCATCCCGCACATCCTCATTATCATCTACGAGAATAGAGTCTTTAATTTTCCGCACATAGTGCTTAGGCGTACCATACTTTACAACATGATATTCTGTGAACACGTTAGGAAAATATTTTTCACACCACGCAATTTTTGCTTTGCGGGTGCGCTTGCAATACTCACGGCTACCATTCATAGCGCCCCATGAAATGATTCCGATAGTGATTCCCATTTTCAAAAATTCATTTAGCACTTGCCGCAATTCTTCAATATCAACTAGTACACCGCACTTTTCATAAGGGGTGGTGTCCTCAGCGTGAAGCATTTCAAGCCAATTTTCATAACCATAGAGGTCTGCAATCGTTCCATCCATATCAAAATAAATTGCTTTCATGTTTTTCCTTTCTCTTGGAACAATTAAATAATATCATTTCCAAAAGAGAGAGTCAAGTTACTTCACGAAATTTTCACATTTGGCGCCGGGCAGGGAGTTACCTGCGGGTAACTTCCCTTAACCAAGTTTCAATTTTGTTTTCATTTTTGAAAAGAACGATTGCCGCGATAATCGCAAAAATAATTGCAAGAATGAAATCAGCCATTTTCATTTCTCCTTTAAGCGTAGATAATATGACCCCAACCATCAACAATGTATATGTCGCGAATTGTTGCATCGCTGTATTCACGAGAGAGAGTTTGAACAGCTTTTGCGCAAGCTTCATCATTGCAAAGACATTTTCCAAGGCTCGTGGCTTCATAAATCCATTCATCTTTGTAAGAATGATAAACCTCAACGTTCAGCCAGTACTCGCCAATCCATTCACGCTTTGCCATGTTGGTTCCTTTCTCTTTGATGATTAAAGTATATCATAAAATAGATAGTTAGTAAATGAAAATTTTATCTACACAGAATCTTCATAAGTGCGGCCGGCAGAGAGTCACCCGAGGATAACTCTTGACGGAGTTAAAACTTCATGATTAAATATATCTTTCTTCAATATAATGAGAATAGTTAAGATTCATATTATCATAAAAAGTTTTTTCGGCATAGGCTTCTTCTTCTGTCTGATAAATACCAATAAGTTCATTAAAAGGAGCTTTCACATTGTCGTTGTGATGGATACGGAATAAGCACCAAACTGTCATAATTAATCCTCCCATTCATCCTCATCTTCACATTCATGTAATTTAGCTTGATTTGAAAGATACTGGTAGATATTGTCAAATCCTTGTTCTTTAGCTTCTTGTTCCCATTTTATTTGTTTTTCTTTAAGGTCTTTTTCCATAAACTCTAACAGCGTCATGATAAATCCTCTCTCTTAACCTTACATAAACAGAATACCATAGACGCTAAACCAAGTCAAGATAAAAACAGCGATTGCGGCACATCCACACAAGAAACACACAATTCGTGCAGGCCAACTCAAAGCATCATACGCATAACAGCGCTCAATTCCCGCACACGTTTCCACATCGCCAAGGTAGGTAAACAAGTGAGCATCAGCCCATGACCAAACAAGATAGCATTCATGAGAAATAAAACCTGCTACAAAACCAACCAGAATGTACATTATTTCACCACCCTTTGATAAATCCAACCGATAATTGCCGTTATAATCCACATAAGATTGACAGTCATTACTGATTTATTAAAAGCGTCTAGGCTATTCCACCATTCAATCATCTTTTTTCTTTCTCTTGGATGATTACATTATATCATGCTTTTAATATTTAGTCAATATAATTTTATAATTCATATAATCTTCACAGTTGATGCCGGGCCTCTATATATCGCCTTATATTATCTTTGGGGAGGGATGCCCGGGCATCCCCCTCCTAGACTATATCTTATATTAGAGCCTTGCGAGCTGTGCCTCGTTGCAGAACGTTGCGCCCTCATGCTTGTGCTGATAAGCTTTATCATCCGTATAAATGTCTGCGCCCTCGTTAAACGGTACGCTGTCTTTTTCCCACGTCTGACCGAACATTTGTTCGGTAACTATCATTTCGGCCGTTTCGCCGCGGTTGTACTTGTGAGACTCATACAAACCGATAAATGCCGCCGTGCTCATGAGTCGCTTTGCACCTTTGCGGACAAGTTCGCGCTTTTCGCTATTCGTAGGACGAAAACGCAGCGAGTAACCGTTACCACGCGAAGCCTTATCGAGTTTTGCAATGTTTGCAAGTTCGTCAGCGTTAAGTTTGACGATGTAAGCCCACAAAAAACCGTCTACGTTAAAAGTAAAGATATAGTCATGAGTAAAAGTTTTGTCAGTGTATGTGTGAGCCATTTGGTTTTTCATGTTATCCCCTAACTCGTTTTTGCCTTGCTTGCAAGGCAATTATAGCATAAGCGTTTGACCTGGGGTTTCATAATTTTTTGTATTTGTCAAATACGTTTGTGCAGGTCAACATTATTTTTTATTAGAATATTATTCTCATGATGAATACAAGCAAACACATCATAGATTAAATCTGCACAAAACCTTCACAATTTCAGGATTGTGAATAAAATGTGAAAACTTTGTGTAGGCTCTTGACATTTTTCTGCGGGTGTGGTATAATTTTTCGCCGTCAATTGTTAGCTTGGGGTAATTTTGATAAGACAAAAAGAAAGCCCCTTATTTAAGGGGCTTTAATCATTGTTTTGTTTTTACTTTACCCGATAGTAATATTCGTATTCGACGTTTTCAAACCCCATATTTTCAGCGTTCCAGCGATATCTCCATTCGCCGCACCAGCAATCCTCACCAGCGAGGTCGTTTACGAATTCTGCCATTTGTTCGGGAGTCAGCGTCTCAACTACATGTTCTCGACGGTTAACTTCAAGAGCTTGGTTGCAGCGGAGGGTATCTATTTTTACCCAGTCATGTCCACGGCTCACGGCCTTGTATTCTTCCTCAGTAAACCAATCCATCATACCCATTGCGTTCATCTCGGCGATGGTGTTCTTCGTGTTTTTCATTGTTTTCCCTTTCTCTCTTTCTGACGAGTCTATTATAGCACAAGCCGCATTAGTTATCAGACGAGATTTAGTATGCTTCACATATTTTACATAATTTTAGGATTGTAAATAGATTATGTAGATATTGTGAAGAGTCTTGATTTTTTCTCATGGATGCGATAAAATTTTTCGCCGCCATTTGTTAACTTGGGTGAACTTTGACAAGACAAAAAGAAAACCCCTCGTTTGAGGGGTTGTTAAATTTTTTAGAACAGGGCGAGTTGTGTTCCTTCAATTGGAATGCGCCAACGCCGTGCGCGTTGCTTTTGTCGGCCGTGAAGCGAACGAATAATTGCCTTTGCTTCTTCAAGTGTTTCTACATAAGTATCACCAAATGAGTCAGGGATATAGATGCGATAGATAGAAGTTGCACTATCAGAAACTTCGAGCTCAAAGACTTCGGGGGTGTAGTCCCAGTGGTAGAGTTGTGCTTCTTCTTTAGTAGTGGCGCACTTGGTATCGTAGTCAGAGACACAAACAAAAACCTTCATCGTCTTTCCTTTCCCTTTCCTTTTGACAATTACATAATACCATGCCGGCCATATTATGTCAAGTCCTCCATAATTTCTACACAAATGACATAATTAAAATTACATAAAATCTACACAATTAATCCATACAATCTACACAATTAATCCATACAATCTACACAATTTCAGGATAAAAAATAATTGTGTAGATTTTGTAAAACCTCTTGACTTTTTTCTCTAGATCGCGCTAATATACAATTCGCTCGCTGCGGCCCACAGCGAGCGCCATCACCTAATTGTGTAGATTGTGTGGAGATATCACCACAAGTCTTGCAGTATTGCGCTGACTCATGCTAAAATATAGCTGTAAGCAAGAGAGAGAAAGGCACAGAGATGACGAACTACAGCAGAAATAACAAAAAGCGCTACAACGCAATGGCCGCCCGTGAAGCGTACGAAATGGTAGCAGAAGCTAAAACTTGCGAACACTTCACCACTGAAACTCTGGAAGCCGCAATGCAAGAAGCCGACGAACGGGTGTTCGAAGCTGAAATGAGCGATGACTACAGCGTGACTCGCGCTGAACGCCGCGAAATCGCTGAAACTGTAAGGGCTGCTGTGGAAGAGCTGAAACGCCGCCGTGCCGCATAGCTTAAATACTACAGATAAAAGTAAGCCTGGGTGAACAGCTCAGGCTTCTTCTTTTCAGGACTGAATTAATTGTGTAAGTATTGCAAAAGTGTGAGAGTTTTTTCTCTAAATGCGTGTAAGTGACAATTCGCTCGCTATGGCCCATAGCGAGCGGCCAGCCTTTTCGAGCTGGCCTAGGTACTCAGCTTTGCATTACTAATGGATAAACCAACCGAAGCAATTAACCGTAAAATCTACCGCAGGAATATTTACTAGTGCAGCGATTTGGCAACTGAGGGTAAAAGCACCATTTACTACAGGGTCAGCGATATCACAAAGAGTTTGTCCGCCGATGGTGTAAAGGATATCAAATAGCATTGCTCTTCCTTTCTCTTAACAATTATATAATATCATATTATCCATATTATGTCAAGGTCTTCATAATATCTACACAAGTTTCAGGATATGAGATATTAGTCTTAGATATAAAAAATAAAAACTATTTTATTTCTAGTATGCGCAAGTGACAATTCGCTCGTGTTGGCCCAACACGAGCGAGCGAGCTCTACGAGAGAGTGTGTGAGAGTATGTGTGAGAGAGTGTGCGCACAAGACCGCACAAAGCTTGCACAGAGCTTGTGAAGACGTGCCAGCGAGTCAGACAGCCGGGCCGCACAAACTATCTTCTCTTGGAGTGATGGGAGGGTATGGACATTGTTGCTATTATTTTATCGATCGAGCATAGAAGACTGTTATGCCATCGCGATGATAAATAAATTCTTGTCGGGGGGGTGGTTTTAGGATTTTTTAGTATTGACTTGTGAAATGTCTTTTGCCTCGCAATCCAAAGAACGTATTTCATTTTTAAAAGAACGTACCCCAAATTTCTTAAATTAAAATTTTTCAATATATCAAATTTCGGCAACCTCCTCTACCTTAAAATTATATAATATAGCTTAAATTTTAATTTTTGTCAAAAAAAGTTCTAGACAGCATTGCTTTACCCGTGATATAATAGAAATAGGAATAAAGGAAGGATATAAATGACAGTAAAATTAGATTATTCACTTAAAACACCAAAAGAAAGAGCTAAATGTGTTGAAGAAGTCATAGCTTCCACTCCTAAAGAACAGTTAACTCAAAAATATCTTAATTATTTAGGTGATTATATTTTATTTATCAGAGAAAAAGGTCAAACGAAAGGCCATAATTTAATTACAAAGAACAGAGAAACAATTATTAAAAAAAGAGAAAAATCATATGAAGATATTGTTAATAGCTTAGAAGGTGGAGAAGATGCTTTTCATGCATTAATTAATAATGATAAAAACCAATTATTAGATCGTAAAGAAAAAGTTTCAGAAGAAGAAGCTTTAAACGACCCTGCTCTCCAAGAGAAAATGAGAACAATACAATCTCTTAAAAAAGCTTTTGAATCTACAACAGATAGTTCAAAACGTTTCAAACTAAAACAACAAATAATTGAAACATGACAAGAAATCTATATTATTAAAGCATCATATAAACAGAATGCAACCGGACGACTCTCCCCGCAAATGCGGCAAATGGGATATATAGATCTTGAAGAAAAAGTAAAAGTTTTACCAGATGGTGAGCTAGAAATTAAATCAACTTTAACACTCCTTAAACCAGAACACATATCATTCTTACTAAACTATTATTCTCAATTAAAACAAGAAATTGATGAAGATCTTAATAGTGATTTGCGGTGATTGCTTGTAGATTTAGAAGATCTCATAGATAGAACTTTAAAAGACAATCCTGATAATCCAATTTTATATGATTTAATTGTTTGAAAAATAGATGGTTTAAAAAATAAAGATATTGTTGAACTTATGCGGCAAGAGCATGGTGTCGTACATTCAGAACAATATTACTCTACTCTTTGACGTAAACAAATTCCAAACAT
>OCVV011144200.1_pt1 | contig 13777 bp, 14 predicted proteins | sample 1539721 | NCBI WGS metagenome assembly OCVV01 (sample SAMN02144230, study PRJEB22623) | gut metagenome | biome: sheep rumen | host: Ovis aries | place: New Zealand
GCGGCGGATGGCGGCGCACCTTGCGGAAGGCGGGTGTTTCTACGCTTCGTTTAAGTACGGAGAGTTTCAGGGGGAGAGGAACGGACGGTATTTTACGGATATGACGGAGGAGAGCTTTCAGGAGCTGCTCGAGGAGGTTCCCGGGCTCGTTGCAGAGGAAGTGTTTGTGACGGGGGATGTGAGAGAGGGGCGAAACAGTGAGAAGTGGCTCAATGTGATGTTGAAGAAGGTTCGGGAGCGGTAAGGAGAGGTTTTTATTTTCGTCATGAACACAGAGAACTATGTATACAAAAAGGAAGTCGACTGGTCCCTGTTCCAATACGGCCTCGCAATCCCGCTTGAATATCAGGTCGTTTTCAATCAGATCACAGACCGTTTCATCAAGCGCGGGGAATCTAAAAACATAACTCTGTACCTTAACGGAAAATCATTTCCTGCTAAACTGAACAACAATACGATAGCTGCAAAATTCGGTAATCGAACGGACATCGTCCAAATCCGCTACTCTCCCACATCTGAAATTGCGGAAGAACTGCGCGGCCTCTTCAAACGGAGTTATTCGTATATTAAGCGGTTAAAAGAACTTCAGGAGCCGGGCTCGAAAAAGCACATCGTCCTTCCGGAGGAATACAAAGAATATCTGACGATTTATACGACGGAGTATGATGACTCTTACATTTTAGAGCCGATTATTTCTGAGGATATTCAGATTCTTCGACGCACGGTCTCCGGAAAACAGGAACTTCTCGTTGAAACAGAGCTCAATTATGAGCGGCGCGATGAGGGTGCCGGCATTCAGGTCAATCAGCGTCTGGTCAAAATTAGAAAGCTGGACCGTCTGATCGGCGAAAATCTGAAGCTTCTTTATGGATATCGCTGTCAGCTGTGTGGGCAGCTGATCGGAGAGGAGTTCGGCTCGCATATCGCGGAAGCGCACCACATCGATTACTTCGTAAAGAGCTTGAATAATGATGCCGGCAACCAGATGATTGTCTGTCCGAATCACCATAGGATAATTCACGACGCGAATCCGGTGTTTGATCGGCGGAGCCGGATGTATGTGTATGCGAATGGGGTGGAGCAGGGGTTGGTATTGAATAAGCATCTTTAGCAGAATTGAAAGCAGGAGCGGCGTAAGACGATTATTCAAGTCGCAACTGATAAAAGAGACAATGAGAGGGATTGTCTGATTCAAAAGACACTATTACAATATTTCGAGTTGCTTGATTGGAGAAAGATGATTGTGGCGACGAAGGAAAGTTTATCAATGCGCTAGGAACGGACTATTCGTTGTAATAATAGATAGTAAAGGTTGGATATTTACAGGGTGCATTAATCATAAAAAAATATAAGGGGTAAGGGGCGAACGGTAAGGAATGCCAGAAAGGAGAGAACGTGAACGAAAATCTCGTTGTTGTAGTAGTATCTGTTGCTGTCTCTGGCATAGTGTCAGTTGCAGTGGCAATAATCACATACTTTATTACAGAAAAAGGAAAGATAGCGTATTCTGAGCAGGCGAAAATAATATCGGATTTAACGAAGAAGAAATACGAAGGCATAGAAGAAATTAGATTGGTTATAAAAGAACTGGCAGGCTATGAGGATCTAAGTGTTACAGAACCAAAAGGTATTATAATAAAGGAATGGAAGGAAAAACATATTATTATTCCTGCGATCTTTTATTCCTATGAAACATTGCAAGAATTTGACAATAAATTACATAAATGTATTGCTCAATACGGGCATTGCGTAGAACCAAGAGTAATGGTGTTCTTGATTGTTCTAAGGAACACGCTTTCAGAATATTTTTGGGTATGCATGAGGATGGGAGTGGAGAACGAGTTGCTTAAATGGCTTGGTATTGGCTTGTATCCTGAAGTTAGAGGTTGGGAAAAGTATATTGAGAAATGTTTGATTCGATCGATGAATAATGCAAACTCAAAATATTATGCTAGGAGTGGCGTTATTTATGATTATTATTGGAAAAAGTATACTAAATTTTTCGACGAATCTAAGATATCTAAATTGCTGTGTGATGAAAAAAGCTTATTACATATTGTCATGGACAATAGAGATGAAATCTGGAAGTTTATTAATCAGGCGGAAGAACAGGGAATTAATAGTGAAGAAGCTATAAAAAGATATTTTCAGGAGGTTCTTGGATTTTAATTGTGTTATGGAACATACAACTCAATGCTTTGCGGTGATTTCGGTTAAAGAGGTAACCTAATGCAGGATATCAGAATGCTTTACTCCGACAGAGAGGCAAGATCGTTGTCAGGGAGATGCGAGGTTCGAGGATGTCTTATGGGGAACGTCACTATATAATTATATGTGACTATGCGGAATGCTTCGCCTCTGATTTACGTGTAGAGCGAGCACAATTTGGACGCTATTGGTGTGACGAATGTTAGGTGATTATTTGGATTATAAGGAGATAATAGGGTGTTTAATTTGTATTACTTGAATTATACAAAAGCTTTTGAGATAGCTATGCAGATAGACAATAAAATTTTGGAAAAGCAAGTAAAAGAAATGGGAAAAGAAAAAGCAGGAGAAGGAACAGCGGCGCTAGAACTGCCAGAGAGTCCTCTTAATAAGTTGTTATTAAAACTCTCTGGGAAAGTATCATTCTCTGCTTCAAAATCTGATAAAACAGAAGATACTTTGAAAGTGGTTTCTACGAAATCGACGATTTTGGCACCAGTGATACAAGAGTCTGTTGAAATAAGAAAGCTAGGGGAAAGCCGTATTGGAAAGTTACTAAAGATAAAAGATGTTTCATTAGATGTTGTGAACTATCAGGATATGATAGGCACGAAAATCATGCTAAGCGGATTGTTGAAGAATGTTCCGATTGAAGGAATGGGGGCCATGGATTTGACGACAATTGTTGATACAGTGTTAAAAGGTGCTTCATATATAATTGTAGGGCAAATACCAGAGAAAGTAAGTCTGGAAGCAACTGATAAATCAAATAAGTTATTATTTAAGATTCCTATGCAGATGGACAATGAAATGGAAAATGGGTATTCAGTTTCTGATTTAGAGATAGGCCCTGTCACTGTTGTTGGAATATATAGAGGGGTTTTCAATCTTAACGATATAAAGAATCAAGTAGATGTTCTAGCTAAAATTGCATCATTCGGCACACAAGAACATACTACATATAATCAGGAAATCGAAACGGATATCGCGAATTCTGAACATCAAAAAATAGACAAAGTAGCTGAGAGTGAGTTAGTGCACTATATTGATGTGATAGCGATTATACAGGAACTGTGTTGACAAAGGAGTAATAATATTGCTAAATCGGATAACCTTATATTCATACAAGGCAATTAACCTAGAGACTATTTTGGAAGAAATCAGTGCTCAATTGAAAGTAATCGTTGCCGATGAGATATATACGAAGATAAGGGAGAAAAAGAGTTTCGACGATATTTTCTTAAAATTTGACTATATCGATTTGTCGTTATTGATGTTAGGAGATTATGAGCGGGTTGATGCGTGGCTTCAGCCAGTAATTGTTTTTGCACAGCAATATCTTCAAAATTATGCTGATAAAGATATAAAGATAATAATTGATAAACGGTATTCTCGAAATGTTGTTCAAAATTTGCCGTACTTCTTTTCTTCATGCGAGTCCTTGGAAGAAAAGCTAGGATTGGATAAGCGCATTATCACAAATATTGTTGACATTGATGAGGAACAACTGGCGGATTTATTTAAATATGTAAATGACAATCTATATGGAAATGAAAAATTTAAACATCGCTTATTTGAAGAAGTAAAAAAATATCGTAATTTTAATCGTATAGGAGAAAGGAGGATTTTTTCGGCTTTTATCTGCGGTCCTTCTGGAATTGGTAAAACAGAAACGGCGTGGATATTACATAATAAACTTGCTCCAAAAGAAAGGTTTATAAAGATTAATCTAGGTAATTATTCAGAACAGAATGCTTTAAGTAGCTTGATAGGTAGTCCTCGTGGTTTTATAGGAAGCAGTAAAGGGGAATTAACAGACAAAATAGAAACGAGTAAATCGAAAGTGATTCTTATAGATGAATTTGAAAAAGCATCTACTGAAATCCACAATTTCTTTCTGGAATTATTGTCTGATGGACGATTCACAGATTCCCTTGGAAGAGAATATGACCTTGATAAATACATGATAATCTTTACTTCCAATATTACTGTAAATGACTTCGCGCAAAGGATTTCTCCTGAATTAAGATCTAGGTTTGATCTGAAGTATCAAATGATTCTATTAAGTAAAGAAGAGAAACAGCAATATATTCTCTTTAAAGCAAAGTATTATCTAGAGAAAGTAAAGGTAAAATTTGCAATTTCGCCTAATGAAGAACAGATGAAAAATATACTAGATATCCAAGTAGATGGGTTTACAAATTTAAGAGACATTAATAGGGCGCTAGAAAATCATATATCAGACTTTATAGATAAAGCAAAGAAATAAATAACCGTAATAATTGATAGGTGAAAATGTTCAAAAAAGAAATATAATTTTGAATCTTTGAATTTACTAGAATGTATATTTTTGAATCTTTGAATTTACTAGAATGTATATTTTTGAACAAAGGAAGCCTCAGGGTATTTTTATATAATGTGATAAATATTGCAAGCTAGATAAAAATATGAAAAATTCTGTAAAAACAAGTCAATGTATGACAAGAAAACAGCTGTCTTACCAGTATAGCCAAAGAAAACTTGTAGCTGTTTATAAATGGAAAGATAGAGTTGTCCAGAAAAGACAACTGTAGACAGGAAGAGGAAAATACAATAGGTCAGATCATACGGGAAGATAATTTACATCCGGATAATGATGCTCATCATTTGATGTGGGCTGTGATTTAACTCATTTAGCACTTAGATATGAAACCACTATAGATGTTGGATGACAGGTTTTTGGCAGAAACCAATATTTTTTGAACAGCATGTATTTTCAGGTTATAGCATAAAAAGAACTGTTCAAAGACATGAAAATTGATTCAGTGAATTGTTATAAGGATAGTTAGAAAGTAAAAATCATCATGAAAGGAAGTAAAAAGACCAGCACAATTCTAATAATAGTGGGAGCAATATCCTGTGTGTTGGTTGGATGCGGTAAACGTGAAGTTCACGAAAAAATATGGATTGACCTATCAGAAGAAAGCTCCATAATTGAAAGTGTGAATTCGCAAGCGGAGGAATCGGCGAAAACACGTGCATTAGAGTCAGTGAAAGAAGACATAAAAGCTTTAGATGAAAGCTCTGCTAAAGAGACCGGAGATTCACAATCCGTAGATTCGATTATTGACGAAAGTTCACAAGTGCAACATATGGATTCTGCGGTTAGCGAAAATATAGATTCTAGTGAACATAAAAATAGTATTGCGGAATCGCAAGAAGGCGTGATAAGTGTTCAAGAGAAACCTATTGAGAGTGATTCAATAGAAACAGACAGTATTCAGCAACAGCCGATAGAAAGTGTGGCGGGAGAAACAGAGAGCATCGCAGAACAGCCAACAGAAAGTGCGCCTGAAGAGATAGCAGAAATCCAGGAGCAGAATGTTTTTGCGATAGTTGCAGGGAAAAGATTTGGTCATTCAAGTGGACACGGCGCCTGGGGAGTAGGGATAGAAGTTGCAGAAGATGGTTCATTTAACGGGGAATACAATGATACAAATATGGGTGAATCAGGAGAAGGCTACCCACACGGGACGATTCGCCAATGTAAGTTTTATGGAAAGTTTAATAATGTCTCTAAAATTGACGAGTATACTTATACATGTGAGTTAGAATATCTTTATAACGAAGTACCAGAGGGCACAGAAGAGATAGTGGATTTGGTAAGGCACCTATATACTGGTGCATACGGAATGGAAGGAGGATCAAATTTCCTGATTCTTCTTCCGGGAAAGCCACGAAGTGAATTGAAGCCGGGCATGTTAAATTGGTATGGAAATACTACGGGAGAAGGTCAGGATCCATCAGGGGTAATAACGAGGTACTGTATTTATAATGTTGAAGGTGGATATTTGATTCTTTCTTCAAGAATTGACTAAACAGTATCTTCACCTATGGAATAGATACAGAAGTTTTTGTGGAAGAAAAGACTCCCGTGCACTCTGTTAAGAACAGATTGCATTTCGAGGCGCAACTGTTATAATAGAGATAACAGATCCTTCCACGCCTCTTTATCCTGATAAATGCGCACCACGGAAGGACTTTTTTATTTCAGATGAGTTGAAACGTTGAACTTGTCGCGAAAGGAATAAAAAATACATGAAAGACATCTGCGACGAGTGCTATGAACTAAGGCAGCCGCATACAAGCATTTGCGAAAAATGCGGAAAAGAAACTATGGTTTCCATGGTGAAAGGCATCAGCGTAGTTGCCAGATGCTCGAACTGCGGCTGGGCGGTTGTCAGCGCTGGTGGTTATCCCCCGGCTTGTCACAAAGATAAGGATGTATATGCTCTTTTGATTCACAGACCGGATGATAAGAAGAAAGTGGTTTAGCTGGCCGGCTTACTATCTGTGAGCGCATTGGAACTTATGGCGGAATTTCAAAGTGAGATAATAGAACGAAGGTATTCCGCGGTTGAATGTCTGACGAGATTTCGGCAAATAAAAGAATTAGGCGTTGAGTGCGAGACGGACCCGGCAATTATTCAGAAATTCAAAAGAATAGTGGCCTGTGAATATGCTGGAAAATATGATGTCAAAACCGGAGCCATAACATATTGAACTCACGGGAGGCAACCGGCAGGTTTTCATTTTTCATCAAAACCACTTAGAAAGAAGGGAGACTACTCATGAAACTCAACGGCAAACCCTACACCCTCGCCAAAACCACCCTCGCAGACATCAAAGCTCTCGCCCCGATGAAATACATCGAGGGCTGGGCCCCGGACGACGGCGAGGATCTTATTGAGTGCGAGGCAGACGTAGCCATTGATGTGGAGGGGATGCGTTTTAAGGTCATTTTCTGGTTCGACGCAGAGGACCCGGAGGACTCGTATGATGCGGCCCGGCTGGGGGGAATGCGGCTCTACCCGGAACACAGAGATGAGGATTTTTTCGTGAGCGTCATCAAATGGAAAAACAAGATCGCGAGGAGGTATGCCTGCATACTGGAGGATCAGGAGGACTTCATGCCGTTCTACAGTGTGGAGATCGCCTATCCGGACGAGCGCGAGGATACGTGGAGGCTGAAAATGCAGCTCAATGCGATGAGTGAGGAGTATGAGATTACGATAGAGGTTGAGTGAGAACTCACCGGGAGGACTGAGAGAGTTTCGGAACTTTGGACGATACGGGTTTTCATTTTATACCGAAAGGGGCAACCCTCATAATCAACATGAAAGGAGATCAATGAAAATGGGAAGAAACGATCGCTTCGAAAAAGTCTACTCACAGGGAACGATGAGCGTCATCGAGATCTGGGTCGACAAGGAGACCGGCGTGAACTACCTCTTCCGCCAAAGCGGGTATTCCGGCGGCATGACGGTGCTGCTGGACCGGGAGGGGAAGCCGGTGGTGACGCCGGTGACGGAGCGATATAATTAAGGTCGCAAACGAACCCCGCTGGGGACGGTTCCCCCAAAACCCCGCTGGGGACGGTTCCCACCGGCCGCCTCTGGCGGCCTCCCAGGAACAGTCCCTGCAGGGAAAAGATTTTCATTTTTCAGGAAGGAAGCCGTGATGAACAAGACCTCCACAATCGACTACTACAACCGCTCCGCTGGGGCATTTTTCGAAAGCACGCGCGGAGTCGACTTCTCGGAGATCCAGGAGAGGTTCTTGTGCAAAAATGCCCAAAAGGGGTATGCAAAAAACAAATCGGAGGGAATTAGAGAGAACAAAACGTTTAATATATAAGTCTTGACGAAGTTGAATAGGGCATCTCTCCTCTGAATTTTCATAAACGAACATATTCGGCTTGACGAAGAGCACCCTCCGCATTATGATAGATATATGTTTCGGATTAACTTAACATTCACGAAGGGAGCGCACCACCATGACAATCTCCGAACGAATCTTTGAGCTGTTGGCGCAAAGGAATATGTCCCAGAAGGAATTCGCCCGGCGCACCGGGATTGCAGAGAGCAGCATCAGTGACTGGAAGAGGAAGAAGACTAACCCTGTTTCAGAAAAGATTCTGATCATATGCAAAGTGCTGGATGTCACACCTTACGAGCTGCTTGGCGGAACAGACAGTGTGGGGCGAAGGAGTAACCCATCACAGACAATCCTTATCGAAAAGGACTCTGAACTGGGAGAGTTCTTGTCAGACTATATGACCCTGAATAAAAATATGCAAGGGCGGTTGATCGGTTATATGAAGGCGCTTAAGGAGTACGGGGAAAATGAATGAGGGAATCAAGCGGTTCCCTTTTTATTTTCAGGTAAAGTACGTAAATACGTATATAAACGCATATAATAATACATACGCAATAAGATAACCAGAGCGAATATTAAAAAGAATAAACAGTCTACTTTAAAATTGCGAAATGTATTGCAAAACGCATTGCAAAACAGTTTCCAATATGATAAGCTTTTAAAAGAGGACACAATATGTACGAATACTTTGATTTTGATATTGAACATGCTTCGTTCGAATGGGATGATGAAAAGGACAGAATAAATTTCAAGAAGCATGGGATACATTTTTCAACAGCTGCAAAGGTTTTCCTTGACCCATATAAAATGATTCGTGAAGATGCAGAGCACATCGAAGAAGAACGATATAATATTCTAGGAAAAGTTGGGAAAGTATTATTCATCGTATGTGCTTTTAAGGAAGCCAATACAGTACGTATGATTTCGGCAAGACTTGCAACGATTTCTGAGAGAAGGAGGTATGAATATGGCGAAGATGAGTTTTAAGGATCTGGATCGTAAATTGACCGAAGCTGAATTGCAAGAGCTGGAAGACGCTGCAGCGAGGTCTATTGTGTTTGATGAAGAAAGTCCTGAGATGACTCCGGAGATGCTGAACCAATTTAAACGGATTAAGCAAAAGGGTAGAAATAAACAAACGGCTTCTATACGATTATCGGAGAAAGCACAGAAGTTTTCTCAATCGTATGGGAAAGGATATACATCGTTTCTGAGTCGTCTAATTGACGCAGCACTGGATGACGCGTCACTTGTAAAACAATGCCTATGATGACTAAGGTTCAGGCGGACGGCTTATTATCTGTGAACGTATCGGAACTTATGGCGGAATTTTAAAGATTTTATCAAAACACTAGAAATAAGGGAGAATACTCATGAAAATAAACGGCAAAACCTACACCCTCGCCAAAACCACCCTCGCAGATATCAAGGCAATCGCCCCGATGAAATACGTCGAAGGCTGGACCCCGGACGACGATGCAGACTGTATCGAGTGCGAGACGGACGCAGCCATTGATGTGGAGGGGATGCGTTTTAAGGTCATTTTCTGGTTCGACGCAGAGGACCCGGAGGACCCGTATGATGCGGCCAGGCTGGCAGGAATGCGGCTCTACCCGGAACGCAGAGATGAGGATTTTTTCGCGAGCGTCATCAAATGGAAAAACAAGATATTCAAGAGGTATGCCTGCATACTGGAGGACCAGGAGGACTTCATGCCGTTCTACAGTGTGGAGATTGCCTACCCGGACGAGCGCGAGGATACGTGGAGGCTGAAAATGCAGCTCAATGCGATGAGTGAGGAGTATGAGATTACGATAGAAGTTGAGTGAGCGCACGCAGGGGGGATGGGAACAAAAATAGAACATATGTTTGCAAATGTGCGTTCCGCATGTTATAATAGGGCATATCTTATAATCATTTCAAGGCATGGGAGTGTGCTCTATAGAACAAACCAGATAAGTAAAATCCGTAAATATTATATTTGCGTAAATTAATTGAAAAAACTAATGATACGTGGTATATTCACCTATATAGCCAGTGAATAGATGGTTATAAATGAATAAACGCAAATATTATATTTGCGAGTAAATATTTGGCGGTGATGGAATGAAGAATGATAATGCGCTAGAGAAGCGATTTCAGACAATAAGTGAAGCACTTTCGGATCGGGAAACATTTGTTGCGGATGATGTGGCCGCCTTGTTTCCGGAGATGAGAACGCAGACCCTCTATTGGATGATTGCGGAGTTGGTGAAGGAAGGGTACATTAAGCGCATTCGACGCGGATGGTACGCTTTTAATGAATGGAGGGGAAGAAGAAGAGTTTCAATTTCGCAGGCGGCGCAGGATTTACAAATACTGCTCAATGAAACAGGCTTCTATTACTATATATCCGGACTTGATATACTATCTAAGTATATGCTCCATGTCCCGGAACAATATCCTATTATTCTTTTTGCGGAAAAAGCGGCGAAAGAGGAAATCTCTCAAATTTTAACGGATAACCATTATTGGGTAATAGAACCGGTAAAATTGAAAAGATTGTATGAAGATGCAGTTTATTCGGGCCGTTCTGAGATTCAGGTGATCATATATCCTACGGACAATTTTGAATATGCAGCCGGTGGTCTCGCGACGATAGAAAAAGCGTTTATAGATACCTATTATGCTGTGACGCGAAATGCCTACCCCCTTGCTCTGCAGGAACTGGTGCGAATTTATGAGAACTTAGTCAGGCTGGGGAATGTCGATCAGAAGCGTCTGGTTACGGTGGCCGGTCGAAGAAGTATTCAGTATGATATCCGCTATATTGTAGAATCCAAATATATAACCGAGGGGGCACTCAGGTTCGTTGAATTAATGAAGGGACAGAAATAATGGACTACATGGGATTGCTTCATGACAAAAGGGCTTTTCAAAGAGAAACATTAAAAGCTCGTATGGAAGAATACGGTTTTAAAAACATAAGTCGCATGGAGTTGTTTTTATGGGACTTGGAACTATACCTGCAAATTCAGAGCAGGATGGGTGAGCGGGTTGTGCTTAAGGGTGGAGCTGCAACACAGTTTTACCTTCCTATAGAAGCCCAAAGAACGAGTGTGGATATAGATATGTTGTTTTGTGGGAATAAGGAAGAAATCACAGAGCTGTTATATCAAATTGAAAAGCAGCTGGGAGACGGCAGCGGTTTGTTTCATTTTCGACAGCATATTCCCAGGACCCCGAAGACAACGCTGCCGTTATTTACATATTATACGGATATCCCTTCTGTGTTAACCGATATAGAGAGAAATGCTTCGGGAGAGCCTTTTCAGACACAGGAGTTAAAAGTTGAATTTATTACTGTAACGAAAGAAAGAGAGTATCAGCTGCTTTCCGGCGAAAATCTATTTGCAGTATCCAGCGCGCTAAAATATCAGATACTTCCGATAAATGACCTTTTTGCGGATAAGCTGACCACATTGGGGAGTACCACGATTGGCGTACAGGATGACCGCCTGGATGAACAGGTTAAGCAATTCTATGATATCCTTATGCTTGTGAAATATAGAAGAGATGAACTGAACTCTTCTGAAATATGGAAGAAGTATTTAAATCGTGCAGAAGAAGAGTGGAATGAGAGGGCAGCCACGGGGTCAAATACGGGCTCTTTGAAAGGGAAAACGTTCTCGATAAAAACCGTCGCAGATGATGTCCATAGTCAGCTCGAACGATATGCTAAAGTTGATAATGGGGAAGATGAACCCCTGAAAAAGGCAATAAACGATTTCAAGTCATTGTACCTTAACAGTAAAGTGGCATATGGACCGGCAGATGTTGCCTGCGGTGCTGCAGTTGTTGAAATAATGTATGATTTGCTCATGGCAGGGGAAGGATTTGAAAAACTTAGCCGGTGCCTCGAGACTGAAGCTATGCTTGACTTTCCGGAATTGGCAGGGAGAGAGAAGGGGCAGATGGTGCGAAAAGTACGTGAAATGTTGGTAGCGAAATACTCGGAGACTTCTTCACTCCCCGCAAATATATTAAAAGGCAAGCGCCTGCAGCGAGTATTCTGGGCAGTGATAAATGCCAATAATATAGAAAGTATATGCTCTGATATCACAATGGCTATACGGGATTGGGGCTGACGGTTTTTTGCATCCGCATTTTGGCACTTTAATTATGTAATAAACACCCGCACCAGGAAGGAAACCAAAACCATGAACCTTTTAAAGCAAATAGAAGCCGCCGCCCTGAAGGCCGGCGAGATCATGCTGGCCGCCGACAGCATCGAAAAAGCGACGGATGAAAAAACCGGGCACGCCAACTTCGTGACCAAATACGACCGGAAGGTGCAGGAGTTCCTCTTTGAGGAGCTGGCCCGCGTGCTGCCGGAGGCCTCATTTGTAGGCGAGGAGGACGGCGCGGAGCGCTTTAGGGACGAGTACCGGAAGGGGTATGCATTTGTGATCGACCCGATCGACGGCACCACGAATTTCATCAAGGCCTATCGGCCCTCCGTGACCTCGATCGGGCTCCTTAAGGACGGAAAGCCCTTCATCGGTGTCGTCTACAACCCCTATGAGAAAGTATTGTACGCAGCGGAGCGCGGCAGGGGGGCATTTCGGAACGGAACGCGGATCCACTCGTCCGGGGAGCCGCTGGCGAGAAGTTTATTTTCCATGGGCACGTCCCCGTACTATGAGGAGCTCACGGCAGGGTCCTTTAAGCTGGCGGAGTATTATCTTCGTCGGGCGATCGATATGCGGAGAAGCGGCAGCGCGGCCTGGGACCTCTGTCAGCTTGCGAGCGGCATCACGGGTCTCTATTTCGAGCTCCGGCTCGGGCTCTGGGATTTTGCCGCAGGAGCGGTCATCGCCGAGGAGGCAGGCTGCGTGATCACGGATATCGACGGGAAGCCGCTCACCTACGACGGGCCTTCATCGGTGCTTGCGGTTTCGGAGGGGGTCGCCCGGGAGCCATATCTGCCGGAAAAATAAAAACTTGAGGCAGCCAAGGAAGAAAACATGAACACTAAAAAGAAGTTCATTTTTGACAAAGAAACAACCGCATACATCAAAGGCATCGCCATCGTGATGATGATTGTACATCACTTCTTCGCATTCCCCGAGTGGCAGCTGAAGGAAGACATGTACATAAGTCTCCTCCGGATCGGCGGCGTGCCGGCGGAGCTCCTCCTGGGGCGGCTCTGCAAGCTGTGCGTCTGCATCTTTGCGTTTATCTCCGGATACGGGCTCTTTTTCGCGCTCGCAAAGAGAGAACCGGCGGACCGGCTCAGATACTGCCTGAAGAAAGCCGCAGGGCTCGTGCTCATGTACTGGATGGCGCTCATTTTGTTTGTGGCTCCGGTGTTTTTATTTTTCGGAAAACTCTCTTTGGGAATGTTCATTCGTAATCTTTTATTGTATGATTACTCTATGATCTATTCCGGGTGGTACGTGCTTTTTTATATTGAGATGCTGGGATTTGTTTTCATTTGCGGCTTTCTCAAGATAAAAAACGGGCTCCTGGACGCCGCGGTCATCCTCGGGCTGTCCCTCATCCTTAACAGCTTTGTTCCGGAGGTTCCGCTGGCGCACTATTTTCTGCCGTTTATGATCGGCTATGTATTTTCAAAGTATGCGCTGTACGAGCGCTTTGAGAGGATCATGAAAAATGAAGCCCCAAGATACGCTGTGAGCTTTCTCCTTCTGGGCGTTCTGGTCGGTGTGAGGCTCCTGCTCGGGGATGTGATTCTTCGGACGCCGACGGTTTCATTTATCGCGCCGGTGCTTTGCTACGATCTTGCGGTGGTTGTGCGGTTTATCGCCGGGTGGGGCCCGATAAAGATGCTGCTTGCGTACCTGTCGAAGTACTGCACCTGGTACTGGTT
>OCVV011344128.1_pt1 | contig 13777 bp, 4 predicted proteins | sample 1539721 | NCBI WGS metagenome assembly OCVV01 (sample SAMN02144230, study PRJEB22623) | gut metagenome | biome: sheep rumen | host: Ovis aries | place: New Zealand
GCATTCCAACAAAGTCACCAAGAAGCACTTCCTGGAACAGATGGAGAAGGTTCTGAAGACGACCAAGATCCAGCAGCCGGAGGCGTTCCAGGCGGAGTCCGACGAGTTGTTTGCCGAGCGGAAAGAACTCATCAACTACATGCAGGCCATACACAGTCCGACTGACAGTGGAATCAGCCTGTATGACTGTCTGTCGGAATATCTGAAATTAGACTGCGAAGAGATTGACGCCAGTCAGTTGCCCGACGAAATGCTCAGCGTCGGAAAGACCAAGAGTTATCAGGAACACGCCGTCAGGCTGCAGGCCATTCTTCAGTTGGTAGGAAAGATCAAGGGGAATGCACTGTCTGGCCTGGAGCCCCTGGACAACAGGCAGGCCAGTCTGGACGACATCAAGGCATCGCTTCAGAAGATCAACGACATATACGGCCAGTACGAGAACCTGCGGGATGAGCACAACCGCCAGTATCCATTCCCGGTTGCCGATGAGCAGGATCTCCTATGGCTTTCGGACTTCACAAAGGAGATAACGGCCATCGACACCCTCAATACGCGACTGCTCGACTGCTCTGACGACGCCAAAGTCACAGAGGACCTGAAGCATGTCATCAGTCTGCATAAAGAACAAGAAGAGGCTAAAGACTACATCGGGTCAATATGCAGCGAGGACATCTGCCGCGAAAACGTCGATGAACTGAAGGCCTTATGGGACGACATACAGATGAAATGGCTGCTGCCCAGGTACTTTGCCAAGAAAGGCTTTCTCAGGAGGATGCAGCAGTATGGCCATGTGAGGGCCGATGATGTCTATCCGCTCCTGCAGCAGGTCAAGAGATACCAGGACTGTAGCCAGGAACTGTCTGACAGTCCTACAGACATCGCCGGCTTTTTCGACACAGCCACCATGAATGCCGCTGACAGATGGGACGTCATGGGAAAGACTGTCGACAGGCTCCCCGTCCTGTCCAGGCTGATCGAGGACTATGGCCACAGGAAAAACAGCAAGTCCAGCCTGCTGAAGGACGCCCTTGCACAATCTTTCCAGTCCGGATGGGCATCTTTCAAGACGGCCTACCTGGATTCATCCAAAACCCTGTCCGACCACCATCGACAGATGACGGCACTATGTCGTCACCTGTCAAGTCTGGTTTCCGACTGTCCTGACACGATGACGGCTGCCACGAAGTCAGGCGAGTGGCTTCAGGCCTTCGGCGGCATCAAGGACTGGTATCTCTGGATCGAAGAGAAGCGCCAGTTGACCGCCAGCGGGCTGTCCGCTATAGCAGAGCAAATGGAGCAAGGCCTGCAGCCGCAGGAAGCACTGGACGCTTTCATGAAAGGCATCTGGCATCGCATCATCGTGAAGACCGTCGACAGCAATCCCCAACTCAGGACGTTCAACGGCCTGCTCTTCAGCCAGCAGATTGAGAAGTACAAACGCGACACGAGGCGGTTCCAGGAATTAAGCAAGGAAGTGCTCTACAGCCGCCTGGCCTCTCACGTACCGTCAGCCCTGACAGCCTCGTCGGACGGCTCGGAAGTCAGCATCCTGAAGCGCAACATCAACAATGGTGGCCGCGGCACATCCATCAGGGGCATCATCGACAGCATCCCGACCCTCCTGCCCCGGCTCTGCCCCTGCATGCTGATGAGCCCTCTCTCCGTGGCCCAGTTCCTGGATTTGGGGACGGAGAAATTCGACCTGGTCATCTTCGACGAAGCCTCACAGATGCCGACAAGCGAGGCCGTAGGCGCCATCGCCAGAGGCCGGGCCCTCATCGTCGTAGGAGACAGCAAGCAGATGCCGCCGACAAGTTTCTTCACCTCAACGCAGGTCGACGAGGAAGAAGCCGACATCGACGACATGGAGAGCATCCTCGACGACTGCAACACACTCTCCATGAAGGAATACCAACTGAACTGGCACTACCGGAGCAAGCATGAGAGTCTGATAGCGTTCAGCAACATACAGTACTATGACAATCATCTGCTGACCTTCCCGTCGGTCGACGACAAGGATGTGAAAGTCAGGATGATCAAGATAGACGGTGTCTACGACAAAGGCAAGACCCGCAGCAATCCCGATGAAGCCAAGGCGATAGTGGCTGAGGTGGTGCGGCAGTTGAAAGATCCCGAACTCAGCAAGCGCAGCATCGGCATCATCTCGTTCAGCAAGGTTCAGCAGAACCTGATAGAGGATATGCTGTACGAGGTGCTTGACCAGAACGCCGAACTGAAGGAGACGGCCGTCAATTCCGAAGAACCGCTGTTCGTGAAGAATCTGGAGAACGTCCAGGGCGACGAGCGCGACATCATCCTCTTCTCCGTCGGCTACGGGCCTGACAAGTACGGGAAGGTGAGCATGAACTTCGGGCCGCTTAACAACACGGGGGGCGAGCGCCGCCTGAATGTCGCCGTCTCAAGGGCGCGATATGAGATGCTCGTGTTCTCCACGCTGTCGTCAGGCCAGATTGACCTGCGACGCTCCAATGCGAAAGGCGTGGCCGGCCTCAAGTACTTCCTGGAGTTTGCTGAAAACGGGCTGTTGCCCGACCAGCAGCAGGACGGCGGCGGCAGTAGCAACGACCATGTCATGACTGAACAGATAGCCGACGCCATCAGACAGGAAGGCTTCCTTGCCACCACCAACATCGGACGGTCGCATTTCAAAATCGACATCGCCGTATCTACCAAGGAGGCGCCCAACAAGTACATCCTTTGCATCATGTGCGACGGCAAGAACTATTATGAGACGAAGACCACGCGCGACCGTGAGATCGTGCAGCCCTCCGTACTGCAGATGCTGAGATGGAACACCATGAGGGTCTACTCCATCGACTGGTATGAGAACAGGAGCAGAGTCGTGCAGCAAATCCTTGACGAGATCAGATCCATCGGGCAGAACGGGCAGAAGCAGCAGACCGTCGAGCCGGTACCGGTCAGGGCCTTCTCCGTGGAATCGTTGAAGCCAGAAGATGACGCCCCCGTAAGCAAGAATGCCCACCAGCAGTCCTATCACGAGGCGCCCCCGCCCGTTCTGAAGCAGAGTCCCCTCAAGATGACCAATAAAGCCATCCAGGCTATAGTCCTCGACATCATCCGGGCCGAACAGCCTGTATGCCACAACTATCTCTGCAAGCGTCTGGGCAGGATATTGAGCCACGTGCATTCAGGGCCTCACCTTCAGGCATTGGTCACGTCGGCCGCGAAAGACTGCTGCCGGGTAAAGGCCGATGTCGGCGACGACTATTATTTCGCCGACAAGGAGACGGCAGCGCATTACGACTCATATCGGGGGAAGTCGCCACGCACGATAGCCGAGATCCCACAGATAGAGATTGCCAATGCCGTCATGGAGGCGGTTGCCGAGGAGTTCTCCCTGCCTGCCAACTCCATCGCGCCGCTTGTGGCCCGCAAGTTAGGTTTTGGCAGTACAGGGGCCACGATCAAAGAGACCATCAATGGTGTCATTGCTGTCCTGAAGAAGGAGCACCGGCTCGCTGATAAGAACGGGCTCCTCTCTATCCCCAACAACTCCATATAAGCACTAATTTCGGTCGAACCTTATTGATTCACCCCACCCCTACCCCTCCCCTTTAGGGGCGGGGAGTCATTGGGAGCCTGTCTTTTCCAAATAAGAGCCTACTGATTCTCGAAAAAGTGGTAACCGTTATCCATCGAAAAAGCCTGGACTTTCACAAGCCCAGGCTCCCAAAACAATGTAAAGTTCGCTGGCAAGCCTTGCGGCTTAACCGATTTCTTCGACAAGCGAAGCGTCCAAACGGACGATATTAGAATAATCCATTCGCGAATGAATTACTTTACTTGACAACATACTTCTTACCGTTCTTTACGACGATACCCTTGTAGTCGCCAGATACACGCTGGCCGGCGAGGTTGTAAGAAGCGGCATTCACCGTGTTGCTCTTGACTACGCTGCTGATACCATCAGTACCGAATATGTATGGAGTTGTGCCAGCACCTTCCTTCACGTAGAAGTTCTCTGCACCAGTCATATTGATCAGAGACTCGGTGTTGTCCTCAAGTTTCCAGATAATGTTCTTGATGGTGTAATCGCATGCTTCTTTGATTTCAGCCATGTTGAATGCAATGCACCACATGCCGTCAGCCTCAGCAGGAACTGTGAATGTTGTTGAGAAGTGCTGCTCTTCAGGAGTGAAGTTGAAAGAGCCGATGCAACTCCAGTGCATATAAGCACCCGGTGTCTCACCGTGGCACTGTGTACCAGAAGTAGCGGCGATAGAACTAGAATAGTCGAACTCGACAACAGTTACTTCTCCTGCACTAAGAGCGCGGTTAGCCTTGATGAAGAACTGATTGTCCCAGTCAGCACCTGTATGTGTAGGATCTTCATCGTCATCACCAGTCTTCTTGTCTGCTCTCTCCTGACCCTTAACAACTACTACTGTCGGGTTAGCAACAACCTCGATAGGCTCCTTGTTTGCTTCGCCTTCAACCTTCAGGAAGTTAATCTGCTTGCGCTCAGTGTCAATAGAGATAGTCCATACGCCGGCTGCGGGCAGTTTGATCTTGCAGTTAGAAGCCTCTGTATAGTCAAGCCATGTGTCAGCGCTGCCATCAATCGTGCCGCTAGGCTTGATTGTAGCGCCCAGGAATGAACCTCTGTGACCACGAACGGTAGAGATCATCACCTCATTCACCCAAGTGTCCTGCTTTCCTGCCTCACCGACAGTAGCAACCACCACATCATCGTCCTGAACAAATTCTGTAGCATTGTCATAATCATACTCGATACCTGTCACAGTGTTAGAAGAAGCAACGAAGTAGCCGTGGTCTAACTTCATTTCACAAATGGAGAGGTCGTCAAAATAGAAATTAACGGCATCCTTGACCTCCGGGTTCAAGTTGAATGCGATTGACCAGCCCTGATCATCACCGCCTGTTGGCCATGTAACAGTCTGGTCGAATTCTTGCCACTCTGTCGTGAAGTTTATATCACCGATAGCCGACCAGTGCATGTAGTCAGACGGATTCTGATGGTGAATCTGAGTATTGGTCTTAGCATTCTGAGAAGCCTTGTAGCGGAAATGTATCTTGACCTGCTCGCCTGGCACCATTCTACGTGTAGACTGGATCCAGAACTGGTTGTCCCATGCAGAAGGATCACCCTCTGTGTCGGCAACCTGACCGTGAACGACGAACACGTGGCTACCATCCACCTCTTCTATGTCAGCGGGGAACGGATCCCAGCCACCATTCTCATTCATATTGCGACCCTTCTCTTTACCCCAAGCACAGATCTTGTAGTTATTCTCCTGATCATCGAATCTGACATTGGCATCAGCCCAAGGCTTCTCAGCGTCACCATTCTCAATCAGTTCAACCCACTCTACAGGACGTGTTTCCTTAGCCTGCTCGTGAGTAATCTTCAGATAGGCGATATCCCAGTCACCGACATAGTCACCACACTGCATCAAGATATTACCATTGGCCTCTGTGCATTCATAGTCAACAGTGCCTTCCACCCAGTCCGTTGTGATAGCGAACTGTCCATAAGGCGTCTGGCCAAAGCCAATCATAGAGCAATTCTGTGCTACACTACCCTTAATCTTGAAGTGGAGGGTATAGGTAACACCTATTTCAGCATTTACACCACCAATGGGGAAGAACTGGCAATCCCAAGAAGGATCAGTGGCCTCCTCACTATGGAAATGAAGACATCCGTCCTGGATAGAGAGGCGAGCCTTTGCTGACTCACTGCCACCCCAACTGTTGGGGAAATTCCATTCTGAAATGTCTGAGTACTTAGAGAAGTCGACTTCTGCATCGACGACTTCCACAGCCTTTGCTCCCAAGAAACATGCCAAGAGAGCAACCAAAGTAAACAATTTCTTCATAATAGAAACAATTTAGTTAATAATAAAGTGAATAAAAAAGTTGTTTTTAACAATTCTCATTATGCCTTACTTTCCACTGAGCGCATCGCAGAATGCCTTGTAGACGGCACTGCGCACCCAGTCCTTGTTCTTGTCGAAAGACCAGAGTCCCACTAGGTCGGAACTGTCAGCCAGGCTACCCTTGCAGATACCGGCTTGTTTGTCGTGCGGGATTTTGTTCATATAAGCCTTGATGACCTGTCCGTAGAAGTCGGCCACCTGCTGACGCTGCTCTGAAGTGATTTTATCTGCAGGCACATTCGCACCGTCAGCACCCTGATACCTGATGTCGAAGTTGGACAGGCGGATAAGTTTGCCCGTGGAGGCCAGGTTGTCGAGAAGCGTGTTGAGGGTAGCCACGGTCTGAGCCTGTTTCTCGGCATTCTCGCTGTAGGTCAGGTTCAGTTTGGCATTGATGCCGTCGATCTTGGCACCGTTTGCATCCCAGATGCCAATCCAGTACTTGAGACTCTCAAATGTCTTCTGGTCTTCAAGGCCCGTCTCGCTAATGAAGAACTTCAACTCCGACGCATTGCCACCATGCCTTTCAAACGCTCCGCTGGCAATCCTTGAGACGACGGGAGCATAGTTCTCACTGCCGAGCACATCCTGCCAGAATATCTTCTCTTCGGAGTGCTTGAGGTCGTACATGCCATTTTCGAGTTTTGCCTTCGTATCAATGGCCTCGTCGATCAGGTCGAACGACTTGATACGGCCTGCATTGATCTTCATCACACCGTCGCACCATGCGTTGAGGGCATAGTTGATGGTATCTTTCTGCTCCTGGGCGGTCTGAGGACGATGGTTGTCAGGATAGTAGCCCACCTGCACTTTCTGGATGTAGATGACGGCCGAGCGCGAGTTGTCGATTCTCAGATAGCCCTCCGTTACGCCTTCTGCACTCTGGGCCTCCACAACGATCTTTGTCCATTTACCAGCCTTGAAGGTCCATTTTCCATTGGGGCCGGAGCCGGCAACCGGATTGCCGGAGAAAGTGATGTCAAACGAAGCATCCTTGTCGGCCTTTGCCCAGAATGTCGTGGTATATTTGGCCAGGGGGTTAACCTCGAAACCTTCAATGATGCGGACTTTGGCAGCAGTTCCGATCTTAAGTGCCTTCTGGCCATCGTAGGTTTCGAGAGAGGCTGATGGCTTTTCCACCGTTCCGTCGAATGTACTCATCGTGTTGTAGTCGACCGTCTTTCCTTCTACGTAGTCAACGGCAATCTCAATAGGAGCGGTAAGCAAACTGAGCCACTCATCGCATTGATTGGCATTTGCCACGAGCGGGCTGCCATAGACCTCATAGCCAATCTCCTCCACGTGGGTCAGAAGGTCGCTCATATCGAGGAAGTTCATCACGCCCTTGGCGTTGACGATGGTACCCGACATCAGGGTCGTACCAAAGGCGATATTGTCGAAGTTGGTGACGGCTGCCGCGTGAGCCAGTTCCTGCTTGTTGAAATCAGCCACTTTGAGCGTTGCCCCAAGCGTCATATTCGGATAACTGGTCCTGTCGATATACGACTTGACAGGCGCCAGGTCCTTATAAGGCTCCACGAAAGCGGGATCGGGCTGCGCCGTGAAATCGTCAGTCGTATTATAGTCGGCACAGGACGTGATGAGTGAAGCGTGAAGCGTGAAGAATGCTGCGCACGACAACCACTTCATCCTATTTCTATAGTTTATCTTAGTAATCATAATTCTCAATTTTCAATTCTCAATTCTCAATTCTTCACGTATTTCGGAGAGAACAGTACGCGCTGGTTAGCCTCACGCGTCTGAACGACAAGCGTATCACCCGTCGTCACCTGGATGTCATTCTCAAGCAGGATGTCCTGCTTCTTCTGTTCATCCCATCCGATGACCTTACCCTTCCTGAAGGTCACATCGTAAGCCAGGCGGAGGATGTCGCGCTCATCGGCCTTGCCTTCACCATACCACTGATAGTCTTTATATTCACGCAATCCGCTTCCCTTCTCGATGAATTCTCCCGTTCCGGTAGCGGCCACGTCGGCATCCTCAGTAGAGACCGTACACTTGTTGCCGTCGAATGTGAGGATGAGGTTGCAACTGATGGAAGCCCTCTCTCTGCCCTGGGCATCCTTACCTCTCTTAATGGATACGGGGAAGATGGCCTGCCGCATATTCTTTGTGGTGATGCCGCACACCTCGTCGTTCTGGTTGACGGGATTCTCCTTGTAATGCTCCAGATCGGAGTTCACCAGAGAGAAGTCCTTGCGGACAAAGGTTGAGGTGACCTCGTTTTCCGTCACCTTGTCCACACCACGGCGGATATACTTGCCCTGCCAGGGGTTCATATACTTCACGCAGTAGAGCACATAGTCCTTTGCCAGCACCTCCCAGTCCTCAGTATTCGTGCGGGAAGGCGTGAGCCCCTCGCGCGGCTTGCCAGTGAGGATATGGTCGATGCCGGTCACGCTCTTCATCAACAGCGGAATGACGTAGGTGTTCTCCATCGCCTTCTCGTCGTTGAAGAAAGCGTCTGTCAGTTGCACCTCCACATAGCCACGTGAATCCCCATTATAGGGAATGGCATTGGATGACAGTTTATAGTATGTCGAGGGCATTGGCAGCACGGGGGCTGCAGCGTTACCACCGTCATCCGTGAAGAAGAGGTTGTCGCAAAGGGTCTCATCCACGGCAATCTCCACTGAGGCATCCCGTCCACCATAGGCTCCGCCCATTGTGGACCATATCCGGAGTTTATGCTCGTTATCGAGCGAGTTGTCATAAATATCGTTACCAAGTACGAGTGCACGCACCGGGTACTGGAAGGCAAAGTAGGCTGTCGTACCTCCTTCAAAGTCCGGGAACTCCTTGTCTGAATTATAGCAAGACGCTAATGAGAGAGAGAATGCTCCCAAGACTGCCCCGTATACACAATTCTTTAGTTTCATCATAACTTTACATTTTTTCATTCTTTCATTCTTTCACGCTTATTGCCATCCTCTGTTTTGCTTGAGGTTGCTCCATTTGAGCACTTCGCTCTTTGGAATTGGGCCGTACAACTGATATGAATTGTCGTATCTCCGCTCCTCCACATCAATGATGGTATAGGTAAGTTCTTCCGTTTCTTCGTTACGGTCAATCCTCATTCCCTTAACCGTTTCATTGAGCGGCAACATCCAACGACGGAGGTCCCAGAAACGCTTGTTCTCAAAGCAGAGTTCAAGACGGCGCTCATTACGGATCAGGCTGGTCATCTTAGCCTGGTCATTAGCGCACTCTTCAAGATAGGCATCGCCTTCAGGAAGGTCACGGCCAAATTCATCCTTACCCAGACCTGCGCGCTGACGGATAGCCTTGATCACATCGTAAGCAGTGAAGCCAACACCTGTAGGATCAGCCTTCGGGCCCCATGCATCGTTGGCTGCCTCTGCGTAGTCAAGGAAGATCTCCGTGTAGCGGATGCGAGGATAGATATGCTGCTGCTCGATGAGAGAACTTGACAACGGACTGACATCATCGCGAAGCAGTTTCTTCAGGTAATAGCCTGTACGTGTTGAAGTACTGATGCTGTTGAGATTGTCATCAGTCTCTGAATTGTCGCCATTAACGGCTGGATACGTACCTGTAATAATAAGGGACTTTCTGAAAATCGTGCCGTTCAAGAGCACATTGTCAGCAAGGCGCGGATCACGGTTGGCGTATGGGTTCTTAGGATCGTAGCCTGAGTTAGGAGCAGTAATAGGAAGTCCGCTCAACATCGGGAAGGCATCGACGAGGTTCTGTGAAGGATTGACACGGCCATTGCCATAGAGCGTCGGCGGGAAGTTCTCCCTCTCCTGAGTGGCGTTCTTATGACGGTCTTCACGCCAGAGCATCTCGGGCATCTCAGCAGCAGACGGCTCAAGTTTCGTCTTGTTCTTGTACCAGATGTTACCCGTGGGGTCGAAACCCTCCATGCCGCCGATGCGATTGAGCACCGCAGCACAGAGTGTGGCAGCCTCGGCAGAAGTCACGCCACTCTGCTCACGGAAGGCGGGACTGGCAGCGAGCAGGGCCACCTGCGCCTTTACAGCCTCAGCAATCTTGCCGGACATGAGATTCCTCGACTTTGTGCCGAACACAAGATTGTAGCCAGAGTAATTGGCACCAAGGGCCTGATATTTTGCAGGTATGTCGCTCTCACTGGCTATGTCAGCATAATCAGCGGGCAGATAGGCCATAGCACTGTCGCAGTCGGCGAAGCACTGCTTCACACAGTCTTCAAACGAGGCGCGGGGCTGGTTGAAGTTGGAACTTCCGTCCTCGGCTGCGGACAGCAGGGGCACGCCGTAGAGTTTGCCATCGTCGGCATAGCCGCCATGAGCCTGGAGCAGATAGTAGTAGAACACAGCCCTAAGCCCGAAAGCCTCGCCCTTCAGACGGTCAATAAACATCTGCTGCTTGGAGACTGCACTGGGAGCCCACTTCACCTTCTCAACCTTTGAGAGGAAGAGGTTGACGTACTGGATGCCGTCCCTACAGGCATCCCACTGCGACATGGGGTTGTTATCTGAGGCCCATGTACCTGTTGCCATATTCAGGAAATCGCTGTTCTTCAAGTTGGTTACAGCGTCGTCGGTGGCAACGTCCGTCTGCGTGGTCGTGATATAAGGCAGGCGGTCGTAGGCATAGATCAGCAGACCATGTGCATACTTCGACTCCTCGTACATGGCATCCTCCGTCCGGTTGTTCTCATCGGCCGGCACGAACATATCACCGCACGCCGTCAAGAGAAGAGAGGAGAACAAAAAGAGGAGAGAGGAGAGAGGAGAGAGGAAAGAGAATTCTCCTACCGTCAACCACTTCATCCTATTTCTATTGTTTATCTTAGTAATCATAATTCTCAATTTTCAATTTTCAATTCTCAATTCGTTTAGAAGGTTGCCTTGACACCGAGGTTATAGAAACGGGTCTGAGGTGCATAGCCAACACTTGTCTCCAACACCTTGCGGTTCTTCGAAATCGTGAGGAGGTCGTTTCCATTCAGATAGACTGAGAGAGCCTTCACAACCTTCCCCTTGAACATCTCCTTGGGGAAGTCGTAGGTGAGTTGCACCTTGCGGAGGTTGAAACGGTCTGTACTGTACATCCAGAAGGTGGAAGCAGCAGCATTATGATTCGAACTCGCCGCAGTCAGGCGGGGATGGGTAGCAGTGGCTGCGGTCTCCGGTGTCCAACGGCCGCGTGCATTGACAGAATACTTGGCATCGCCGCTCATATAGTAGTAACTGCCGTTGGCCATTGCCTTTGCGCCGAACTGGCCATTACCCAGTACGAAGAGCGTGAAGTTCTTATACTTGAGCGTGAGGTTCACGCCGACGGCCCAGGGTGTCCCTACTCCGCCGTAAGTACGGGGGTTACCCAAATCATTAATGATTCCCGACTTGCCAAGAACAATCAGGTCTTTATTGTTGATGGTACCGTCACCGTTCACATCCTCGTACTTCAAGTCACCAGGCTGAATGGTACCGCCAAGTGACGATTTGGGAAGCCCTTCCTTCAGCGTGTACTTGACCAGACCTTCATCGTTAGTGGTGATGTCAAAGTCATCATTGGTATAGAAGCCCAGGCAGTTGTACCCCCAAAGCGCATCAAGTGCCTGGCCCTCCGTATATTTCTGAGGGGCTGTAGGATCAATCGTCTCATCAAACTTCTTCCACTTTGTGGAGAGGTAGGTGCCGACAACACCAAGTTGGGCATAAACCTTACCAAACTGCTTCTGGGCTGACACGCTGAAGTCAAGACCTTTACGGTTCTGGATATCATTGTTGATGGCCGGCTTGAATGAACTGCCCGAAAGACCACCTGCCAAATAAGAGGGGAAGTTGGTCGGGTTCTGAATGATATAGCCGTCCATGTCCGTATTGAAGAAGGTCAGATTGGCAGAGATCAACTTGTTGAAGAATGAGCCGCGAAGACTGACTGACCACTCCTTACGATGAACATAGTCGAGTACAGGGTTGTTACCTATGGTAGAGAACGTACGGTTTGTACTGACGCCCTCATTCCAGGAGAAACTACTTCCGCCCGTTGACCACAGAGCGTCGTAGAGATAGAAGTTCTTCTCACCCATATAGACATCGATGTCCTCATTCAGATTGCTGTAGGATCCGCTGATCAGCAGGTCATCAACGAAACTGCCCTGCATAAAACTCTCCTTGGCGAGATTCCAGCCGATGGTGAATGTTGGCGAGAAAGCGCCACGATGACCTTCCGGCAGACGGGCTGAGTGTACGGCAGCCATTGTCACATCGGCAAAGTAACGGCCCATATAGTCGTAACCCGCCTGCAGTCCTAAGTTGGCATTGGCATAACGGTGATAGGTGCCGCTGGATGTCGTTGTAAACATATTGGCGAGCAACATACCTGTGACGTGGTGACGACCGCCGAAGGTGTGGTCGTAGTCGAAATGGCCGTTCCAACTGATGGTCTGACGGTATTTTGTATCCGACATTGCCATGTGTCCGGTTACAATCTCATCGTTCTGCTGGGTCAGGGCTACGATGACATCCTTTGAGTTATAGTTACTCCAAGTTGGGATAAACACGGCATACTTGTTGTCGTACGACAGGCTGTAGTTGGCAGCATAGTCAATAGAGAATTGTGTCTTGAACGACAAGCCCTTTACGAACCTACTCATGTTATAGATGATACCTGCATCAAACTGGAACTGGCGGCTGACGGCCTTTGTCTTACCACCGAAATAGCAGTCGGCAATGGCATTGGTCTGCGTGGCTTTTGTGCCACCGGGGAAATATTTTCCGTCGAGCAGGTTGAGACTCTTGCCCAGGATGGCGAGTGCCTTGCTGGCATTGGGGTCAACCATGTCGATATCAATCAGCGGCGCAGCATTCTCCGGGAAGTTCGGTCGCATCGTTGCGGCATCACTCCAGAAGTTACCCTTGTTCTGATTGGCATTATAGAACGTGGCACTGGCATTGGCAAAGCCACTGATGAGTTTGTTGATGACCAAGTCTACATTACCACGTACACTGAAACGGTCGGTGTAGTTGTCCTTGGCAGGACCGAAGTTGATAAGGTCTTCCAGACGATAGTAATTGATGTTCGTGTAGAAATGGGCACGCTGGCCGCCACCCTGTATTTCCAACGTGGCTTCGCTACGATTGTAGGCCTTGCGGACATACTCGTCGCTGTAGTAGTTGATATTTGGATAGCGGTAAGGATTCACACCAGAGGCATGGTTATAGATGTCTTGCTGGCTGTACTTAGGTTTGACGGCGATGCCCAAGGCGTAGGCATCATTGGCCATGGCCTCGTCGTAGAGTGTCATATACTCAGCAGAGCCAAGATACTCTGGGAATTCCTTAGCGACATGCCAACCTGTGTTCACGTTGGCATCTATCTGAAGCCCGTCTACCTTACCACGCTTCGTGGTGATGAGGATGGCACCCTTGGCACCTTTCGCACCATAGAGCACAACGGCCTGGGCTCCTTTGAGGAAGGTAATCTGCTCAATCTCTGAAGGCAGCACATTGTTTGAGGGGCGCTTCACACCATCGATAATCACGAGCGGCAGGTTGCTGTTGTCGTTATTGTCAAGGCGTTCGTTGTCCATGCCCCATAAGTTATTGCCATTCCATCCGCCGACAAGCCCATACATGTCTTCAAGGCTACCCATTGTGTAGTCCTTCTTCTGCAGTTCTTCCATATCAACGTATGAAATTCCTCCGAGAAGATGGTCAGCATCCTTATCGCGGAAAGCAACATGTACCTTTTTCTTCACCACGGTAGAGTCGGCATCGTCAGCCGTTTCCTGGGCATGGGCCGTCAGTGGCGACGCGGCAAACATGGCAAAGAGCAATATGTTTGTTTTCATTCTATTCATA
>OCVV011347691.1_pt1 | contig 13775 bp, 10 predicted proteins | sample 1539721 | NCBI WGS metagenome assembly OCVV01 (sample SAMN02144230, study PRJEB22623) | gut metagenome | biome: sheep rumen | host: Ovis aries | place: New Zealand
TCCTGTCCCGCTTCTAGCCGAACAGGTGGTTCTAGCACAATCTGCTGCCCATCGAAAAATCCTTTTGCAGTTGCTATCATGGTTTTACTCTGATAACGTTCCTTCTAAATATACCTTTTTACACGCTCAAAAGGCAACCCCCTTCCAAGTTGGAATACGCCATAGATTTTACAATTTGCCTCAAAAACGCAGTTTTCCTCGCAAAAACGCTCTCTTTTGTAAATTTTTGAGCGTTTTGCTCTTTTTTGTTTTATTATTAGAACGAAATAGAGAGTTTAGCTCTTGTTCTCATTCTGAAATCTGCAAATTTTAAGTAACCGGGAGCAAGGCGAACGCTCACGCAGTCATGCAAAGATTTGCTGCGCCCATTATAAAGCTGACTGCGGATGATGAACACAAATGTGCCTCTGTGACTATAAAAAAATATCAGACAGTTTATCTGCATTTGGAAGAAAAATAAGGAGATGTAAAAATGAAAACAATCGCATTGATTGCGTGCAGCGGTAGCAAAAATCCATTGAAGAAAAAGGCTCAAGAACTCTATACAGGCAAAACCTTCGTGCTTGCTAGGGATAAAGGGGTGAAAAAATTTCACTGTGACGATTTCTACATAATCTCAGCAAAGCATCACTTGATTGAAAAGGATGATGAAATTGCCTTGTATAATGTTCAATTAAAACAAAATGGAGCCATTGATCACGACAACAATGACGAAAAAATAGAATCCAATTCTCAATGGGCTAATAAGGTTCTCGAACAACTGAAAGAAAAAGGTCTTGATTTGAAAAAAGACAAGTTTGTCATATTTGGCGGGCGGAATTATTACAAGAATTTGGTCAAACACTTAAATTGCCGCTTTTACCAATTTAAAAGAGGACAATATTCATTGAAAGAAGAAAACTTAGACTTTAATGATATGGGTTGGAAAAAATTATTAAATGGAGGCAAGTGATGAAATTTGAACACAGCAAACCCGTTTGCGAAATCCGGTCTTCAAAGGACGGAATCGGAAATGATGTCGGCATTTATTGCTGGTGGTTTAAGGACGATTGTGTTGAATCCCTACTTAAAAGGATTTCCAAAGATGTTGACTGGAAACGTCTTGCTGACGAGTCCTTACAACATAAAATATTTGGCAATGTAAAATATACGGCGTTGTACGTTGGTATTGCTGCTGGTAAGAAGAAAGGAATCCTTGGACGATTCAAGTGGCATATTGAACAAAAACACACGGTATCCAATGTTACAAAAGGATATTTATCTACGCTTCGGAGAACACTTTCTGCTCTTCTAAATTTCAAGTTGCTAAAAAACAACACAGAAGTAAATAGCGATGCTCAAGAAAAACTGAATGCATTCATTGATGAAAATTGCGTATTGGAATGGAGCTATTATCCAAGGAAATCAAAAAAAGATTTGGAAGCAATAGAAGAAGGTATAATTAATTTTGGTTACTATCCGCTAAACATTCAAAGCAACAAGCAGGTTTCAAAAGATCTTCGAAAAAAACTGGGCGATATGCGGAAAATAATTTGTTCAGCACCTTAACACAATGGAGGTATCTATGTTAAAAAAAGTTTTTTTTGAAATAATACATTTTTTTCAAGCGTTAGCATTCTTATGCTCATTATCATTTGCTGATGTTTTGATTGATTCTAGAGATGGCAATGAATATAAGACACATCGTTTCTGTTCTAATAACTGGATGATCCAAGAGCTGAGATATGTTCCGCAAAAACCAGGTTGTAAAAGTTATCCCATAGATGATGAATTAAAAAATGGGGGTCTCAAATATGATAATTTTTCTGCAAAAAATTGTTCTTTATGTCCAGATGGATGGCATATTCCAACGGAATTCGATGTTGAACGGTTGTCTAAATGCGAAAAAGAACGTGTTGTATGGGATAATGCAAATCCCATATATAATGGCAATCATTTTATAACTTTTTATTTAGATTACAATGAAAAACATTCGTTTGGAAATTTTTACTTGAATGAAAGAGGCTTCGGATATGATGAACGAGGTAATCGCTATCCAGAAGCTATTCGATGTGTTCAAGATGATAATAAGAAAATATCCTTTACAGAAGGGACATATACGGATAAAAGAGATGGAAAGAAATACAAAACTATAACAGTTGGAGGAAAAACATGGTTTGCACAAAACCTTGATTTTTGGACAGATGATTCTTTCTGTGCAGGTAAAGTCAAGTATGGAGCTTATCAAGATCGAACAACGATTTTAGAGGAGTATCCGGCCAATGAATTTGTAAGTCATAGATTATGGGGTTCACCCGATTGTAGAAAGCCTTTTTCAAAAGATTATTATGATGAAGAAAAAGTTGGTGAAAAAAAAGTCAAAAAGAAATTGGGCAAACTAACCATCGAAATAGATGAACCTGTTTACAAAAAGGTAAAAAAGAAATATCGTTATGAACCTGATCTTGGTGATCAGATCTACGGAAGATATTATAGTAGAGAAGAGGCCGTTAAAGTGTGTCCTGCTGGCTGGCATTTGTCAACAAGACAAGATTGGTTTGATCTAAGAGAATCCGCTGGAAACATCGATTTAGAAAGTCCTAAATTTCGTTATGGTAGTAGAGATCATATTGATTTTTCAGCTTTGCCATTGGGATATATCGGAGAGCGGGTAATTGGAGATGGCGAAGCTAGGGAGCCGGCTCTTGAAAGAAAGTTAAATTCCGAATATGTTATAGTTAGAGATTATTATACTGTTTTTTGGAGAAGTCTCGATGGTGATATCGGTCCTTTTGTCATAGGTAACGCTTTTGATCGTGGCAGCGATGAGCAAAGATTGTATGCACATATCTACGAGAACAAAAAAATTTTCGCACCGGTTCGGTGCGTAAAAAACGACTGAATGAATTAACAAACTTATCTTCAAAAAAAGAAGCTTTCCCGTGTCTCAAAATCTCAACAAAGAATCATCCAACGCTCCTCTGACAGAGGACGAATGGCTTAAATTTTACAGGTTGATGAATGGTCTTGAGAAGAAGACTGCGTCTGGAGAAAAGCTTTCCAAAGAAGAAGCTGATTTCTTTAAGAAATACCAGTGTGTTTATAAGCTTCATATGGAATTGGGCAAACATGTCCAAGAAATCAATGCGCTTGCAGATAAGGCTTCTGAAGAAATTGAAAAAATCAACAAGAATTTTAATAAATCCAAAAAAAATCCAGCCGCATCCGCGTTAGGGATAGTGACCCCTTGGGGCGAAGACTTGCGTGCAGTTCTTTCTTGAGTTTTTGCTGTGTAAATATCGAACGAGCGAGTTCTTGACAAAGGTGAAAAAAGATTTTTTCCCGATTATGCCGATTCTTTGGCCGTGCGTCATCGCGACGGTTCTTGTCACATATAAACCTGCCGCATTTTTGACGTCGAAACTCACGCAAGAGGGCGACAGCTTTCACGCTGTGGTTACGCCAATGGAGCCGTTGGTGAAGCCCGTCGCGTGATGCTAGGCTTGCACAAGTACCGCGACGCCCGTCGGGAAGTCGCAGTTTCGGAGTTATTTCGATAAACTTTTCACGGCATCGGTCAAACGGTCGATTGCCTGGATGAGTTCGTCCATTTTGGCATCGCTGATGCCACTGGAAATCGTTGCTGTGGCTGCTTTGGCGGCAACTTCGACGGTAGACTTTGTGGCTTCGGTCGCGGAATCTGTGGAAGCCTTTTCCGGGAGCTTGCCAAGCCAAATATCCGGCCAGCGGTCGTTACCCGTATGATACGTAATACGCGTTGCCGATTCAACCGGTTCGCCAATCTTCCAGATATAGAGTTCGTAGTCGAACATGTCGTGGTCGTGGCCTTTGTCGGTTGCGCCCCATACGAGCCATTTGCCATCGGGCGAAAGGCGCGGGAAGTATTCGTGACTGCGACGACCCGGCAGGTCCATCAATTTCACATTTTTCGGAATACCGAAGAATCCGACTTTTTCAATCTGCTTGCCATCCTTGGCGCTGAACCATAGAATTTCACTTGGAGCTGCGGTTCCACCGTTACCTGTCGGATTCACGCGGTAAAGCTTTGAACCGTCAAAGTTCCAGTCGATTTGGCAGCCGTCGCCGGATTTGGTCCACACATTCTTTGACAAATCCCAAACGCCCGTTTCGCGCATGGAACCGCGAAGTGTAATCGCCAAATGCTTGCCGTCGGGACTCATGTTCGGTTCCTGCAAAATCACGCCTGACTTTTTGAAGGCCTTTTCTCCATCGAGCACGAGGGTTTCTGCCTTGCTCGCGAGGTCCATCGAGAATACTTTACCTGCGCGGCTAAAGACGATCGACTTGCCGTCGGGTCTCCAGGTGCCCCATGTGGCATTGTCTACAACTTTGTGGGCGTTTTCGCCCGAAATATCGACCATCCACAGGTCCCATTTTTCTGGGTAGTTTGCGTCGTTTTCGGGAACCCAGCCGCCTTTGCTGCGGTTAAACATCACTTTAGAACCATCCGGCGAAATACGCGGGAACCAGTCTACATTGTCGCTGCTCGTGAGGGCTCGGGCATTGGTTCCATCGGCATTCATAATCCAGATATCGTGATGGGAATTTGCACGGCTCGTGGCCCAGACAATCGCACCTTCGAGCTTTCCCTTCAGGGCCGAAAGCGCTTTTTGTTCATCGGCAGTCGGGTCAACAGCGGCACCCGTCGGGGCGCCTTGCTGGGCAAAAACTGCGGTCACGGCAAACGCCGCACATGCACAAATCTTCACAATCTTTTTCATATCCTAAAAATACAAAAAATACATTTGGATTTTCTGTTGGAAGCGCAAAGGAAGCCGATGATTGATTTCAGACTTTATTAGAATACGCATCCGTGCAGTAATTTGCTATCTTTGGCGCGATGGCATCGGATTCCGTAAAGCGAACCTTTTGGAATGAGGCTTTGGCAAAATCTGCATCGGGATGTTATCTTTCATTCCTGGAGGGTGAATTCTGCTATGATTCCTAAAATAATTCATTTTTGTTGGCTGAGCGATGATCCTTATCCAGCTTCGATTCGAAAGTGCATTGCTTCGTGGAAAGAAAAATTGCCAGATTATGAAATCTGGAAATGGGATTTTAATCGTTTTCCCAAGGGAACCGCTAAGTGGGTTGATCAAGCGTTCGAAAAAAAGAAGTATGCTTTTGCGGCGGACTATATCAGGCTGTATGTTTTGTCCAATTATGGGGGAATTTATTTAGATAGCGATGTGGAAGTGCTCAAGTCTTTTGATGATTTACTGCACTTGCCTTATTTCCTCGGTGCGGAAAATACCCCTAAAGGAATCGAAGCGGCTACGCTGGGGTGTGAGAAACATTGGAATCTGATCGATGATTTGTACAACCGGTACAAGGACATGTCGTTCATTGCCCAGGATAACAGCTTGCGTACGCTACCGATGCCTGCGATTTTTAGAAAATGCATTGAGTCAAATTATGATTTGCATTATATCCAAAATCAAGATGAATTCGATTACAGCAAGGACGTGGTAAATATTTTTCCCGTGGACTGGTTTAGCCCTAAGAACTGGGATTCCCAGCGGATTAGATGCACGAAAAATACGTATTCGATTCACCATTTTGCAGCTTCTTGGAAAACCAGAAATTTTTCGCAGAGGAAAAAGGAAGTCGTGAACAAGGCGAAGTCTCTTATACGAGGCGTTTTTGCACCGTATAAATTAGGCTTCTTCTTGAGCCATCCCTATTCGATTGTCTCGAATGTTTCGCTAGGACGCTATTATTACAATTCCTGCAACATTTCTTCGCGCTCCCCTTTTACGGATGCGTTCCTTTATGATGATGATTTCTTTAACCTCGTCGAACATCTTTCGGCTGTTAAAGATTTCAAAATCCATTTTATCCGTTTTGCACAGTCAAAATACAAAGATGTTATAGATGATTACTTCTCCATTGCGTCTGTAGAAAATTTGGATATTGAACTCCATTTTCGAAATCTGGATTCGCGTAAGCTGGCGCAGGAAAGCTGGGACAAGGGCCTTCGTCGTTTCCATGCTGAAAAGGCGAAATGCATTTATGTAAAGGCGGATGTCACTCAAGAAGAACTTGACCGATTGTCGAAAGCCTCTCCGAAAATTTTGCTGGTTACAAATCGTGAAACGGAGTATCCATACCAGTTAGTGGTTCCGACGTTGACAAAACAAAATGAAAAGACGCGACGATGGTTGAATGGAAGACGAATCCGAACCATCATTCAAAAAGTAAAGAGCTTGTCTTAAAGTAATTTTCATGCAAAAGATCGAAGTAGGGAACGCCTGCGCGATTACGAAGTCTCTTCGCTCACGCAGTTCCCCGGACATTAAAACGCTCCTTTGGATCAGTCTTTGACGCAGCGGAGCGATTGGGCGCTGTATTCGCTGAGGTTTGCGATAACGGCACTGTTGAAGTCGTAATTCAGATACATGTCGTAGGCGAACGTATCGTTTTCTTCTGTTGCGCTCCAAAGGCTGGAGACACTTCCCAAATTGCTGAAATCGCCAAAATAATAGCGCTCGCCTCCCGGTTGCGCGGAAAAACCGAAGGCATCGGTTCCGTTCCCGTTTTCGTTCCATCCCGTCGACGATTTGAGAACCTTGCCGGCGATGGAATCGCCGCCTACAGCAGAAATGAGAGTCTCAAATTCCGATTTGGATGGGACATGCCAGCCTTTGGGGCATATGCCGCGAACCGGGTGCTGGGCTGTACAGATTTTCGCGTAGCCGCAGTTCTTGCTGTTGGTGGAAAATACGCCCGCCGAGTCCATGATGGCGGACCAAATGTATAGTCTTCCGTAAAGTTTACAATTTTCGTCGGTATTGTAATAGCAATAGCTGCCGGAGGTTTCGTAATTGAGGTTTTGCGCCATCCATGTCTGGGTGCCGATGGTGACGGTCTTGTAGCTTTGATTGTCGCGCAGATCTTTTAAGATTCCCGTACTGGCGTTGTATTCGCTTGCATCGTTTCCGTTAAAAGTATTTTGGGAGGATGCGCTGTTGCAGGCGGTAAAAAAAGAAATGGTCGCGAAAATGCAGATGATTGGGCTTAGTTTAGAAAGGAACATGTTTCAGCCTCCTGTCAAAAAAAAATCATCCTCCACATTAAGGAATGTAAAAAAAAATTAGCCGTGGTCAATGGGGAGAAAGGCTTTACCCGGGCGAAGTTTATTTCAGTTTGGAGTATTACAATGGATTGTACATCCGTGCAGTAATTTGCTATCTTTGGCGCGATGGCATCGGATTCCGTAAAGCGAACCCCTTGGGGCGATGAATGGCGCAGCGCTGTGGAGCGCTCTTTTGCCGTATATTCGCGTTCGGAGGCTCGTGCAGCTGACGTGAAAATTTCGGGGCGCACGGTGAAGGCCCGCATTGTTGACGGCTCGTGGAGCTCGCAGAATGTGGAACTCATGATGTCGCGCTTTTCCGAAGAAGAAGAAACCCTGCTGATGGATGGATTGAAAAAGAATCCGGAACTCGCTGGATCCCTAGCCCATCATTTAGAGCCCAAAGAAACGCTTGATTTTGCCAAGGAACAAGGGCTTAAAATGGTTCCCGGCGCAGGCGTTAAGTTTTCTGTCAAATGCAGTTGCGGAATGCGCGGCATGTGCAATCATGCTTATGCGGCTTTGCACGGAGTCGGTAAAAAAATCGACAAGGATCCGTTTACGATTTTCACCGTCCGCGGCATGGATGTTTGCCAGCTCGCCGAGCAGTGTACACAGGCCGCCTGGGAAGAAGAACTTCCGGTGGAAAACGGCAAAACGAATCTTCCCTTTTTTGCTGAAAAGTTTGTCCATGTTCCCCTCGAAGGTTCGGAAGAAATTTCGGAAGTCCCGGAATATGAATCCGCAAACATCGTGGATGCGCGCAAGGCTTTGGTAAATGCGGTGACTCCGAATGCGGCGTTCCCCGAAGAATTTGTGAACCTTTACCGCGAAACGGTGTCCGAATTGTTTGCGGAAAGCTTTGAACGTTACCCGGAAAAATCGGTGGACCTTTCGGAAGGGGGGCTTGTACGGTATGCGGGGACGGACCTTTGGATGTTCGGCAAGATTCCCCTGGAATGGGCGCTGGATGCGGTTTCTGTAGAGGGCCCGACGGGAATGGGCAAGGCGGATGTTTCGTTTAGGCTTTTGAATTATGCCCGTCTTACTGCCCTTGAAATTTTGAATCGAGGTTCGGTCTATCCGAAACTTTTTGCCCTCGATAAAAAAGTGGCGCGCTTTTTCTGGCTTCCGCTCAAGTCCATTCCCGAAGTCCATGGAGCGATCGCGCGTTTGCAGGCTTGGATGCCTGCGAAGTTTGTCCGCAGCGAAATGGAATCCCCGAAGCAGATGACGCAAAATTCGGCGGAGATGCTTATCGTCGCGATTCTTTCTGCATATATGCGACGTATCGATCCCGAGAAAAAGTTTAAGGATGACCGCCTGTATGCATTTTTTGGAAATGCGACTCTCGATTATTCGGGAGATTCGGCGACAGATATTTTGGAAATTGAAAAATGGCTCGCCGGCTATGAACTTTCGAATGCGAAATATTTGCCGGTGGTAAATGGCGCCGATGCGGGGTTTGGAAAGGTCGATATCGATCTGGATTTTTTGGATCGCGATCTCAACAAGTCCAGTTCCTATTCTAAACTTTGGACGCGTGAATTCCCTGCGGAAAAGCGGGCGCTGATTTTGCGGGCCGTGCAGCCGATGCAAAATTTTATGCCCGGCTACGATGAATATGTTTCGCAGAAAGCGATCGATAATATTCATCTTTCTGGTGAAAATCTGATTCGTTTTTTGAATGAATCCGTTCCGCTGTTCCGCGCTTTGTGCATTGGCATGAACCTTCCGGCGGGCATTGAACGGGTCGTTCGCGGTGTGCCGCACCCGCAGATTGTGCGTTCCGAAGAAAAGGCTCAGGCGGGATTCTGCCGACTGGAGAACCTTTTGCGTTTGAACTGGTCTGTGGTCATTGGCGAAAAGATCATGGACGGAAAGCAGTTTATGGAACTGTATGAACGTTCCAAAGACCTGCTCTATTTTGAAGGCCAGTATTTTTACGTTACCCCGTCCGATGTCAAGCAGTTGAAGGACGGTCTGCGGGACCGTTTTAAGGTGCCTGCAATCAAGGTTTTGCAGATTGCGCTCGCTGGCGAATTTGAAGGACTCTCGGTTGAAATTGCGCCGGAAGCGCTCGAAGAAATTCACAAGCTCAAGGAAGAAAACGAATCTTCGATTCCTGTTCCTGCAGAAATCCAGGCGAACCTTCGACCGTATCAGCGCCGAGGCTTTGCATGGATGCTCGGCAATTCCAAGCTTGGGTTCGGAAGCATTATTGCCGATGACATGGGCCTTGGAAAAACTCTCCAGGTGATTACCCTTTTGCAGCAGATGAAAAACGATGGAGCTTTTGACGAACACAAGGCGATAGTCGTTGTCCCTACGGGTCTTTTGCAAAACTGGAAAAGGGAACTCGCGAAGTTTGCGCCGGGCTTAAAGGTTTGCATTTATCATGGTTCGAATCGCAACGTCGAAGGCGTCAATGCGGATATCTTTGTGACGACCTATGGCGTTCTCCGTTCCGATCAAGAAAAGCTGACCGATGTGAACTGGCAACTTGTGGTCATCGATGAAGCGCAGAACATCAAGAACGCGGGGACTTCTCAGAGCCGCGCGGTGAGAGCCTTGAACGCGCATGTGAGAATTGCGATGAGCGGTACCCCGGTAGAAAACCGCCTGATGGAATTTTGGAGCATCATGGATTTTTGCAACCGCGGCTTCTTTGGCAGTGCAAAATCTTTCCACGAAGAATTCGAAAGGCCGATTCAAGAACGGGCGAATAAACATTGTGCGGAACTCTTCCGTAAAGTCACGGCTCCCTTTTTACTGCGCCGCCTCAAAACGGACAAGTCCATTATCGCGGATCTTCCTGAAAAGCTGGAACAAAACGAGTGGGCAAGTCTTTCGCCCGAACAGGAAAAGCTGTACAATGATACGTTCAACAGTATCATGCAAAAAATCGGCGAATTCGATCTGGAAAATGCGGAAGATAAATTTGAACGCAGTGCCGCCGTCCTTCGCCTGATTACCGCGTTAAAGCAAATCTGCAACCATCCGGCACAATATTTAAAAGATGGCAAAACGGATCCGGCGCTTTCCGGCAAAATGGAGCTCTTCCTCGATATTGTGGAGTCGATTCTCGATACCGATGAAAAGGTCCTTGTGTTTACGCAGTTTACGGAAATGGGCGAAATCTTGCAAAAGGTTCTCCATTCCAAGCTCAAGACGGAAGCGCTTTTTTATCACGGAGGAATGTCGATCGGTGCCCGCGGGAAGGCGATTGACGAATTTGAAAAAAATCCGGAACGCCGCGTATTGATTCTTTCGCTTAAGGCGGGCGGCACGGGCCTCAATTTGACCGCTGCTTCGCAGGTCATCCATTATGATTTGTGGTGGAATCCTGCGGTGGAAGCCCAGGCGACGGACCGTGCTTACCGTATCGGCCAGAACCGTCGCGTCATCGTTCACCGCTTGATTACCAAAGATACTTTTGAAGAAAAAATCAACGACATCCTCGAAAGCAAAAAGAAAATTTCCGAAATGACAGTCGCTACCGGCGAAAACTGGATTACCAAAATGTCGGACGATGAACTTCGCGAAGTTTTCACGCTAGGCAAGAATTAAAAGCTATTATTGAAAACAAGTTTGTTTGACGAGGTGTCTTCATGATGACTACAATGATCGTTTTTGTCCTTTACCTGCTGCTGATGCTCGGTATAGGATTTTACTTTTCCCGTAGAGCGAATAGCCTGAATTCTTACTATTTAGGCAATCGCGGCATGAACAAATGGGTTGTGGCCATGTCTGCCCAAGCCTCCGATATGAGCGGCTGGCTTTTGATGGGCCTTCCGGGCGCGATCTACCTTTCGGGGCTTTCGGAAGCTTGGATTGGAATCGGTCTTGTTATCGGGACATACGTGAACTGGAAAATCGTCGGGCGCAGGCTTCGCAAGTACACGTATTTTTGCAATGATTCCATTACGCTTCCGGATTTTTTTGCGAACCGTTTCCGGGATAAGCGAGGAATCATTCGTGTGATTTCGGCTCTTTTCATTTTGACCTTCTTCCTCTTTTATACGACTTCGGGCTTTGTCAGCTGTGGAAAGCTCTTCTCGACGATTTTTGGCTGGGAGTATACGACATCCCTTTGGGTGGGAGTTTTGGTGGTCGTAGGTTACACGTTCCTGGGTGGCTTTCTGGCGGTGAGCTGGACGGACTTTGTGCAGGGCGTTTTAATGCTGATCGCGCTGCTCCTTGTGCCGACGATCATTTGTGAAATGAACGATGGCTTTGCTCCGACTGTGGATGCGATGAACAAGGTGAATCCGTTCCTGATGAACATTTTTACGAATGCTTCGACGGGTAAAGCGGTGACGATGATTTCGATCGTTTCTTCCTTGGCGTGGGGCCTCGGTTACTTCGGCATGCCGCATATTCTTGTGCGTTTTATGTCCATCAAGAATCCGGATGAAATTACGCATTCCCGTCGCATTGCCATGACGTGGGTCGTGCTTTCTCTCGGCGCCTCCATTTTAATCGCTGTTTTTGGACGTTATTATTTGATGCAGAATGGAATCCAGTTGGATGATCCGGAAAAGGTTTTTATGGTGGTGACCCAGAACCTTTTCCCGCCGGTGATTGCTGCTATCATGATGTCGGCTGTGCTTGCTGCGATCATGAGTACGGCGGATTCCCAGCTTCTTGTTTCGGCTTCTGCATTTAGCAATGATCTTTATAAGCGCTTGATTCATAAGAATGCAAGCAACAAGGAATTGATGCTTGTGAGCCGTGGCGTTGTGGTGGTAATCGCTCTTGTTGCGGGGTATCTTGCGTTTCAGGGACGTCCGGGTGCTTCGAGCGGATTCCTGGATGTGGTCATGAGCCTTGTGAGCTTTGCTTGGGCGGGTTTTGGTTCAACCTTTGGACCCGCTGTCTTACTGGCGCTTTTCTGGAAACGCTTTAACCTGGCAGGTGCTATCAGCGGTATGCTGGTTGGTGGAATCCTTGCTTTTGTTTGGAAGTTCTATCTTTCGGGCTTTGCTGACGTGTATCCGATCTTTGGCCTTTATGAAATCGTGCCAGGTTTTGTTCTGAACTTTGTGGTGGCCGTGGTGGTGAGCCTTTGCACCAAGAAGCCTTCGGATGAAATCGTTCAGGAATTTGAACTGGTGGACGCTTCCCGTTTGAGCGATTTGGATCTCGAAAAATAAATCCATTTTTTGAATTCGGATAAGGGCTCCATTTACAGCCGACTGGCGACAAAAAAAACGGTTCCTTTAACAGGAACCGTTTTTAAGCTTTTCGATGTGAAATCCGGAATTAAAGTTCCGGTTCGCGGCCTGTGAGACGCACGAAGATTTCCACGTACTTGGCGAGCGTGTTCTTCACGACTTCTTCCGGAATCTGCGGACCCGGGTAGGTCTTGCCCCAGTCGAGAGTTTCGAGCCAGTCACGGACGTACTGCTTGTCGAAGCTTTCCTGGTTCTTACCGACCTGGTACTTGTCTGCCGGCCAGTAACGGCTGGAGTCCGGAGTCAAGACTTCGTCGATCAAAACGGTCTTGCCGTCGATTTCGCCAAATTCGAACTTGGTGTCGGCGAGGATAATGCCCTTGGATGCGGCGTAGTCGCGAGCCTTCGTGTAGACGTCGAGGGACAGATCGCGAAGATCGGTTGCCACCTTTTCGCCGACGATGTCGAAAGTCTGTTCAAAGGAAATGTTTTCGTCGTGGCCCACGTCCGGCTTGGTGCTCGGCGTGTAGAGCGGCTTTTCGAGCTTCTGGCAAAGCTTAAGGCCTTCTGGAAGGGTATGACCGCAGATCTTACCCGTTCTCTGGTAGTCCTTCCAACCGGAACCGACGATGTAACCGCGCACGATGCATTCCACACTGTGACGCTTGGCTTTCTTCACGATCATCGAACGGCCGCGGAGGTAATCCTTGTACTTTTGAAGCACAGCCGGATATTCGTCCACGTTCGCCGTAATCAGGTGGTTCGGCATGCCGAGATGTTCGAACCAGAAGAGCGAAAGCTGGTTAAGAATTTTACCCTTGCCCGTAATCGGGGTGGGGAGCACCACGTCGAATGCGGAAAGGCGGTCGCTTGCGACCATCAGGAAGCTGTCGCCCAGGTCGTACATGTCACGTACTTTACCCTGGTGGAACAGTGGGACATCAGTAATCGGAGTATCGAATTTTAAGCTCATAGTGCTAAAAATTTAGTTAAATTCCGGGCATGAAAAAGATTGGAATTTGCGGTAAAATCGGTTCCGGCAAAAGTGCGGTCGGAGTCCTGCTCGCCGAAAAGGGTGCTTTTGTCTTGGATCTCGACGTGGAAATGCACAAGCTTTACGCGGAATCCGAAGAACTCCAGAAAAAAATTTCCGAGCGCTTTGGGGCGATTTGCGTCCAAAACGGAGCCGTAGACCGGGCTGCCCTCGCATCGCAGGTCTTCAAAGACCCGAAATCGCTCCAGGATCTAGAAAAGATAGTCTACCCTTTGCTCCAAAAGGACGCGGAAAATAAACTCGAACGGGCTGAAAATTCCGAAAATCCGCCGAAAATTGCCGCCGTGGAAGGGGCCCTGCTCTTCAAATGGCCTGAATTTTCCAAAAATTTGGCCGAAATCTGGGTGGTACAGGCTCCGGACGATGTCCGCCTTGAAAGGCTTCAAAAGCGCGGTCTTTCCAAGGAAGATGCCCTGCGCCGTATGCAAATCCAGGCCTTGGATCCGCT
>OCVV011083722.1_pt1 | contig 13774 bp, 13 predicted proteins | sample 1539721 | NCBI WGS metagenome assembly OCVV01 (sample SAMN02144230, study PRJEB22623) | gut metagenome | biome: sheep rumen | host: Ovis aries | place: New Zealand
TCACGTGGTTGTGGGTTCAAATCCCGCCACTCAGACCAAATTTGTGTATTGTGTTATCTCCGTGGCGGATTTATAATTTTTGTAGAAATAAATCCAGAAAGGATGGTAAGTTGATATGGCAAATGAAATCAAAAACGGAAGATTGCATGTTGATGGGAAGAGAATTCCGTTGTCTATGGATGAAGCTCGTTCTATGAAGATGAATGCCTTTACAGGACGACAGGTATCTGAAGAAGCATCGGTTGAAATTCCTGAAGATAAGAAGGGTCAATATGCTTTTACACAGGATATTCTGCAGAAGAAGATGAAGCCTGATAAGGAATTGTCGTATACGGAAGATGAATATAAAGCTGCTGAAGATGTGTATGGCAGAATGCGTACAGCACAATCCATGGCTATGGATAGTTTGATGCCATCTGATGAAGAGTTTAAGGCTTTAAATACCGATGCGTTTACGGCTGTTACGAGGGATGCTGCTGAGAGAGAAGCTGAAGCAAAGCGTCAGGAGCGTTTGAAGAAAGCCGAAGAATTGTCGTCACGTGTTAGTGAACCGACAGAATCTCCACTGGCAGAGTACGGAATTTATTAAAACTTTTTTCTCGAAATCTATTGATTTCTGAGTAAAAGTATGGTATTATATAGTTGCGTCGGAAAGACGAGAAGAAATGAGAAAGGATGTCACGAAAATGATGAATTTCACTATGAGTCAAAGTTCACAGGTCATTATTCGCTGGTCGCAGGTATGCTCCCAGTTTATTTGTCGTGGACGGGTAACTCATTCCTAATGTGAGATCATCTGATTTTCTTTGTGATATTTGAGAAAAAGGGGAATCACAACACCGTTCGCGATAGGATAGGATTATCCGAAGCGAGCGGTGTTTTTTATTAAAAAATGGTAGTGTCGCTCAATGGTGGAGCAACTGCCTTGAAAGCAGCCAGTCGAGGGCCTCGACCTGCAGGTTCGAATCCTGCCACTACCGCCAGGTGATATAAACCTAATTGGTAAGGTCCCTGTCTCGAAAACAGGTAGTAGCCCTGTTAAAGGGGTGTTTCGGTTCAAGTCCGAATATCACCGCCACAAATGGAGTCGTAAGCCTAATTGGTAAGGCGCCGATTTGGAAGGTCGGTAGTAATCCTGCTGAGGGGTGTGTTGGTTCGAGTCCAATCGACTCCGCCATTTGAAAGGATGTGTGAAGTTTGACAGAACAAAGAGTATTGGAATTTATTCATAGACGCTTTCCTCAGGATTGTAACTGGAAGAATGGAAATTGTTATTTCTTTGCAGTGATTCTAAAAAGTAGATTTCCAGAAGGAATTATTCTTTACGATGTGATTGACGGTCATTTTGTGACACACATCGATGGACGAAATTATGACTGGTCGGGTGTTGTTTCTGATGAAGGAAAGCATTATTATGTTGAGTGGGATTATTTCGATGAGTATGATTCTAATCAGAAGAAATCTGTGATTGACGGATGTATTCTTTGATAAATAGGGGTATGGTGTTAACGGTAGCATATCGGTCTCCAAAACCGCAGGTGAGGGTTCGAGTCCTTCTGCCCCTGCCACGTTCAGAGTCATGAACTGAACGATATCTTAACGATTCGTAAGTGACGTAATCAGCTGTAAAGACGTGCCACCTGAAGCATTCGATATGTACGGTGCTTTGGGTGAGATCCGACTATGAATCGGCGAAGACGAATCGGATATAGGGTGTTAGCTCAGCTGGGACGAGCATTTGTCTTACAAGCAAAAGGTCGTGGGTTCGATCCCCACACACCCTACCATGGGATATGGCGTAATTGGTAACGCATCGGACTCTGACTCCGAAGTTACAGGTTCAAGTCCTGTTGTCCCAGCCATGGGTTATAGCGTAAGTGGTAGCGCACGGGACTTTGACTCCCGACGTACAGGTTCGAGCCCTGTTAGCCCAGCCAGGAGACGTAGCATAGTCGGTCGAATGCACCCGCCTGCTAAGCGGGAGAACGGTGAATAATCGTTCCGAGGGTTCGAATCCCTCCGTCTCCGCCATGTTGTATTGATTGGCTTTTATTATGAAAGGTTGTGATTATGAGTATAGAAACTGCAGAAGCGTTATTTAAGAAATATGATGGTCATATTAATCTTTTACGGAAAAACGAACCGTCATCGTATGCAATCATAAGCGCTGCGTGCTTGAGTGATGATTGTTACGAAGAGTGGCGTAAAGAAATTTTGGACGGCATAACGCAAATGGGTGTTTCTGATATTTTCAATATTACATGGTTTATTCGTTTTGTGTCTGTATTTAAAGAAATGAATCGGAATGAAACATATCGGTTTGATTGTTTGGTTGATTTATTGAGAGCATATGTGAAGAGCAATGATTCTTGTAAGATCGAGATATTGCGTAAGATGGTTGGTAATGTTCGTTTCGGTTATCGAGATGGCTTGCTTTATTGGGTGTTACGAAATACTTCTGGATTTAGTGTCGTAGAGGCTATTATGCAGCAGAATTATGTAAATGTAGATTCTAATAATCCTTCTTTAGTTGATCTGAGTGAGCAATATAAGAAGGCTGTATATAAATTTGTGTGATATTTGACTGCGTACCCAAGTGGCTTAAGGGGGCAGACTGCAAATCTGTTATTCGTTGGTTCGAATCCAACCGTAGTCTCCATCTGGAGTAGCTCAGACGGTTAGAGCGTCCGCCTGATAAGCGGGAGGTCGGCAGTTCAAGTCTGCCCTTCAGAACCAGTCCCCATAGGCTAATGGAATAGACCCTTCGGCTACGAACCGAACAGTGGAGGTTCGAATCCTCCTGGGGATGCCATTGCATAAGACGTTATGCAATCACATGTTATGGTATACCAGAAATTGAGAAAGGAGCTCCTGTGTAATGAAAGAAAATTTAACTGAGTTGGTGTTTATTCTGGATAGAAGCGGTTCTATGAGTGCTTTGACAGATGACACAATTGGTGGGTTCAATTCTTTGATTGAGTCCCAGAAAGCAGAAGAGGGCGAAGCGTTCGTCACAACTGTATTGTTTGACGATAAGTACGAATTATTGCATGATCATGTGAATATCAAGGATGTTCTGCCTTTGACACGGAAAGAGTATTTCGCAAGAGGTATGACAGCATTGTTAGATGCGATTGGTCGTACCATCAATACGATTGGTGAGAGACTTGCAAAGACGCCTGAAGAGGAACGTCCGAGTCGTGTTGTAATTGCCATCACGACAGATGGCTTTGAAAATGCAAGTAAGGAATTTACGAAGAAACAGATTAAGGACATGATTGAGCATCAGCAGTCCAAGTATTCTTGGGTGTTTATGTTCCTTGGTGCAAATATGGACGCTGTTTCTGAGGCTGAGTCTCTTGGTATTCGTGGAACGATGGCAAGAACGTATACGAATTCGAGCAGAGGTGTGGAAACTGTTTACACAGCAATGTCTGCTTCGATGAGCTTGGCTCGTGAGGCTAAGTCTTCTGTATGTTTGGATGATTTGGCTGCAGAAATGAGTTCTGCATTGGATGAAGTCGAATAATTTGATGATTCTGGATGGCGAGAAGTCTTTTGGCTTCTCGCTATTTTTGTTGGAAATGATATATTGCGTTATTACAGAAACGCATTTATAATTAAGTTTAGAAATGAATGTATTTTTAATGTTTGACAGAAAGTGAGGTTATTCTTATGTTATCGGATTCCACTGTTGGAAAGTTTTTAGAGTCTACGGGTGAAAATCCTATATTTGCACAAGTTGATCTCTACGATACACCGTCGTTTTATCGTGATGATTTTGAAGTGCCATATGCTCGTGCTCAGGTTGCTGTTTTAAATTGCAGTCGTGATCTAGCAGATGATAATGTTTATGCACGTATGGCAGTTTTAGATGTTGATAATATTGGTACGAGTTATATTTATCGTCAATTGTCTCATGGTGACTATTTGACGCGTGATGTTACGGATCTTGAGGGTTCTATTTTGGAACCGACTAAAGATTTGAAAAATAAGTATAATGATTTTATAGCATTGCATGAGCAGTCTCCCTATGTGGTGCATGGTTGTCTTTATGAGCCAACGAAACCAAATATGGAACATGTTGAACCGATTCCAGGTACGGAACGTGAGTTTGATTTGGAAGGTAAGACATTAAAAGATGGTCGTGCAATTACGTCAGTGGATTTAGCATGTCAGTGGCTTTTGGAAAATCAGCATGCATATATTCAGGGTGCTCATTTTTCTCAACATTATCCTGGTGATGTGAATAGACCTATTCCATCAGGAAATTTCTTGTATGTTGAAGTTCCTCATGGATGCAGTTCGTATCCAGATGGTGCGTTTGAGACTTTTGAAAATCGTCGTAAATATGCTGAGATTCAGGCTCAGAATTTTGGTACAAAGATTGGTGGTCCAACAGCAGAAGAAATTCTTAGAGAACAGAGGACGAAGGAACGTCCTTTACCTGTCAGTCCTAATAAGTATGGTCAGAAACAGACTGAAGGTCAGTTGACTTTAGAGTAATTCTATACGAAAATAATGCGACAATTATGGGTCCAAAACCTAGTTTTTGAGTTGTTGAAATTGAAACGGAGAGGTTTTTATCCTCTCCGTTTTTTTATTGTGTTTCAGACTATGTTTTTTGGAAATATCTTATATTTTTTATTGATAAATGAGCCTTTCTATGCTATAATATTTGTAGCTTAAATGGGCTTTAGTTCGCATTTAGGAAAGGATTGAATGGAATGTCGGAACACATTGAAGGAATTATTACTCGTTTAGTAAAAGGTACTCCGAAAGCAAACCGTTGGTTTGCAGGTAGTGTTCGTTTATCCGATGGAAGTTACGTTCGTGTTGCTGGTACAGCTAACGTGCGTGTAAATATAGGAATGACCATTGAGTTTAATGGTGATTTGGTTAGCACCAATTATGGTGATCAGTATGAGCCTGTTTCAGGTGAATTGATTCGTCGTCGTTTAGTGACGAAATTTGAAATAATTTCGTTTTTGACGAGTCCTGTTTTTCCTGGTATTGGTGAGAAATCAGCAAAGCTGATTTATGAGAAATATAAAGACCAAACGATGCCTATGCTGGAACAGCATATGGATCAAGTTATTGCAGATTGTAAGCTGAATAAGTCTCAAGCTGCTGGTTTGGTCAAAGGTATTTCTTCTACTTCTGGTTTGGCAAAGCTGAAGTATACATTTCCGCATATGAAGCAGTATCTTTTGGATAGAATTTTAGATACTGTCGATGTACGTCATTTGGATGATGTTGTCGATAGGATTTGTAGAAATCCATATACTGCGTTATATGGTGATACTGGTTTCAATGTGTCATTGTATGATACAGATGAGATTGCCCTTTTGGATGTTGGTTTTGATGAATATGCGAAAGAACGTATTGATTTGGTGGTGTATGCTGCTTTGTCAGAATTTATGGGTGACAAGAACGCTACTTACGTGAAGATTGATTATGATCATAATTTTGCGGAATATACTTGGTTTTTTAACAAGTATGTTCGTGCGGTTAGACTTTTCAAGCCGTTGCCGATATATTGGGATGGCATGTTGTTTGATGCCAACTGTTTAGCTATGAAGTTTCAACAGTATTGGGATGATATTCATAGTTTTTCGTCCTGTGTTTGTTCGGATAGACGAATCAACCCTGATGGAACAGGGGAGTTTGATTTGTATCAGAAGAAAATTTATTTGGCAGAAAAGTCTTTAGTGGAACAAATCAATCGTTCTTACAATGATACGATGAATACGGCTTATATGAAGAGAACGGTTAAGTTCGTTCAATGGTATAAGGCGATGAAAGCGGAAGGTGTTTACACAAACACGAATCCTGATCAAGATCAAGTTGCTGCTGTAAGGCAAGTATTTGGTTCTTGTATGTCATTTTTGTCAGGCGGACCTGGTCGTGGTAAGACCGCAACCATTGGTTTTTTGATTAATGCGTGGAAACAGTCTGTTGGTAATCATATTCTGTTGCTTGCACCTACAGGTAAGGCTGTGAATAAGGTGAAGGATGCAACGAAGTACGTGAATGCTGAGACCATTCGTCGTTTCATTTTAATCAATAAATTGAAACGTACTAAAGATTCAGATTATATCTTGGATATGTATGGCGATAAGATGCCTATTGGTCTGAATACATTAGTTGTTATTGATGAAACGTCCATGTTGGACTTTGTGGAAGCAAGCGATCTGTTGTCTGTTATTGACGGTTGTACGATTGTGTTTTCTGGTGATAAGGATCAGTTATCTCCGATTAGTCCTGGTTCATTTCTTTCGGAAATGTTGGATAGTCATAAGATTAATCTGTCTCTTTTGACACATAACTATCGTACTGATGTCCCTGAGTTGGGCGAGAATGCAGATAAGATATTAGCTGGTTGTAAGGTTACGGATTTGACTTTGACAGATAATTTTAGTATTATTCCATCAAAGGAACGTGCGGATGATGGCGGTTTGTCGCCAGCTGAAAAGTACATTCTGAATGAATATGCTGATCGCATGGCAGAAGGTGCTGATTTTTCGGACATTCTTGTTGTTGCGCCATTTACGAATAGTAAGTATGGTTTGTCAGCAGGCCATTTGAATTATGTCTTACAGGCAAGATTTAATCCACAAGATGATAAGGCGTATTATAAGTATGGCCAGGATGATTACGGACGGTATATCGATAAGAGAGGTAAGGAATGCCCTGTCTTAGATAAGTCTGGTAATCGTGTGCGTCTTGGTGATCGTGTTATTAACAATCGTAATAACATGGATGCGTCTTGGCATAGTTTTAAGAATGATAATGTTGGTTACGAATCGTCTTTGGACGATCCAATAGATAGTGCGATTAACACGGGTGTGTTTAATGGCGATATGGGTACCATCGAGCGTTATTACGAAGCAACGGATTCTGATGGTCCGAGGATTTTGGTCTGTTTGGATCAGCTTTCTCCGTATGGAAAGCGTCGTTATGTGTGGGTTGATTGCGAGTCTGATTTTCATGGTGTATGGCATTTAGCCGATTGGACTTTAGGTTATGCACTTAGCGTACACAAAGCACAGGGTAGTGAGGCTCGCCATGTAATTGTGGCTTTATCTGAAGAAGGTTATAAAGCCGTCAGTTGGCGTGTTATGAATGGTTCAGCTCCATTCTTGACGAGAAACATGTTGTATACAGCTGTGACTCGTGCAAAAGAATCAGTACGGATTATCGGTAGTTTAGTTGCGTTGCAAGCTTGTTTAGATATGCCGTATTACTACTGTAATGTTCGTTTGGCTGAGGCGTTAGATAAAGCATAAAGTTTGGAGGTTTGTGATTAATGGCTGATGTTTTTATAAGAGATGATAATTCGCTTGATGATTCTCAAGCGTATTACAAAGTAAAGATTAAGAAAGCATGGTTTCGTGGTCGAGACGTTTTTACGGAACGACTGCATTACTATGAAAAGCAGTTGATTCGCAATCCTGTTGTGTATATTCCGCTGAATGCAGGAAATATGATTTATACCATGATGCACCGTCTTGAGACGGGTGTTGAATGGGAAAAGCAGGCGGCTCTTATGGCATCGTATAGAAATCTGGTGTATCGTTTGTCGTACACACAGGTTTCTTGGCATAAGGATGATGCTCAATTTATTGTTTTTGAGGGTCAGAAGTCTGACGTTATGTGGTCTATGGCTTTCATCACGCAGGTCTTCTTTGAAGATCCTATGCTGTGTATGACGATTCCATCTCGTCCAGACGAACCTGTGATTGCGTTTGCAATTCAGAATGGTGAGTATGTTGGTAAGAACGCTGTGATTTCACAGAAGACAAATGCTCTTCCAGACATTTGGTCTACAGAAGCGGCGGGTGTTGTTACTGATGATATGCAGTATGATCCGACACATGAACCACAAGGTGGCGAAGTATTTGCTATTCCTGATGGTCGTATTGCTCAGTATATTCGTATGGATGAACGGTTCTATCATGCGAATCGTACAGGTCCAAAGACCGATGCTATTACACGGCATAACATTTCTGCGAGTCTTATTAAAGACTTTGAAGACCTTATTTATTCGCAGACAAAGACTGCGTTTGATGTCTATCAGTTGCGTTATGTAGCGTTCATGAATAAGGTACATGATTTGGAAAACAAGCTTGGCGGTTTGGAAATTACATGTTATGATGTGCTGCCTATCGCTGAGAGAGGTTTGCCACTTGCGTCTATTGATACGATTTCCCGTACCAATTCTTTGGATTGTAACTCTTTGAAATACATTTTGGATTCTATTCAACGAGATGGTGTGGAGGAGTCTGAGCGAAAGATGATTGCGAAGAATGCGGCTCGATCTGTGTCGATGCGTCAGAAAGGATACGAAGATGAATATCGTATGTATTTAGCGACAGGTACGCCTGAGAATCTGGCTGCTGAAATGTATAAACGTATGATTTCTGAATTGTATAATGATTTCGCTCGTTTGGATGCTATTAGAGCATTTGGTTTCTCTCCAAATATTTATCGTGATTTGTGTAATGTGCCTGCATCAGGTGGTCCTGTTATGACAGACTGGGAGCGTCAGCGTATTCGTCTGTTTGGCAAAGGTTATTTGGACTTTTTGAATTATCAGATTAAGATGAGTCAAAATAAGGCAAAAGGTCGTGTTTGGGTAGAAGCAAAGCGTCTTTTAGATGCCCGATTTATGAGGGCTGTTCGAAAATAGTTTGACTATTTAAGAAAAAGCGGTTGATATATGAATAAAATCGTGTTATACTTTCCTGTGAAAATGTTGGTTTTGACAACAAGAAGGGAGTTGAATCACGATGGGCATTGGACATAAACTTTTGCTTGTTACTTGTGGTGTCGGATTAGGATTCGGCCTTGCAAAATTACTTGATAATGTGTGTGTCATCAAAATTGAAGATGATGACAAAGAAGTTCCTGATGAGGAACTGGAAGATGAAGATGATTCTATCTTTGAAAACGAAGAGGGAAAAACGACTGCGGAAGCGTAAACGCTCCGTGTCTGGTTGGCGAATGTCAGAGGGGGCAGCGGGTTACGTATCACTGCCCCTCTCTTTATCGCAAAAAAAAAAATACGCAGTAGTTGGAAAGGATGTTAGACATGCCAAAGAAAGATCATAAGGTATCGTCCAATGGACAACAGGGTGGTAAATCATCTTCGGTTCGTATTAAGAGCTGGGATGATTGGTTTAATCTTTGTGGCACGTTAATTGCTGATTTACAAGCGTATGAAAAGTTAATGCAAGAGTATTATTTTGATACTCAGTATCAGAATGATAGTGACTCACAACATGCTGCGCAGTTAGCTTATCAATCAAAGCATAATAAACGATTCTTTGAGTCGGATAGGCAGATTCCGAAATGGATGCAGACAAAAGCTTTGACGAGCGGTGCGGTTGGTGTAGTTGTTGGTCTTGTTGTTGCAGCTTTTCTTAGTATTATAGCTGGTATGAAAGCAACTGGTGGTATAGCTTTCACTGGTTTCGGTTGGCGTGCTATTGTATTTGGACTGATTTTTGGTGGCTTGTTCGGTTATCTGCCGATTTTCTTACATAAGAACAAGTTACGGAAGATTTTCTCACAGATGCGGGTTATCGAAGATCGTATCTCAGATAAGATTACGTATATTCCGCCGAAATATAGAAATAGTCAATCTGTCAATACCTTTTACGATTTGTATTGTAGTTATGGTATTGTGACGTTCAATCAGGCAATTGAAGCTTGTGATGATTATCTGACGAGCAACAATTTGGTTGGTGCATATATGGCGGAATTATTTGATTTGCCTTATATGAACGGTTTATCTGCAGATGAACGTAATGGTTTTGATAAAGATGAGGCTCTGAAAGATCCGAATCTTCCTGATGATATTGCAAGCAAAACCTTTACTGGTGTTGAGAATGCAGACGAACAGTTGGATGCATTGATTGGTCTTTCCAATGTGAAAGAACAGATTCGTCAGATGAAGAACCGTATGAATTTTTATGGTTCAAAAGGAACTGCAGATAGTATTTCAGGAAATCATATGGTCTTCCTTGGCCCTCCAGGTACAGGTAAAACGACAGTTGCTCGTATCATCACACGTATTCTTTATGACTTTGGTTATATCAAAGAGAATAAATGCGTCGAGATTGACGGTGGATATTTGAAGTCTCCGTATTCTGGTCAGACAACAGAACGTGCAAATGCGATTATTAAATACGCATTGGGTGGTGTTTTGTTGATTGATGAAGCTTATATTTTGACTGAGGATAAGAATGGTTCTCAGGGTGCCGAGGCTGTTGGTGTTCTGTTGAAAGCAATGGAAGATCATAAGAATGACTTCGTTTGTATTCTTGCTGGTTATGAGGACAATATGAATAGAATGTTGGCTTCAAACGAAGGTTTCCAGTCTCGTATTAAATATAAGATTTATTTTGAGAATTTCACTGTTGATGAAATGGGTGAGATTTTCCGTCAGCTTATGAAGAAGGGAAGTTCCCATAGGTATAAGATTGAGAAAGAAGCATTTGAGACGTTGAAACAGCATTTTGCTCGTGAGCGTCGTATTGCTGGTTTCGGTAATGCTCGTGTTGTTCGTACTGCGTGGGATTCCATCTTGGATGTTCATGCTGATCGTTATATGCGGAAGGAAGTAGACGAAGAGCACAAGTTTGTTATTACGAAGGAAGATATTGAGCAATATACAGAGGTTCGTCGTAAACAGATGGTGGAAGACGGACGTAACTTTATTGCAAGTCGTAATCTTGATTCGACGGTTATTTCTCTGACTGAGTTAAAGCAGAAGACAAAGCCTGGTTCAGAGGATCCTGATAAGGACCTTGCTGCCTTGACAGGTTTGAATGTGGTTAAGGATGAGATCAAGCGTATGAAGGCGCAGTTTGCTTTCTATGATGGTAATCTTGAAAACAATGGTTACCACATGGTATTCCTTGGTCCTCCTGGAACGGGTAAGACGACTGTTGCTGGTATCATGACTGGTTATCTGTATCAGATGGGCTTGATTCAGGAGAACAGTTATGTTGATATCAACGGTGATTTCTTGAGAGGTATGTATCTTGGACATACTGGTAAGCGTACAGAAGCTGTTGTTCAGTATGCACAAGGAATGGTTTTGTTTGTTGATGAAGCATATTTGCTGACGTCATCTGGCGGTCAGTCTGACTCGTTTGGTCAGGAAGCTGTTGGTGTATTGATTGATGCGATGGAGAAGTATCGTCATAATTTTGTGGTTATTTTTGCGGGTTATGAAAAGGAAATGTCTAATTTCTTAGATATGAACTCAGGTCTTCGTAGCCGTATCAATCTGGAATTCCATTTTGAATCTTATACACCACATGAACTTGCTGGCATGTTTAGGAATGTTGCTAAGAATGAAGGATTTACGGTTGCTAAGGATGTTTGGGTTCCGATGCAACGCTACTTTAAGGATAAAGTGGCTGATCCGAAGTTTGGTAATGGTCGTTTCGTTCGTCAGTTCTTTGAGTCAATGAAGAAGCAGCATATTTTGAATTTTGCTGATGGCATGTATAGTGCCGATGAAAAGTATGTGTTTACATTAGACGATTTGAAGTCTGTTATCGATGCTGATACGGCTTTGACGGAACCAACGCCATATAATGAATCTGCAAATGGTTCAGCATATGGTGGGGAAGAGGGTAACGATATTGTATGACATCGACATTAGAGTTCCAAACGGTTGCTAAACAGTGGTTATATAATGAGAAGATTGAGCAGATGCGAGATCTGGAGCATCATAGAGGAACTACTATTTATGATCATGTGTGTCATGTAGCTCAAAAGAGTTATAATTTTGCTAAGCGCTGTCCGTTCCATGTGGATACGGACAGTGTCTTAACAATCGCATTCTTGCATGATTATTTTCTGTATGATAGGAAGGTTCCGCATAGCAGGTTGTATCATAGTTATCGACATCCTGTGATTGCTGCAGAAAATGCATTGCGTGATTTTAATATAGGGAAAAAAGAATATCTTGGTATTCTTACACATATGTGGCCTCAGGTGCCTTGGTTGTTTCCACGAAGTAGGGAGGCTTGGATTGTTTGCTTTGCCGACAAAGTGTGTGCGATTCAAGAATATGCAAGACGTGATTGTGCACGGAATCGTAAAGTCCAGAAAAAACCTCATAAATGAGGTGAAAATACTGGACTTTATTTTAATTATCTGATATAATGTATATGAACCTATGATGAAATATTCTTGTGAAAACAAGTTTTGTGTTAGAGGAGTTTTGAAATATGGCCGTTGATTTAAAAAGTGTTGATAGCAAGAGCAGGTATATGCTTAAAAGAGATATGTCTCTTTTAAAGAAGGTAAATGATTTATCTGATTCGATTAGCAGTATGACCGATGACGGTTTGCGTGAATTGGCAAGAGATTTGCGTAAGCGTTCACTTCGTTGTAAATCTTTGGATGAATTGTTACCTGAAGCGTTTGCGTTGGTGCGTGAAGCGTCTCTGCGTACAACAGGTTTGTATCCTTATGATGTTCAGATTCTTGGTGGAATTGAACTCTATCGAGGACGTATTGCTGAGATGAAAACAGGTGAAGGTAAAACTCTCGTTGCTGCTATGCCGTCATTTTTAATGGCTTTGTCGGGAAAAGGCGTACATGTGGTTACGGTCAATGATTATTTGGCAAAGCGTGATGCTGCAGACATTGGACGAATTCATACGTTCCTTGGATTGAGTGTTGGTTGTGTAACAAACGATACTAATCCGACTGACCGTAAGAAAGCATATCAGTGCGATATCACGTATGTGACAAACACAGAACTTGGGTTTGATTATTTGCGTGATAATATGGTTGTAAAGCCTGAGCGTAGAGTTCAGAGAGGTTTGCATTATTGTATCATTGATGAGGTCGATTCAATTTTGATTGATGAGGCTCGTACACCTTTGATTATTTCTGGAGCACAGACGAAAGAAATGAATATCTATCAGCATTGTGATATGATTGCTAGTATGCTGGTGAAGGGCAAGAAAAGTCCTGAAGTTTCAAAGGTTGATATGATTTCTGGTGTTCGTGAACAAGAAGAAGGCGATTATATCGTCGATGAGAAGGAACATACGGTTCATTTGACAGATGCAGGTGTTGCAAAAGTCGAAAAAATGCTTGGTATTTCAAATTATTCTTCTGATCGATATGGTGACGTGAGACACCATTTACAGATGGCTTTGCAAGCACATGGTTTGATGCATCGAGATAAAGATTATATCGTGCGTGATGGCGAGGTTGTTATTGTTGATGAATTCACAGGTCGTGTGATGCCTGGTCGTGTTTTTTCTGATGGTTTACATCAGGCGATTGAGGCCAAGGAGCACGTAGAGGTTCATCCAGAGACGAACACTTTGGCGACAATCACGTATCAGAATTTCTTTAATAAATATGCCATTAAGTGTGGAATGACGGGTACGGCGAAGACATCTGCTGAAGAATTTAAGACCATTTATGGCTTGGTCGTTTGTGTTGTGCCGACAAATGTTCCTGTTCGGCGTGTTGACGAAGGCGATGTTGTTTTTTTAACACGAGAGGCGAAGCGTAAAGCCGTAGTTAATGAGATTTTAGATGCGTATAAGAGACGACAGCCTGTTTTGGTTGGTACTACTACCATTAAGGAATCAGAGATTTTATCAGAACATTTGAAGGCGTTTAATATTCCGCATAATGTTTTAAATGCAAAATATCATAAGCAAGAAGCTGAGATTATTTCTCATGCTGGTGAGGCTGGTCGTATTACGATTGCTACGAATATGGCTGG
>OCVV011313340.1_pt1 | contig 13773 bp, 11 predicted proteins | sample 1539721 | NCBI WGS metagenome assembly OCVV01 (sample SAMN02144230, study PRJEB22623) | gut metagenome | biome: sheep rumen | host: Ovis aries | place: New Zealand
TGACTATCCCCAGCATCGACAATGTGGATGCAAAGTACATGGACGGTCAGATCATCACGCCAAACTTCGATGCAGTAAATAATGTTACTACATACGAATTTACTGCTAACGCCTCTGAGACGGCGGCCGATCAGGAATGCGTTATTCAGTTTGTTCCTAATGCAGTAGGCGAAGTGCCTATGACGCTGGTATTCGATGACAACGTTGATGCATCTTATGACAAGCAGAGTACACTGATATTTGTAGAGAAAAAAGAAGATAAGACGGAGGAAGAAGAATGACAGGCTATTGGATCAGGCACAGAGCTTTATTATCGATACTCCTAAGTGCTGTCATCGCTGGTATCACTGGACTGCTGTTCGTGTTCCCGTTTATCTCTCAGATAGCAGATAACTATAACTCTCAAAGCGTATATAAAAACACAAGCATTGATTTTATCGCTCCTGAGCCGTCTTTTGAGCAGATTAGCGAACTTCCTGGAAGTAATGGAATCGACAAGGTGTTCCCGTTTTTCCTGACTAAAACCGCTGTAAATGCAGGCGGCAAGTCGAGAACAACAACAGTTCTGCTGAGTGACCACTTTGAGAATGTCGATATTACGATGTATAATGACAAGCGACTTATCAAGAAGTCGGATTCAGATTTTGATAATTCGATTCTTGTGGACTGGCAATTTTGTAAGGATACTTCGACAGATATTGGCGATACCGTATCTCTTTCTATTGGTGATACGACCGCAGAATATAAGATATACGCTATCTATGAAACGAACACCATTTATGAGAACGGAGCTATCCTTGCACAGATCAGCACCGAGCAGAAAGATGCTATCGTTCAAAATTCCCAGAACACCGGCTATTCGCAAATGTATATCTCTGCAAGCGACTATAACACTTGTCAGACTTATCTGACCAAGGATTACAGACCCATGGGCAGACTAAAGGATCGTGACCGTTTTGACAGTGACGAGCAGTATCAGGTGCATTATGATGCTATCATGGAATCTGGCTACGCAAATGAGATCACAGATTTCCGTGTAAGAGAAAACAGCCTTGATAAGAAGGTTAGCCCTCTGATGATATGGATTGGAACAGCCCTGTCAGCCGTTTTGGTAATTGCTTTCAATGTAGTCATGGCAAAACGTGGCAGTGAAAAGGGCTATTTCACCAAGCACTGTATCCAAAAGGGGCAGAACGTAAAACCATACTACACCAAATCTTTCATTTGTGAGTTGCTCTGTTTTGCGGTCGCTTATGTAGGTATACTGTTCCTTAAGCTGAATACTTCAGCTACATATATTCCTAAAAAAGCTATCGGTATTGAGATCTCCTTCATTCCTGCGGCAGTGCTTGTAGCAGAGATCATTAGTCTCTCGATGAATAACTCCATGATAAAGAACATCATCAAAAAAGAAAAAGCTAAGGCGAAGAAATAATATAAAACGAGGTCAGGTGATAACACAATGAGAAATCGTATAGCTCTACACGCAGAGCCAAGAAAGACGATCATCGCATCATTGGCATTCACTTTGATCTCGTTTTTTCTTATGCTCATACTGATTCTTTCCGTGAATAAAGATGCTATCCGGTTGAACTCTCTGCTACACTCAGACTACGATTATTCGGTAACGATACAGGATACAGTTCGGAAAGATGACTATTATCAGTTCAATGCAGGAATTGAATTTACATTATCTGCCGATGCGAATACCAGTTTGAACGCAGATATTGTTATGCAGTCAAAAGATTCGCTGTATACAGATATGGTCTCTTGGAATGCAGAGTCACTCAGCACCAACGGTGTGGCTGTATCTGAGAATGTAGCCAAATCCAATAATCTACATATTGGCGATAAGCTCTATTCAAAGCACATTGTCAACGGTGAGAGCTGTGAGTATACCATTGAGCAGTTCCTTCCCGAAGCGGTAAGCGTCAGGGTGACTAACGATATGAATCATAGTGACGGGATCATCATTATGGGCTATGACGAACGTTACATCGAAAACATCACGCACAGCAACATCGTATTTACAAAAGAATCAATCAACGACTTGTCGGCAGTTGGTTCGCCCGAGAATATCGTCTATCGTGATGATGAAGTAATATCATCACTCCGAAGCATTATCCCGTATTTAGTGGTTTTGAGCGTAGTCTCGATTGTGACAACGGTCGCATTTACTATTTTGCTGACCAAATCTGTTTCAAGTAATTTCAGACGATTGATAATACTGGGCTTTGATAGAAAGCAACTTAACAAAGCATTTTACAGGTTTATCCGTAGTACTGGGAGCATATCAATTATCGCATCGTTTGCTTTATCGGGTATTGTATTTCTGTTTGTTAATTTCACTGCCGTGAAATTTCTGGTACTGCTGTTGATACCGTTTATTGAGATCATCACTTTACTTATAGCTTCAAACATATCAAATAAGCGACTCTGGAGGAAGTAGTTATGGGGAATATCCTTAGTATAGATAACCTGTCGATAAAGCTGAAACAACGCACTTTGATGCAGAATGTGTCATTTGACATCGGGCAGGGTGAAGCAGTCTTATTATCCGGAGAAAACGGCATCGGAAAGAGTTCGATACTGAAAAGCATTATGCGGTTAGAGACCGAAGGAAAGAAGATCGAAGGCAGGATCATGCACCATACATTCGGTGATATTCTCTCGTTAAGTGATGACGAATTGCAGCGGTTTCGTTCCAGTATCGCTTATATTCCACAAAAGGACGAATACTCTGAAATGGGACGCATACAGGTCAGAGACGTTATCAGTAACAGCGGAGAAGCCCACGCAGGCAATGATATGAGCTATTCCGAGGTCAATGACCTGATCGACGAATGGCTGCCACGCCGGGGAGATAACAGTCGTATTTTTGACGCTAAGTCCAGACCGGGCAAATTCAGCGGCGGTGAGCAGCGGCTTTTGCAGGTATTTTCTGTTATAGCCACTCGCTCAGATGCAGACCTGCTGATTATCGACGAACCGCTTAACAACCTTGACTTCGTGAACGCAAGGCATATCAGCAACCTCATCAACAAGGTCATTCGTGAGCATTATCAAATGGGCTTGCTGATGATAAGTCATTGCAGGATATTTCCGTTTATTACACGGGAGCTGAAATTGACCGCTGACGGAATAAGCGAGATCTCAGAGCCTTATACTTGCCATAGCTGCTTTGGCGAGCATGATGAGAATGGATTTTATAGCGTTTAGTCTGGCTCTGAAGTATTATGCTAACTTGAAAGGGGTACAGTATAATGAATCTCAATACTAAATTGGTAAAGAATAAGAAATATAACGGGGCAATTCGACATGAGCTTGTAAAAGTATCACAAGAGTACAGGGTTCTTGCCGTATTACGATATCTTTTTCCTGGTGTCTATGAACAAATGGAGCATGGAGACAAGCCGGATCTTCAGGATAAAACCAATAAGGTTGGAATAGAAGTTACAGCAGCCGTACAAGAAAATGATATGAAAGCTAATAGGGTTTTAGCTGAATTTGACGATACTTCAAGCGAGAAGCTTACCAAATGCTTAGATAAGATCATAAACTGTGGCTATGATATTAATACTATCTATGGAAAAAAGTCAATTAGTAGGTCGGGAACAGCAGATTCTGAAAAATCGTGTTTTCAAAATGCAATATTAAAGAAGTGCAAGAAAGCTGACCAGTATAAGGCGGATTATGCAAAAATCGGTTTGGCTGTTTTACTCCCTGAAGTCCCAACAAGCTATGCCGAGGATCACTTAATAGATTGGGTAAAAGAGTTGCATTCTGAAATAGACAAATCTTTCGATTTTATTTATGTGATTTCTTATAGATTCTGTCTTTTGTATGATATTCTAAGTGGTAATACGGATAAGAAAAGTTTAAAAAGTTCGGACAATCAGTTACTTTGTATAATTGCAAGGATGACAGCAGAGGAAGACCTTACTCTTGATAGCATTGAATGGAAATAGATATAGAAAACAGGCGGATACCTCATTTAAAGTATCCGCCTGTTCTGTTTTATAGCCCGCTGTATAAGTCTTTCATATTAGTTCTTTGAAAACTTCTATATGAGTACCGACCTAATTACAGGAGATTTTTATTTTTATTCTGCTATTTCAAGACCCTGAACACTTTCGACAGTGTAAGGCTTGTCAGTGCCGTTTACAGTGACTTTAACGATATTGCCTTTTCTTTCGGCAGTAATTTCAGCGGAAAGTATTCCTTCCTTTGAGTATACCTTTGCAGATGCAGTTTTTCCGTCATCAAGACCATATATCTTAATTGTCATATTGTCGGTATAGTCGTACTCAACGGACTTTTCAAAGTTTCCGTATACAATTATTGAATTGGGCTTTGCATACAGAGGAAGTCCGAAATAGTCATATTTTTTGCTGTACCATTTTCCGCCTTCAAGCTGTTCACCCGTCTGAATATCCGTCCATGTACCGCCTTCGGGAAGGTAGAAGTCGCAGATTCCCTCCTCATTGAATACGGGAGCGACAAGGAGATTATCTCCAAGCATATACTGAGTATCAACAGTAAGTGCCGCACGGTCATATGCGAAATCTATAACCATAGCTCTCATCATGGGGATACCTGTTTCATGTGTATTTACGGCATTTGCAAAGAGATACGGCATAAGTCTGCCCTTTAACTTTACAAAATGTCTTGAAACATCACAGCTTTCCTCATCAAAACTCCACGGTACACGATATGAACTGTTTCCGTGATATCTTGAATGCGTTGACATAAGTCCGAATGCAGTCCATCTCTTGTAAAGGTCAGGAGTGGCAGTTGCCTCAAATCCTGAAATATCATGAGAGAAGAAGCCGAATCCCGAAAGACAAAGCGAAAGTCCGCCCCTTAAAGTTTCCCACATTGATTCATAGTTTGCAAAACAGTCACCGCCCCAGTGTACAGGGAACTGCTGACCGCCTACTGTTGCAGAACGTGCGAACAGGCAGGCATTGTTCATGCCCTTTACCTCCTGCAATGCGTCGAATACAGTTTTATTATAGAGATAGGTATAGTAGTTGTGCATTTTATACGGGTCTGAGCCGTCATAATATACCACATCTGTAGGTATTCTCTCGCCGAAATCTGTCTTTATGGCATCAACACCGAGTTCCGCAAGACCCTTTATCTTTGATGCATACCAATCTCTTGCTTCGGGATTTGTGAAATCTATTATCGCAAGACCCGGCTGCCACAAATCGCACTGGAAAACCGAACCGTCCTTATTTTTGATGAAATAGCCCTTTTCCATACACTCATCGAATACAGGCGCACGCTGTCCAACATAGGAATTTATCCAGACGCATATTTTAAGACCTTTTTCCTTTAAACGTGAGATAATGCCTTTCGGGTCGGGGAACATATCCTTATCCCATTCAAAACTGCACCACTGATATTCTTTCATCCAGAAGCAGTCAAAATGGAATACTTCCAGCGGAATATCACGGCTGTTCATCTCATCAATGAACGAATTAACTGTTTCTTCGTCATAATTTGTAGTGAATGATGTTGAAAGCCAGAGTCCGAATGTATATGCAGGAGGGAGTGCGGGCTTTCCTGTAAGGGTTGTGTAATTCTGCAATACCTCGCCTATATTTTCACCGCCGAATACAAAGTATTCCATATGCTGTCCCTGAACGGAAAATGCAACTTTGGAAACAGTTTCGCTTGCTACCTCAAAAGTGACATTTTCGGGGTGATTTACAAATACTCCGTAGCTGCGTGACGAAACATAGAAAGGTATTGATTTATAGCTCTGTTCGGAACAAGTACCGCCGTCATTGTTCCATACCTCAACAGTCTGACCGTTCTTTACGAAAGTGGAGAATTTTTCACCGAAACCGTAGATATATTCGCCTACGCTTATGTTGAGCATTTCACGGATAAAGGTATTATCCCCGTTATCGGACTTTGCAAAGAAACGTGTACCTGTCTGTGATGATTTTTTCTGAGCATTGAACCATTCTTCTTCTTCGATGAGAGAAGTAGTTCTCCAGCCCTCTTTTGTGAGAAGTCTGTCATCATACCAGTATGAAACTTCCCAGCCGCCTCCCTGAGAGCCTATTTTTACTTTTGTTCTGCCTGAAATGAGTTCGTAACCGCCGTTTTCGTCCTTTTTTATCACGGGCTTGAAAGACTTGTCCTCATAGAGGGTAAAGGAGGGGTCTTTTTTTACTGCGCCCTTGAAATGGTCAATAGTTACCTTTATACTGTTTTCGAGTACAGAAGAAAATCTTATGGTAAGCATAGGACCTCCGAGGGTCATGCCCCTGTTGCCTATCCATTGATTTGCAGCATACACCGTTACTGAATTTTCGTCAGCCTCAACGGTGTACATCTGAGTGGCATAATTTACATTATACCCAGGCTTGTTGAGCCAGAAACCGTCTGAAATTTTCATAGTTAAACTCCTTTTTGTGCCTTATTGCTTTAAAATGCACTTTCAGTATAACATATACCGTTCAGAATGTCAATGCATATATTATTAAAAAAATACTGTCATGAAACGAACTGACTGTTATAAAGCTGTGCATAGAAACCGTTTTTCTTCATGAGTTCGGAATGGCTGCCCTGTTCGATAATATTTCCGTCCCTCATTACAAGAATAGTATCAGAATTTTTGATTGTTGAAAGTCTGTGTGCTATGATGAAGTTTGTCTTTCCCTGCATAAGCTTTACAAAAGCCCTCTGTATACGCTGTTCGGTACGCAGGTCAATTGAACTTGTTGCCTCATCAAGAATAAGCATAGGCGGATTCATAAGCATTACCCTTGCTATGCATACAAGCTGTTTCTGCCCCTGAGAAAGTCCGCTGTCCTCTGAAATTACAGTATCATAGCCATTCGGCAGACGTTTTATGAATCCGTGTGCATGGACGGCTTTTGCGGCTGATATTATATCCTCACGGCTTGCATCGGGTAATCCGTAGGCGATATTTTCAGCAACAGTCCCTGTAAATATCCATGTTTCCTGCAAAACCATTCCGAAACTGCTCCGCAGGCTGTCTCTTGTTACAGTTTTTGTATCTTTATCGGAAACTATTATTTTTCCGCTGTCAATATCATAGAATCTCAGAAGTAAATTTATTATAGTTGATTTTCCGCAGCCCGTAGGTCCTACGATAGCGATTTTCTTTCCGCTTGCAACATCAAGGCTGAAATTTTTAATCAGTTCCCTTTCGGGAGTATAGGAAAATGATATATTTTCAAAACTGAGTGTTCCGTTACAGTTTTCAAGCTTTTCCATATCGGAATCATCTGAAACTTCTTCCTCGTCAAGCAGGTCAAAAACTCTCTGTGCCGATGCGACTGCATTCTGCAATTCAGCAAATACTCCCGATATTTCATTGAAAGGCTTTGTATACTGGTTTGCATACGAGAGAAAACTCGAAAGCTTTCCTACTGACATACTTCCTATAAATGATGATGCTCCCGTGACGCTCAATGCTCCCAAAAGCCCTACTGCCGCATATATAAGACCGTTGACAAATCTTGTTGTGGGGTTGGTCATGGAACTGAAAAATGTAGCTTTTGCGCCTATTTTTCCGTATTCATTATTTATTTCAATAAATTTTTCCTCTGCCCTTTTATCATATACAAAAGCCTTTACAATTTTCTGATTTCCAGCCATTTCTTCGGCAAAACCTACCATATCGCCCCTGAGTTTCGACTGCTGTACATATGAATCATGTGAAGCCTTTGTTATTTTGGAGGCGGCTATGAATGAAAGCGGTGTGAGTACAACTACTACAACAGCTATCCTGACATTAATCGACAGCATAAAGGCAAGTGTTCCGATTATAGTCATCATTCCGCTGAAAAACTGCGTGAATCCCTGTAAAAGACCGTCAGATATTATTTCGATATCATTTATCACACGGCTTGAAAGTTCTCCCTTTGTATGGGAATCTATATATTTAAGCGGTACTCTTTCAAGCTTTGCGAAAGCGTCCGCCCTCAAATCACGGACTGTAAGAAATGCAAGTTTGTTTGTGCATAAACTCATTGTCCACTGAAAAATTCCGCTTGTAATGACTATTATTCCGAGTCTGAGAAGTATTTTTTTCAGATTTTCAAAATCCACATTTTTATTCACGCAGCAGTCAACTGCCTCGCCTATGAATACAGGTACGGCAAGCGATAATATTACCCCTGCCGCTGCAAAAATTACAGTCAGAACGAAATATATAAGATAAGGTCTTGCGTAAGAAAATACTCTTTTCAAAGTCTTTGTCATTATTCACCCTCCTTTACATTCATCTGGGAATTATATATTTCCCTGTATACGGCACAATTTTCGAGAAGTTCATCATTTGTGCCTGTACCGACAGCCTCGCCGTCCTCCATGACGATTATTTTATCAGCATCTCTTAAAGAAGTTGTCCTCTGGGAAATCATTATAACGGTTGTATCGGGCATATCATTTTCGAGGGCTTTTCTGAGTTTCAAATCTGTTGCGTAATCAAGTGCGCTTGTTGAGTCGTCAAGGATTAATATATCGGGACTGCCAACCATAGCCCTTGCGATTGATATTCTCTGTTTCTGACCGCCTGAGAGATTTTTTCCGCCCTGTGATATGAATGTATCGAGCTTATCGGGCATTTTTTCAACAAATTCCCAAGCCTGAGCGGTTTTCAGTGCGGATATTATTTCTTCGTCTGATGCGTTTTCGTTTCTCCATTTCATATTTTCACGCAGAGTTCCCGAAAACAATACTGCTTTCTGCGGGACTGTGCCTATTTTTTTACGCAGATAATTTTTATCATATTTGTTTATATTTATATCATTTATAAGAATATCCCCTTCTGTTGCAGAATAAAAACAGGGAATCAGATTTGCAAGGGTAGATTTTCCGCTTCCCGTGCCGCCTATTATTCCGAGCGTCTGACCCTTTTTAAGAGCAAATGATATATTTTTCAGTGAATTGTCGCCTGCTCCCTCATATGAGAATGAAACATTCTTAAATTCAATTATATTTTCAGAATTATTATCGCCTGCAAATTCTGAATTTTCTTCGGGATTCAGTTCAAATATTTCGCTTATTCTGTTTGCAGATGCAAGGGCTTTTGTGAATATTACTATCAGGTTGGCAAGGACAATCAGCGCAAGAAGTATCTGCGTCATATAATTTACAAATGCCGTGAGTTCGCCCTGTGTGAGATTTCCTGAATCTATTCTTATTCCTCCGAAATACAATACTGCCACGATTCCGAGATTCATAATCATAAATGAAAAGGGATTGAGTATTGCTGAAATTTTTCCGACAGCTATTGAACTTTCCGAAATTTCATCTACTGCCGTATTAAATTCTTCAATTTCCTCCTGTTGTCTTGAAAATGCCCTGATTACCCTTGTACCTTCAAGGTTTTCACGGGTGAGAAGTGCTGCCCTGTCGAGTTTTTTCTGAGTATTTTTATACATGGGTACAGTTTTTCTCATTATCATAAATATAACAAAAGCTATCAGCGGTGCGGCTATGAAAAATATAACCGCAAGCTTTGCATCTATCATAACCGCCATTACTGCCGCCCCGACAACAAGAAAAGGACTTCTTGTCGCAAGCCTTATAAACATATTTACTCCGTTCTGGACGGTGTTTGAATCGTTTGTAAGCCTGTTCACAAGGGAAGATGTTCCTATTTTGTCTATATCCGCATATGAAAGACTGTTTATATGCCTGTATAATGCCTCACGCAGTTCAGTTCCGAATCCGTATGCACATTTTGATGCGAAATACTGGCAGGTAAGCGCAAATCCAAGTCCACATATGCCGAGAATTACAATAACTCCCGACATTCTCAGTATATATCCGCTGTCATTGTTTCCGATTCCGTTATCAATTATTTTAGCCATTACAATGGGTACAATAAGTTCAAATATTGCCTCCAGCAATTTGAAAAGCGGACCGAGAAAAAGTTCTTTCTTATAATTTTTAAGGTATACAAGTAATTTCTTCATTATGCACCTCTTTATTCATGTATCTGATATCAAGAAAATATCCCCCGTCCTTTGGCGAGGGATATAATATCACAAAATTTATTATGCCTGCTGAGTTTCAAGATTGAGCTTGAAAGGAGCATATCTGTTATAGGCTCTGTTATTTTTATTTACCTCAACATTCTTTGCAAGGTCTTCCATATAGTCTGTAAATTCATCATAGAAACGGCTCTGGACAAGGCTGTCAACATAATCTTGTGACCAGAGGTCATCTTCCGTCATACGTTCTCTGAGGTCGCCTCTGATTACGACATATATCTGTTCATCGCTGTAATCATAGACTTCTGCTTTTCCGAGTGACATTTCAAAGAGATGTTCATTAAATTCTCTTTCCTGCCGCTGGCTGTCGGATTCTGCCGTAGTAGTTTCTGTGGTTTCGTCATCTGATTCAGCGGCAGTGGTCTGTTTCTGGACAATTCGTTCATTTGCATGGGGGTCTGTGGTAGTGGTTTCGCTGTCGGAATCTTCGGAAGAAACGGCAGTAGTTGTGGAATCTGTCTGTGAATCCTGAGAAGTTGTAGTTTCCTGTGATTCTTCGTCTGTATTTTCGTCAGTATCTTCGGATTCTTCCGTATCGTCTGATTCTTCGCTGATATCGGAAGTTGTTGTTACGGCAGATTCATCATCAGATTCTGCAACGGTTGTTACAGTAGTTTCGGTATCTGCTGATTCTTCGCCTTCGGCAGATGTTGTAAGAGATTCGAGGTATGCATTATAGTCATCGTTCACAACGTCAAATTCAGCCATTTTATCGGCTTCGCTTGATTTTGCATTTATCTGTTTAACATATGTTTCAGCTTTTTTGCGGAGTTCTCTTTTTTCGTCATCTCCGAGAGCGTTGCCTTCGTCATCAGTCATGCTGATTGTGAAATATTTGACTCTTGCGAAATTTTCTTCAAAATAGTCTTTGAGTTCATCTTCCGTGCAGCTTTTTTCTCCGCCGATGCCGTAATAATGCTTGAATATAGCCTGTTCTTTCAGGGTGCTTGCGGCAATGTCCCTTATTGTGTCCTCGGTTATGCCGTTTTCGATATATCTGCTGTCGGCACTGAAATAATATTCAGCCATCATGTCAATCTGGTCGAGTTCATCGGAATTGAGTTCAAGACCGAGTTTTTCAAATTCCTGCTGAATTGTGGCATAGTCCTCGCAGTATTTGGTAGCCTTGTCCTGAATCCAGTCCTCAGCTTCGAGGTCCTCAATTCTCGAACTCTTTACAGTTTTAAGGTCAGGCGCAGTTCCGTCACTTCCTGTAAGCTGTGAGACAGCCTCGCTGTAAGCCTGCATTGTGTAATAGAGAAAAACTCCTGCCCTTACATCATATCCGTTTACACTAATGGCATTTTCAGTACCTGCACCGATAGTGGGCGTACAGCCTGCCATTGTTGCCGCAAGTGTGAAAGATGTAACGGCAGCGGCAAATTTACTTATATTTTTCATTTATAAAATTCCTCCAGTATTTATAAAATTCCGTATACTTTTATATTATACTATATTTTTTTTAATTTGTCCATAGCAAAACTGAAATTTTTTTAAAATTATCAGAAAAATTTATTGTTAAAATTATATGAAAATATATAAATATCTCTTTTTCCTTGACTTATAGGAATAAAAATGTTAAAATAGATTTATGCTTGATTTTGAAGGAGGTTTTATGTTGAAAGTAACTTTAATTGCCCATACTCCTCAGCCCGAAAAAATTGCCGCCTCTGCCGCTAAACTCTGCTATTCAAGCAGCGATATCGACGGCATAACTCAGGGGCTTGATGACGAAAAAACTGCATCTTATATTGATATGCTCGTTTCAATAGGTCACGAAAGCGTCATGGAACACGCAAGCTTTACTTTCGGTATCGAGGGAATATCCCGTGCCTGTTCGCATCAGCTTGTAAGACACAGAATCGCTTCATATTCACAGAAAAGTCAGCGTTATGTCAATGAGGACGGCTTCGATTTCGTGACTCCCCCTGCTGTATCCGAAATTCCGCAGGCTAAACAGGAATATGACAGAATTGTCAGCGAAATCTCCAAAAGCTACTCCATTATCGCTGATATGCTCACAGAAAAACATAAGGCGGATTTCATCGCTCAGGGCATGGACGAGAAAACTGCATCTTCAAAAGCAAGAAAACTCGCCAACGAGGACGCAAGATTTATCCTCCCCAATGCCTGCGAAACTAAAATTATTGTAACTATGAACGTCCGCTCACTCTTTAATTTCTTTAAACACCGCTGCTGCAACAGGGCGCAGTGGGAAATAAGGGCAGTTGCAGACGAAATGCTCAGGCTCTGCATACAGACCGCTCCGCATATCTTCCGCTATGCAGGTCCTTCATGCGTTGCAGACGGAAAATGCCCCGAAGGTAAAATGTCATGCGGAAAAATATTGCAGGTTAAAGACAAATATGCCAAGTTTTTCAGATAAAACAGTTTTTTTAATTCAGAATGTATTTAAATTTTTAAGTCAGAAAGGATTTTTATTATGATATATGTTTATCTCGCAGAAGGTTTTGAAGAAATCGAAGCTCTTACTCCCGTTGACCTCCTCAGAAGAAGCGGTAAAAAAGTCGTTACTGTCGGTGTCGGTGACAATGTTATCGTAGGCTCTCACGGTATACCCGTTGTCTGCGATACTATCGCTCAGGAAGCCGTTCTCAGTGACGAACTCGAAATGATTGTCCTCCCCGGAGGTATGCCCGGTACGCTTAATCTCGAAAAATCAGGCTACGTTCAGGCGGCAATCGACTACTGCACCGACAATAATAAATTCATAGGTGCTATATGTGCCGCTCCTTCAATTCTCGGTCACAAGGGTCTCCTTAACGGAAGAACTGCCGTATGCTACGAAGGCTTTGAACAGCAGCTCACAGGTGCGGTAATAGGTGAGGATTCCGTTGTGTGCGACGGAAATATCATCACCGCAAGAGGCGCAGGCGTTGCCGTTAAATTTGCCCTCAAACTTATAGAAAAAGTTGTTTCCGAATCAGAAAGCAAAAGACAGTTCAATGCTATCCTCTGCGACTGACATGAAAGATAAAAAATATTTAAGGAAATATTTTTCAGATTTGCGAAAAGCTGAAAAAAACGACTCAAAAGACATAATAATATCAGAAAAGCTACTCTCACTCGATAAAGTTTTAAATGCAGACAATATCCTGATTTATGCATCTTTCGGCTCTGAAATCAATACCTGGGATACGGCCCGCAGAATTATGGAGAAAAATATCCCCCTGTCGTTTCCGAAATGCGGTGAAAACGGTCTCATGTCTTTCCATACGGTCAGTTCACTGTCCGACCTCAGAGACGGAAAATACGGCATAAAAGAACCCGATATATCCCTCCTACAGCCCGTCATAACAGATAAAACCGTCTGCATACTCCCTGCCCTCGCCCTCACCGAAAAAGGCGAAAGACTCGGCTACGGAGGAGGCTATTATGACCGCTTTCTCGCAGATTATCCGCAGATATTCAAAATAGCCATGATATATGAAAAGCTTATTTCCGACAGCCTGCCCTCCATGCCCCATGATGTGCGGGCAGACTGCATTATCACAGAAGAAAGGACGATAAATATTAATGAGTAACGAACATGAAGATAATTTCGACAATACTCCCGATATGGACGACGATTCATTAGCGGACGAGGAAAATGTATCAGTCGATACCTTCCACCAGACAGGCGAAATTCCCCTTCCGCCCCCCGATGAACCCTATACCCCCGCTGTCGAGGAGGAAAACGAAACAGATATCGAACTTCCGCCGC
>OCVV011312054.1_pt1 | contig 13771 bp, 16 predicted proteins | sample 1539721 | NCBI WGS metagenome assembly OCVV01 (sample SAMN02144230, study PRJEB22623) | gut metagenome | biome: sheep rumen | host: Ovis aries | place: New Zealand
ATCCTGGAACGCAACAGCGTTTTTACCGCTATGGCCGAAGAGTACCATGCGGAACAGGTGATCTATGCTCACTGTCACGGAGAAAACCGGTTTCATGACAGCATAGAAGGACGGCATCATGGAATCATGTATCGTCTGGTCTCAGGAGACTATCTGAAATGGATGCCGGAAAAGATATTGTAATTCGCCGTAAGTAAGGAGCTGCACATGAACACCATTAGCTTTGCAAGGAGCCGGATGCCGGAAAGCGGCAAGTCCGGATCTGAGGGGGACGGGTTTCGCAAGGGGCCCGCCTACCCGACATTAATTACAATACAGTTTGGAAACTCCAAATGAAGTGTGCAACAGCAAACCTCTGTTTTACGCTCCTGAAACACGCCATTGATTCTGCTGCATGCAGCAAAGAGTACATGTGATTAGAGAAACAAATAATGGGATGAAAACGGATGAATTGGGAAGAAGCGTTTTGTTTCATTTTGTTTCAAATGAATAAAAAACGATTCACCTTCAATGACGATATGAAGTTGAAATTGAATAAAAAATTTGATATCTTTTAAATATGGAATAGTTCATGGGATCAGACGGTATTTCTTGCATTCGTGGACACCCGTGCTTGAGAGATCAAAGAACGTTATTCTTATAAAGAGATTAAAAGGAGAAACAATTAAATGAAATCACCTATCATTGAACGGATGGACGTGATCCCAGTTGCCGGGTATGACAGCATGCTGATGACCCTTTCCGGTGCTCACGCGCCCTGCTTTACCCGGAACCTGGTCATCCTGACGGATTCGGCGGGACATCAGGGAATTGGTGAAATCCACGGAGGGGACTATACCCACGATGGACTGGTAGCCATGAAACCGTTGGTGGAAGGAATGCCTGTGGTGAAATACCGGGAAGTGATGCAGCGGATCCATCCACGGTCAGGGCTGCGGTGGACTTCTTCGGACCTGTGGACGTGAAGACGTGCAACCTGATTGAGATTGAGAAATTCAAGGATCCGAACCATCGCTGGCATAAAATTGAGGAAACCCACGGCGGCGCGCTGCTGGGCGGTGATCCTGCTACCATGGTGGAACGAAGCGACGCGGCCAGTCCGATTTTCCACATCAGCGATAAAACAGCCCCGATTATGATCCTTCATGGGGATCAGGATCCGCTGGTACCGGTCAGCATGAGCGAAGATTTCTATGACCGGCTGGTGAAGGCGGGTCTGGAAAATCAAAGTGAGCTGTATATTGTGAAAAACGGCGGGCATGGAACGCGGGAACTGTTTCAGATGGAATGCAAGGAAAAGATTCTTGCCTTCCTGCGCAAATATGTCTGAAATGGAAATGAGAGCCTTATTTGCGGGCCCGCGCCGGGACATTGATTACGAAAGGGTCCCCGGCAGAAAACAGGGGATGTGACCTGGCGTTTGCGGAGGGTGCTCAGACAAAACCTTTCCGGACTGTGCCAACCTTTATCACGGATTCTCCCAAGCTGGCCCTGATTTTGCATCGGAACCAGTTTATGGGTGAAGGGTTCGGAGATGAAAGAGGACTGTGGATTCGATTCTATGAACTGACTGATAAAGCAGAGTAAGGAGAAGATCTCTTTGGCCCTTACGGGTTTATAGATGCAGGAAGAATCACAACCGCAATACAAATATGATAGCTCTCACCTTTCTTTCATAATGTCGCAGGTAAAACACAGGAGGAAGAGAAAATGATCGCAAACCCAGTTCCCAAAGATCCGGAGAGCCCGGCGAATCCTCTGATCGAGTTGAACTGCCCCTGTACGCGGAGCTGTCCACGGCATGGAAACTGTTTCGAATGTGTCGCGAATCACCGCGATGTGGTGACATCCACGCCGCCGGCCTGCCTGCGGTACAATCGCACAGCAGAAGCAAATAAGCCGAATGGGGGATGATGCATGAAGGAAACCATGGAACGACTGAGCGGGATACAGAAAAAACTGAAGACGGTCAGCCTGGTCTATTTTGCTGTACTGATTCTTGGAGTGGGGTTGACCATCTTTCGGCAGCGAATACCCGGGGCTGCCATCACAGGGGCGGCGTTGATTTTCTATTTTTGCTGGCTCCGTAAGCAGTTCCGCGGATACAATGATGAAGTTGCCAAAGCGAGCATCCTGAACGGGCTGATTCCGGATTTGAAAAATGCCCGTTATCTGGGGCGGGAAGGATTAACAGGAAAAGAACTAAAAGAAATGGCTGTTTTCCCGGTTCATCTGAACAATCATCCGCTTCTGCTTCGTCAGGGTTTTGAAGGCGAAAAAGACGGTATGACCATACGGGGATGGGAATCAACTTCCCATTATGCCAGAAGTCCGAGAAGGACGGATTATGCCTTTCTGAGCGGTACGTTGATGACTGCATCCTATGATCAGGCATTGCCTGAACATTCGGACTGGGTTGCGATCAAAAGGGATTTAGTGGCATCAGGTGTGCTTGAAGCTTTCTTCAGGGAAGAAGGTTATCAGGAAATCCAAACGGAAGACAGTAAATTCGATCAGAACTTTGCTGTGGGGATCAAGAATGGGGGAGTTTACCCTGCAAGGATGATCCCACGGATTGCAGGGATAACCGCCAGGCTGGAGAATATCTCGGTCATTCGATGTTCATCCGATTGGGCTGCGGTGTACTTGGATCGCTGCTTCTATACGGTGGACGTGAAGGCGGGGGACCTTCCCACGGAAGAGCAGCTGAAGAAAAACCTTCTTCCGGAAAGGGATGACCTTTGGGAGTTGTTTGCCTTCATGCGTAAAAAACCTTCAGGAGCGACGATGCCGGATGAAGGACAAACAGATCCGGTGGAGAATGCACAAAGCAACGAGGAAAGCTACTCAGATGCTTTCACTTGAAGCTCATAAAAAACACGACCCGACCATTGCGGCTGGGTCGTGTTTTCATTGAGCACAAATTACATCAAGGATTTGACCTGGCGGACCCTTTCCTTCAGGAAGTCGGCCCAGACGGTGGGATCCAGGTAGGGCTGGCTTTCATGCGTGTATGTCCCGGCTCTGTCCAGAATTTCGATCTGGTTGGGATGGCTGGGGAGAGCGATATCCACGGGGATGGCGCCGATGATGGGCTCGTCCGCCAGGAACCGGTCCCGCAGGGCAGGGGTCAGGCGCGCGGAGGTGGCGTAATACTGGTCATTCATGGTATTCGCGCCCACGCCGCCATGCATGGCGATGGAGTAGACTTCGCCGGTAACCGGATTGGTTTCCTTCCAGAAGAAACTGGTGCAGCCGATGGTATGGCCAGGTGTCAGACGGGTATGAATTTCAATATCACCCATCTTGATAGGACTGTCATCGCTGTAGAAATGATCAACCTCAAAATTCTGGGGATGGCTGTCAGAATCCAGCACAAGGGTTTCGTTGGGGACTTCCTTCAGGAACTTTGTATCCTCTTCAGACATGTAGACGGGAGCGCCTGTCAGCTTTTTCAGGGCCGCGGCGCCGCCGATGTGATCAAAGTGGGCATGGCTCAGCAGAATTGCTTTGATGTCAGAGGGCTTGTGCCCGCTCTGGTAGATGGCGTTGATCAGCAGATACAGGCTTTCCGGGATCGCCGTATCCAGCAGAATACAGCCCGCTCCTGTATCGATCAGGTACGCGCCGACCCAGGTCTGTCCTGAAACATACCAGGTACGGGGGGAAACCTGGAAGGCGTCCACCGCGATTTTCCAGGGTTCATAGGCAAGGGTCTTCACGGGATCTTTCATTCCGGGCGTGCAACGGAAGGGCATACGACTCAACCTCCTTCTTCATGAAAAAAGAAATAATACCGATTCATGCCAGACAGAAACAATGTCAGAGGGTAAAAGTTAATACTGCGAGGTAACGATTTTCCAATCGTATACCTGATTATATCACAATGTCATTAACTTAATAAGCCAAGGCGCACGAGCACACAGACGCAAGCGACCTGAGATACTGTCATATAACCTTATACACCTTAACGCAGTATCAGAAGTTTTATAGAAGGCATACACAAAAGTGTAACGCCATCCTGGAGTTACACTATACAGTCAGCACATATCTGGGCTTTGGACACGATGTGCCATTTACATCAATAGCAGCGTTTGTGTGTGTTCGAGTATTTAGAAGCCAGCAGACCTTTCGTTCGTTTATAATGTCGGTCAGGCCTTACCGGAACGATATTTTTGCTGATCTCATCGTAAATCTGCTGAAATAATTCTGTCTGCTTTTGGCGGTCTTTCTCCAACAGGATATAGATCAAATCGTTCTTGAGCAGGCCGATGCACAGGGAACGATTGACCGCCATACGGTGTTTATAGTCATTCCTCAGATGGTCGGCCTGCTCCTGCTCAATGTCACGTGCGATATCTTCGGCAATGTTGCTGACATAAATCGTACTGTATATATCCTGTTCGAGCAGGACTGGCTTTGTACCTGTGAAGTTTTCCATCTGAAGGCGATCTTTCAGCACTTGATACGCTGTTTCCAGACGCCAGCGAAGATGATAGAGCTCACCGAAACATTCTGCGGGGAATTGGTCCCGTGAAAGATTGGTAGCAAGAATTTCGTATTCTGTTCTATCTTCATTTAACCAGACCCTCACCATGCGAAGATGCAAACTGTCGCGACTCATGACAATCGCTTCATCAGCAGTTCCCATGTAATGCGCCCGCCTGCTTTTTGTAAGCTGGATGGATACATCCTCATCATCAGCAGCAAGGGCTTGTTGCTCCGCCTTGAAGTCAGATGATTTCAGGCGGACAACAAAGTATGTCTGGCTGTCTATCATCCGAAGAAACGCAGGAATTCCTGGGCATCCACGGTCCATTGTCACCAGGAATGGTTTGTCTCCAATCGTTTCCCTGACGCTTGCAATTTGAGCTTCAGCAACGGCCATCTCATTGAACTTTGGCTTATTAATAGCAGCATCCAGTATCATGCGGTTCAAAGCATCGTACAGGCATCCGAGACCGATCTGTGCACACAGTTTTGTATTGTTCCTTGAGGCATTACCGTATACCGCAATTGTTTCAGGCGTGGTTGGAATGTTCACATCTGACCCGTCAGCGGCAAGAACGAGAAAGCCGTTCATAGTATACAGTTCGGCATCGGGATCAGAGTAAAAGTTCCTGTTGTGAAACTGATACAGGTCGACAAAAGCTTCCGGATTCAGTTTCATGCGCTGCTTTAGATATCCAGGATTGGATATTTGGGTTCCAGGATGAGAAATGTTCATATATCCACGAAGCTCCAGTTTTAAGGAAATTCCTTTTCTGTTGATCATGGAGAAGGTGAGATCGTCCAGTGGCATCTTTCGATTGCGGACAAAAACATTTGGTTTTCCATTTCTGCAGATCGCCGCAAATCGATCAGAGCGGATTCTGTCTATGTCAAAAAAGATGCGTGAGCCAGATTTTCTCACTACAGTACCTCCGCGTCAATCATCGTCATAAACAAGTCGGGGTTTTTTGATGGCATAGGCGGCCTTAAGATAAGGTATCTGTTCCTCTGTAACAGGGCCGAGATTCGCTTTTACTGTTTGCACAACCTTGCCATCAATCCGTTTGTTTTCAACGAGACTGGCATAATACCGTTTCTCACCTTTATATGTCTTTGTCAATATCTTGATAAACATGTCTTATGCCAGCCTCTTTTCTCACCACAGAGTTTAGCATAATATCATGTAAAATACAAGCATGCTCAATACATTTTTTCTCACTACATCAAATAAGTCTTAAGGAACTGTTAAATAATAAGTTGAACAATATGGTACTATGTGGTATACTCCTGTTGTAGCTTGACCAACAGGAGGTATATCCGATGATCGGTGAGAACGAAAAGAAGTTCGTCAGCACCATGATGACCATACTTGATGAGCGAGGAAAACGTTTATTTCTAGGTTCCTACTCCGAATGTCTGGGCCGCGGTGGCATTTCTGATCTGAGCAAAGTGTCAGGAATGTCCCGGACCACTATAACAGAAGGTCGTAAGGAAGCCCAGGAGGCAAAAGAAACTCCTGGCGTAGACAAAGCAAAAGAACAACGAGTCAGAGCCCCTGGTGCAGGCAGAAAGAGCATTGAAGTAAAGTACCCAAACATTCGGGAAGAACTCTTGAAACTTCTGGATGGAAACACTATTGGTAATCCGGAAAATCCTTTGTGCTGGACAACAAAGAGCCTCCGGAATCTTGAAGATGCTCTTGCAGATAAGGGAATTGAAACAAACTATGTAACCATTGGCAACCTCCTTGAAGATATGGGATTTAGTCTCCAGCAGAATCGAAAGTATACTGAAGCCGGGGATGCAGGGCCTGACCGGGATGCACAATTCAGATTCATCAATGATCATGCAAAAGAGTTCCTTTGTGATGGATTGCCTGTCATATCTGTTGATACCAAGAAAAAAGAACTCATTGGGAACTTTAAAAACAGTGGTTCTGAATACCTTCCGGAAAAACAACCGATCAAGGTGAATGACCATGATTTTCCAGATCCTGATCTAGGGAAAGCTGCACCATACGGTATATATGACATCGGCCGGAATGAGGGTTTCGTAAATGTTGGCCTTAGCGCTGATACCGGTGCATTTGCCGTCAATAGCATCCGTAGTTGGTGGATCAGCATGGGAAGAGAAAGATATCCGAATGCCGACAAACTCATGATTACTGCGGATGGCGGAGGAAGCAATGGCCGTAGAAACCGTTTGTGGAAAGTATCTCTGCAGGAATTAGCCAACGAAACAGGCTTGTCAATTTATGTCTCCCACTTTCCGCCAGGAACATCCAAGTGGAACAAGATAGAACATCGTCTGTTTAGTCAGATATCAAAGAATTGGCGCGGGAGACCGCTGGAGACTGTTCAAATCATCGTGAATCTGATAGCATCAACTACAACAAAGGAAGGCTTGACTGTTCAATGCATGGTTGATGGAAACATCTATGAACGTGGGATCAAAGTCTCGGATGATGAACTAAAGGCATTGAATATGACGCCCAATGAGTGGCATGGGGAGTGGAATTACGTCATAGCTCCACATAAGATTTCAGAAGCTTGAATGTCCATGTTATTTATTAACAGTTCCTAAGTTAATGACATTGGATTATATCATGACTTTTTGGATGTTGCCAACAATAAAAATGCCAAATAGAAATCAAATGTGAAAGATTTGAAATCAAATATGATAAATTTGAAATGCTTAATAGCGTCGTTATTGCAATCTTCGGAACCTTCTTTCTATCTATGCATGAAGTAAGTCTCGTAAGGAGTTTGTCTACCCGACCCAGGAAAAGGGTTATTCTTTGAGATTATGATTGTTTATTATTTTTTCCATGAAATCTAGTTCAGGCTGTGAAAAGAATGAACTTTTCCGGTATAGAATTGTTTGATGAATCATGACCTCCGGCTGCACCGGGAAGCCCATCAGATTCGGTTGATTTTTCAAGACGTTGTCGGGAATAAACCCAAGCCCGACATTGTGTTCAATAAAATGAAGAACCATACTGAGCTCACTGCATTCCATGATGATGTGCGGCCTGAATTTTGAGGTGTGAAATATGTCGTCGATCTTTTCATGCAAAAAGGATTTCCGGTTCATGATAATAAAAGCTTCTGATTGAAAAAGCTTCAGATCAATCGGATCACCGTTATTCAGACCATGCTGCCTGATTAGGAAATGGTCTTTGGGAACGGCTAGCAAGAGTGGCTGAGGGTTTAATACTTCCCTGAAAGTGATCAATGGATTATCAGGGATTCCACCAAAAAAAGCGATATCGATTTTACCGTTCAGAAGAGCCTCTTCGAGAATGTGCATATTTCCTTCAAGCAAATTGACTGTGATCAGCGGATATTGCTTATGGTATTCCGGAAACATTCGGGCAAAGGCCGACTGTCCGCCGCCTACTGTAATTCCGATAGATAAACGCTGTTGCGTTGTGTCTGAAAGTGTCTGAAGCGAGTGATCCATTTCTTTACAGGAGGCCATGATTTTTCGGGCGTTTTCCAGGAAAATTTCACCAGCATAGGTAGGAACCAGTTTGTTGGAAATACGTTTAAACAGAGGAAAGCCGAGCAACTTCTCTGTATTCAGCAGAGAGTAATTTAGAGCAGAACGTGTGATATATAATTTTTCCGCCGCCTTGGTGATGCTTTTCTCTTCCGCAATAGCGGTAATATAAGAAAGTTGACGAAAGTCCATACCATTATCCTCCTCAGAGCTGTGAATTATACTGCACAGCTTTTGCAAAAATAATGAACTTTATTTGCTGGTTATAATAGATTATACTCTATTTGGCAAGAAGAAATGGACTATTTGACAAAATGAAGGGAAAAGATATGAAGTTTGTGACTGATTTCCGGGAACCAATAAAAATCCAGCGTGCAGAGTACTACAAACTGTCTCCTTTGCCTTTACCTGTCCCATTCAAGGATGCTACGGGACAGGTACGGTATGGAAGCCTATTTGGTGACTGGGTCAGGCTCTATGATGCAGATGGTGTTTGTGGAGAAGGCCCATGCACTTCACTTGTCTGGGAGTTTTTTGTTCCGATTCTGCTGAAACTGGAGTCCATGACACTGAATGAGCTGAGGACGAAACTGTACTGGAGTATTCGAAACTTTGGCTATCAGAGCTTCCATGTCAGGGAACTTGGCGCACTGGACATGATTTTACTGGATATGCTTTCCAGAAAGAACAACCAGCCGCTTCACCGCTTTCTTGGAGCCCGGAAGGATTTTGCAAGCGTGTATAAGGGAGGCGGCTCTGTGTTGCTGAGCGACGAGGAGCTTGTGAATGATATTCTTCGCTTCAAATCCGAAGGATATCATCAGACGAAGATCAAGGTCGGCGGTACGGATGACTGGCATCTTGATATTGAACGTGTGGAGAAAATCCGGAAGGCGGTGGGGGATGGCTTTGGCATCGCTGTTGATGCCAACCAGAAATGGGATGTTGATACAGCTTTTGATTTTATGAAAGCGGTCTCGCCTCTCGGGGTCTCCTGGATGGAGGAACCGATCCATGCTTATGATATGGATGGGCTTCAGGAATTGACAAACAGGATCGCAGATGCGGGCATTGACCTGGATGTTGCTATGGGCGAATCGGTACGCAGCTATTATGAGCTTGTGCAGTACGCTGATCATGGTGTCTGTCATATACAGCCGGCGAATGCGGCACTGTGGAATATTGATGAATATATGAAATGCAAACAGTTGGCGGACGATCGTGGCCTGATGCTTTCCTCCGGCGGAATCACATTCATCAATGTCGTCCTGGGAGCCTTGTATGATGAGCAGCAGCTGATTGAGTATCATCAGCCGATTATGGAAGTGATTGTACCCTATCTTAGCCTGTCGTGCAGGGTTGATGATGGGAAATTCTATTTGCCGGATGTGCCAGGTACTCCGATGCGGATGAACTTTGAAAGGCTGCAGGCGGACGGGCTGCTGCAGAGCATTCAGTATAAGTATCGGTAATAACTTTCCACAACTGGGATAGAAAGTTCTGTGAAGGGTGGCAAGTTGCATGGTTGAATACAGGGAATCCGGAAGAGAACCGGAGGACTGTAATAAAAAAGGAGGATTCTACAATGAAGAAAACCAAAAGGTTCCTGACGGCTCTGCTCCTGCTCGCTACAGTCATGGCGATGACGGTTGCCTGCGCTGAAGCAAAACTGCCAAAGAAGATTGAAGTCCAGGTTCCGGCAAAAGCCGGCGGTGGTACGGATGTGATGGCCCGCGCCCTGACTCAGGAAATTGGCGCGCAGAGCGGTGCTAAGTTTACCGTTGTGAACAATACGGACGGCGCCGGTGTTGTTGCTTGTGAGACCGTTCGGAACGCGAAACCCGATGGCTCTAAGCTTCTTGCCTTCCATACGACTATGCTGATCAAAAGCGCAACTGGCGTGTATGACAAGAAAGCTACCGAAGATTTCAAAGTGATTGCTGTCGGCGTTCCGAATGAGAAGGTCACCTATTTCTTGCTGACTAATTCCAATTCTGGCCTGGATTCCATGGATAAGTTCGTGGAGTATGCGAAAGCGAACGAGACGAAGATGGGCATTGAAACCGGCGGTCAGGCGCATATCCTGAGCGGCCTGATGGCGGAAAAGGCTGGGCTGAATCTGCGGTATGTCGAGTCTGGAAGCGCGACTGAACAGCTGACTGCTCTGGTCGGCGGCACCGTGGATGCTGTTTTCGTCAACGGCAACCAGGCTAAGCAGTATATTGAAGCCGGGAAGGTGTTCTGCATTGCGGCGGTGGGCGATGGTGATCCTGCTACCCGCAGCTCCATTCTCCCGGATGTGCCGAATATGCAGGAATTGGGATATGACATTAGCTGGAACCTGTACAATTTCATTCTTGGGCCTGCCAGCATGGAAGATGAACTGGCGAAACTGATCTGGAATTATTATGCGGAAGCCGCAAAGTCGGATGCTGTGAATGAAATCCTGGTCCCGGCCGGTATGGATATGGAAATGCTTCCTTATGAAGAAGGTCTTTCGGCGTTGAAGGCAATGGAAGAAACCCTGGACCCGGTCATTGAGGCACTCGGTCTGAAGCAGTGAGTGAACTCTGTTTCCTCTGGTAGGTGAAGAGCTCACCATCAAGACAGATATGAAAGCATCGCTTTCATATCTGCCTTATCAATCTGTTGGCACGAATCAAGAAGTGTGTCAGGAAAGAGGATTATGATGAGAATGAATCGAGATCAGATAACAGGTGCGCTGGTATTCGCGCTTGGAATCTTTGTTTTTTTCTCGATCCAGGGTTATAAGGTTCCGTTCACAGCTGCTTATCCGGGGCCGACGGCTATACCAGGCCTTGCGGGGGTTGGTTTTTTGATCTGTGGCGCAGGAATCTTTATCCAGGGTTGTAAAAAGAAAGGAGGAAAACCCTTTCTGAGCCTGAATGGATGGAAGCGGCTTGGTATTTCTATTGCGATGCTTGCGCTTTATATTCTTGGCCTGACTTACATTGGCTTCTGGCCTTCAACGGTGCTCTGCCTTTATGCTTTCTGTACCTATTACGCGAAGGGATATGAAACAAAGATCTGGCAGCGGATCCTCTTTTCCGTTGCTTTCACTGTTGTTGTATTCTTGGTTTATGAGGTATTGTTTGGCTATTCCCTGCCGGTCGGCGCATTTTTCGAGTAGGAGGCAGCCATGATAGAATATTTACCGTATATTTTTTCGGAATTATTGACCCCGACTGGTCTGCTTCTGCTCTGGGCTGGAAATATTGTCGGCATGATTTTCGGGGCGATCCCTGGACTGAACGGCACCATGGCGATGATGCTCTTTATGCCTATGACTTATGCCATGGATACCGGCCCTGCAATCATCTTTCTGATGTCCCTGTGGATCGGAGGCTGCTCTGGCGGTTTCATCGGCTCAGTATTGCTTGGTATTCCGGGGTCTCCCGCATCAGTAGCGACCTGCTTTGACGGCCATCCGATGGCCAAATCCGGTCATGCCGGCAAAGCCCTCGCTATTGGTATGTGCGCTTCCTTCCTGGGGACGTTTGTTAGTGCAATCGTTGGCGGAATCTGTGCGCAGGCCGTAGCGGACATTGCTTTCTCAATCGGTCCCTGGGAGTACTTTGGCCTTTGCTTCTGCGCCATTACAATGGTGCTTGCTATTTCCAAGGGCAACATGCTTAAAGGCCTGACCAGCGCCTGCATTGGACTGCTGCTGGGTTCCGTTGGATATTCTCCGATTGATGCTCAGGCACGGTTTACCTTTGGCAACATGTATCTTGCGGGTGGCCTTGGAATGACCGTCGTGCTGATCGGCATTTTTGGCGTCAGTATCATGGTGATTGCACATGCGAAGACCTTTGATCCGCTGCCCGAAGTAGATACAAAGATGATTAAAGGGATTGGGATCTCGATCAAGGAGATCGTTCCTCATACGTGGACGATTATTCGCTCCTTTGTCATGGGGCTTGTGATCGGCTTCCTTCCCGGTATGGGTTCCGGCTTGTCAAACCTGGTCGCCTATTCTTCTGCGAAGAATGCGTCAAAACATCCGGAAACTTTCGGAAAGGGAGAACCGGAAGGCATTTGGGCTCCTGAAGTTGCGAACAATGCTTCTATCGGCGGAGCGATGATTCCCATGGCAGCATTGGGCATTCCCGGTGATACTTCGACAGCCCTGCTGATCGGTGCCCTGACCATTCAGGGGCTTGAGATGGGACCCATGGTTTTCAGGAATTCCGGCAATATCGTATACATGATGTTCGCGATCGTGGCGGTTTGTGCCGTTGTGTGCTTCTTCCTGCAGGCAATTGGAATGCGTATTTTCCCTCAGATTTTGAAAGTGCCCTACCATTACCTGTATCCTGCGCTGCTGGTGATCTCCTTGCTGAGCGCGTATGTGGATTCTTCTAGCCTGTACAAGTGTGGTATGATGCTGGTGTTTGCTGTGGTCGGCGTTCTGATGGCAGCCGGTGGATTGCCTCAGTCGCCGCTGATTCTGGCCTTCATCCTGGGGCCGACCTTGGAAAGCAATATGCTGAAGGCATTTCAGAATACGGGTACGGTAACCACCTTCTTTACTCGTCCGCTTTCCTGTGTATTGGTGGTTATTGCAATCGGTTGCATTTTCTCACCGATTATAAAGCATCTGATCTCAAAGGCAAAGGGAAAAACTGCAGAATCTGTTGGTGTTGACAACGAATAAAATTACTGGGGCTGTAGCAATACAGCCCTGTTATTATTCTTTATTCCATGGTCAGGTCCCGGGCAATGCCGTACTTTTTCATGCGGCGCCAGAGGGTGGTCTTGCTGATGCCAAGCTCCGCGGCGGCTTTTTCCCGGTTGCCATGGAACCGATTCAGCAGATCCAGCAGCTCCTGGGCCCGGGGATTAATGATGGTTTCTTCCATAATTCCGGCTACCTCGCTCTTCTCGTTGGTCATTTCACGCAGATGATGGAGAAGATCATCCGCAGAGACGCTGCGCTTTTCTGATAACAGCACCAGACGTACACATAGCCCAGACATCTGGTCCAGATTACCCGGCCAGTCGAAATCCTGAAGAATGCTGCTGGCTTCATCTGTCAGATGAATCTGACGGCCGATCGCGCGACAGGTATCTGATAGCACGGCGCTGAACCAGGAGGGTATATCCTCCCGGCGGGAACGGAGGGGAGGAATATCAATGCGCAAAGCGTTAAGCGCGTAGTAAAGATCTTTGCGGAATGTACCTTCCCGGACCTTTTGAGGCAGATTAGCTTCGGTATTAGCTGATGTTTGTCTTCACAGAGGTAAAAACCATCTGAAGATTCGTCTGATCTTTGTTTACTGAGCTCTCAAAACGCCAGGTCTTATAACGCTTTTTTCAGATTCAGGAAAGATGCCGTTCGCATCGTCCGCCAAAATTAGCACGATCGTCCGAAAAAATTAGACGCTCAAGCAGGGGCATCAGTGAAGGTCGATTAGAAATCGGGCTGAAAAATTAGAAATCTGCTAACAGGGGCCCTCTTCTGTTAGCAGATTTTTGTGTTTCGTTGAATCCTGAAAAAGAAAAATCCTACCAGCTTCACAATTGCCTTTTTGAGGGCAAATCTGTCGAATCTGGTAGGCAAAATGGTGATCCCGGCGGGATTCGAACCCACGGCCTGTCGCTTAGGAGATCGAAAAAGCGTTCGCCTTTGCTGGTCCTTGAAGTGCCTTGAGGCCTTTCCAGTACTGAGTTTCTAACGTTTTTCACGGTTCGCATTTTCCTTCAAAATACCCCCGTTTTCCCCCAGTGCTGTTAGCTGGGTGTTAGCACAGCTAAC
>OCVV011012883.1_pt1 | contig 13770 bp, 11 predicted proteins | sample 1539721 | NCBI WGS metagenome assembly OCVV01 (sample SAMN02144230, study PRJEB22623) | gut metagenome | biome: sheep rumen | host: Ovis aries | place: New Zealand
TTTCAGCCCTACGCTGCGCTTCACGGGTAACAAATATTTCTGACATTATGACGTGACCTCTATGACAGCTGTATTGTTGCGATCTGTTACTATAAGTATGTGCACCTCAATCCTGTCGGCAGCTGCCTCTCTGTCGTAATCAAGGGCTGCAAGGGAAATGCTGCGTATGTTTTCGTGAGCATATTGCCCTTCAACAGCATTCCGTTCCGTTTCAGCGGCGCACAAGTATTTTTGGCACCTGTCTATGTCGTCCATCAGCTCACTGCGTATTTCCGGAAGCAGGCTCTCTGATATGTGCGTACGATGCAGGGCAATGCCCCCATAGTCAGGGTCGTACGGATCTGTACCGCGATATGTGAGGAGAAATTTCATTACCTTGCCGCATATAATGCGGAGGTCGTCAGTAGCCGTTTCCGCATCCGGAACATCGGCTATGGCATACTGGCGGTACAGGTTGTTATGCAGCCTCCGCTCGCCGGACAGGATGTAAAAAGAAAAATCCACTACGCTTCCCCCTTGCGCACCTTGTCGCCTATGGAGCGCCACTTGGCCGAATCCTGCTTTGCGGCCTGCAGTGCAGCCTTGCGCTGAGCATTAGCTTTCTTCAGCTGCTCTCCGTAGAGGTCGCCGCGCGTCATGTTGTAGATGGCCATCGTGCGGGCAACGCCCTGCATGAAGTTGTACTCCCTGCGCACGGCCATCTCCTCGCCATATAGCCGGGGATGGTCCTTGTTATAGGCAAACCCACTGTTGGCAAGGTCTGTGTTCTTTTCACCATCGAAAAGGGTTTCCGCGTGGATGGATTCCTTATCCGCCTCTCCGGAAACCGTACTGTTCGTCTGGTCGATAAGCGATATTACGGTGCCGTACCCCGGCTGCGGATCAGCCATTGACGTTGTACCTCTTTTCTATGGACTTGATCTTGTCGGTGAGCAGCTTCTTCCTGTAGGAAAGCTGCGACTGCGTAATGTGCAGGCGCTTCATTATTTCCGGGTTGGAAAGTCTCGGCCTGTTGTTGTAGCCAGTGGTGAACTCGAACAGCGTCTTTTCATCGGGCAGCAGCTCGGCATAGATGCCAGCCAGGATAACGTCGGAATCGTCATCGCGCTTGCTGAAAAAGTCGCCGGAAACTTCTGGGCCTGATTCCATCAGGTTGTTGTGCGCGTAGTCGCGGATGCGCGAAATTTCCTTCGTAGTCCAGCCAAGCTCGCTGTGCAATTCGTCCGTGGTTGGCGCCCTGCCGTAGAACGCCTTGAGGTTCTCATTGGCCGTGTTGTAGGCGTGCATCTTAAGCGTGGCGTTCTCAGGCAGGCGCATGGAGTTCTGGTACGTGTACACCACGCGGGACAGAGGCTGCAGATTGTTGACGACGTGCGTGCCAAGGGCAGCGCCCTGCCCTTCCTTGTATGTGTCGAACGCCTTGATGGCCAGCAGCTTTGCCTCGGTAAGCAGCACCTGGCGCGGCACAGGGCCGGCCCACTTGTTCACCTGCGTCTGTATCAGACTGTCAAAGCGCTTCAGGAGGGCGTCCCTGTCAACATTGGAATGCGACTTCTTGTACTGCTTCCAAAGGTCGATGTCGTCAACTTTGAACTGCGCGTTGACAGGCGCAGGCTGCTTAACCATGGCAATTCACCTCTGGTAAATATTGCCAGGCTGGGCATTGAAAATCATGGCGAAAGCAGTGTCCTGCAAGGGACACAGAGAACACAAAACAGCCAGGCTGTTTTGTTTTAGCTATGCGTAAATGTGCTTGCGGAAGGCAAGCGTTGCTACAGTCTGCAAAATAGTAACACAAGGCTCTTCTTTTGCCTTGTATTTCTGCTCTTTCTCTGGCGGCGCAAATTCAAGCGCCCCTTCTTTTATACATAATTTAGAAATCTGTACCGGGCCAATTTCCGATTCTGCCTCGCTAGCAGGGTAACTGCTGCTACCGCTGCCCCCCGCATAGCTATATTTGCCGCGCTTATACTGCCTGCCATCCTGCGGAAGCTCAATGCCAAAAAACTCCTTAACGCGGTTTCGCATGTCTGAACTAAGCTGTCCCTCACCTCTAAGCCAAGCATCCACGCCTCCTGGCCCCATTCCATAGGCAACAACGGCGAGCGCGGCATCCCCGTGATAACGCTGCTCTAATTCGCTATAATACTTTACACCATAATTGATGTTCTTATCGACATCTAACAGCTCATTTAATGTTATCCGTCTGTATTTACCGACAGTATGTATGGTGTTTATCTGCATAACACCGATATCACGTGACCCGTCTTTATTTAAATACTTACCATTTTTGGATACGTTGTTGATTACCCGTATATCAGATCTACCAATATCCTCACCCCTACGTTTATCTTGGTTTGTTATATAGTGCCTGCCATTAGATTCCTTATGGACAATAGCGAAGATAATCTGCGGGTCGACACCATATTTATTTGAAGCGGCAACAAGCTTATTCGGTATTTCAGAATTATACTGGCTATTCTGCGTCTCTCTACGAACTATAGAGGCGTAATCTGCAGACAATTTATATACAGGGGTCTGGCTCGGAGCTTTAACAGGCTCAGACGCCTGTGCTGCCCTAGCAGGCTGCTGTGCAGGTGCAGGTTTTGCCTCAGCCTTCGGCAATGAAAGCTTTGGATCTGTCTTATTAGGTGCAGGTGCGGGCAATGCGTTTTTTGGAAAATGTCTGTCATCCATAATTTACCTCTTGGCTCTTTGTGTTGCTGCCTTATGTATTTTAAGGGCAGTATCCGCTTGACTACGAATATTTTTAATAGTACTATTGAATTTCTTAGTAATCTCATCAGCCCGAGCAGGTTCAAGCTTATTGGCGTTATCACGAACATCTCCCAAATACGCCATGTGCCGATGAGACATTTCAACTATTTGATCCTCAGTATACTTCGGAGCCCTACCCTCAAGCAAAGCTACCTTGGTATCGTGTTCAGCGCGGGCACGTTCAAGCATAACGTCATAGCCGCTAATAGCTGCCTGATTACAAGCAGCCTCGGCAGACGACCTGTCATACCACTCTTTGTCATCCAAAACGCTCGCGTGCTCCTGGTTTGCTTTTGCTTCGGCTAGCTGGGCTACGCTGGTGTCTTTGTCCGCCTTTATACGCGCCTCTTTTTTAGCTAAAGCGTCATCAAGCTCTTTCTTTTTAGCCTCCTTCTCGGCATCGGTCATCTTATCGACATTATTATACCATTCATCAGAGCCTGGCTCGGCTGAGGCGGCGGGCTTAGAATCATCCCCCTTTGCCTCGCTACTCTTTTTCTCCTCTTCTTCCTTCGGCGCCTTTTCGTAATACACTAAAGGACGTCGCCTTAAAATATAGCATTTTTCAAGGAACTCCGGCTTAGGATTTCCTTTATCATCGCAATCATCATTGCTTGGATTCTCTCCAAAACGTACTACGGTAGGCTCATCACCGGTAATAACCTCCTCAACGTAATGCAGCCCCATAAAATCCATGTACTGCTTAAATGTGCAAATGTTACGGCGATGCAACTTATAAGCCTCATCAACACTGCGCTGCGGGCTTCCTGAATCACCCTCTTCAAAGGCCCACTTCTCAGCAATTTGGTTAAACGTCATAGCTAAAGCGCCAGGCATCTGATCCTTGCTTCTATTAGCACTGCTTTTGTCAATCCTCTCCTGCACAGCAGATACAGCATTAGTGGCCTGATCAATGGCTTTGCTGACAACGCCCCCCTTATCATCAGCCTGCTCCTGCTTTTCCTCCGGAATATCCTTCCCAAGCAACCTGTTATAAATCTCTGTCATTTTTTCAGGGTTGTGATACAGCTCCTGCAAATGCTGAACCGGATGTATAATGTTCATTGTGCAGGCTTCGCCAAGCAAGCGTACATACCCAAGCTCAATATTAGTTGTCATGCCCTGAGTAGAGTTGTCGATATTATGAGATACGGACATTACATACCCAGCAAAGGCAAGCCCGGTATCAGCTTCGTCAAACACTACGGCTGGATACCCAACGGCAATAAACGGATCAAAAGATATGGACACGGATAAGCGGCGCTGTGCATAGCGGAACTGCAGAAGCTGCCTGTGGCAAAGGCCCATCTGCATCACCATATACTTTTCAACGTCTTCATCCTCGCATGTCATTATCCTCTCGCGGCACCACCCCCACCATGCCGGAGTACCTACTTCCTGCACAAAGGGGCCGACGTACTTCTCCATTTCGAGCATATTTCTGGTCATGCCCTTGAAAGCCTCAGGAGTGTTAAGCCATTCTTCAGTTACACCTTCTTCCTGCGGGTAAAACCGCGTAGTCGCATCTCTTAGAAAGTCCTCATCAGTGGCCCCATCAGCCCGCAATGTAGACATAGGAGTGCCGACATCAGGTACGCGCACACGAGTTACAGGCCGCGCAAAGTTTTCATTAGCCGAAATGCTAAGCACCTGCGACCTAAAAATAACATTGCACTGCGGCGGTATAGACTCAGAGAGTATTGGCTTAAGATAGCAAGTGCCCAGAGAGGTTATCTCTTTCGTTTTTTCTTGTGACTGCCCGGCCCCTACCTGGGACTGCCCGGCCCCTGCCTGTGATTGCTCAGCATCGGCTTTGGGCGTCTCAGCCTGCTGCTGCTCAGCTTTTGGTGTTTCAGCTTGCGATTGCCCAGCCTTAGCTTCCTGCTCTGCTTTTTTAGCCTTGGCCTCGTTATCGCTCTTAGCTTTTTTGTATGCTTGCATAAGCGAGTCTGCCGCCTGCTGCTCAGCATCAATCTTTTTAAGATCCGCTTCACCTTGCACAATAGCGCTACGCGCCTTAGCATTTGGAGGAGTAGCTTCGAAATACTTATTAAGCTCTTCCTGCTCCCATTTTTCCAGCATGGAACTTATCCCTCCGACTTCTTGCCACCGCCGACCAAGATCCTCCTTTCTTTTAAGCATCTGGCTTTCTATGTCGCGCATATCGGCAAGGCGCTCTTCTACATACGCACGCTGGCGCCCAAGAGACTCCTTATATGCAGAAAAGCGAGCCTCAACATCTATACTTTTTGTTACGTGCCCACTGAGTATATATCTATTAGCTGCGTAAGCAGCTCCCGCATAATTTAGACGCACTGCAGTGTCTGATACATCGAACCTATCCTGGGCTGCCGCAAGTAAGCTTTGCTGCATTGACAGCTTAAAACTTAGGCTCTCAGTACCACTGGTACCATCCGCTTTGCCTTGTGCTTCAGAAGCTTCCTTTTTAAAATCAGCAATCCTTTTCTTTGCCTTATCTAAAGAAGCCGCACTGAGCTGCTCATTTCTTTTCCCAGCTTCCTCAGTTGCCTTATCCAGTGCCGCCTTCTTTTCCTTATCAGAAGGCGTTGCTGACGGTTTCTCCTCCTTGGCTTTTTCCTGCTGGGACGCCTTAGCCTCCTCCCTGGCATCCTCTGCATTCTTCCTGGACTCATCTTCTGCAGCGCTACTATTTTCAGACGTTGAAGACGAGACGGCCTCCTTTGTCTTGCAATAAACAGGAGAGGCAGGCATAGCAAACTCAAACTCCAACGGATCAAGCATATACTTAATCAAATCCATGGCCGTGCTAAGCTTCTGCGTTTGCCCGGTAAAGGCGTTGGTTAGCTCGGTTACGGTAATCTTCTTTTTAAGACCAGCCATAATGGGAAAGAACACGGCGGAAACATTCTTTTCGCCCTCTTTTGTTTGCCAGACGTATTCTTTACCTTCCTTAAGTTCGTCAAAGAAAGGAACCTTCAGGTATCTGCGCTTTCCTTCTTCCTTCTCGCGAATGAGCTTAAGGCGCTCTGCCTCGCCACTGTAAAAAACAGAATAGGCGGTACGCTTGTACAGCTCATTAGAATGTCCGCTGGCCATGTAGTTAAATACGTTCTGTATATACTCGTAGGGGAATTCTATTGCGTCTGCTTCGTCTTTGCTATTTCTATCAGGAAGCCCTTGCAGCATGAAGCATTCAGGAAACGAATACACGCCAGGGTAGGCTGCAGCATCCACTATCATGTTGCTTTTAGCGTACTGGAATATGTCAGTCATCTGATTCACATACTGAATGCGGTAATCGTCCAGCATGGCAATTACGCCAACAGCCTGAAAAGAAATGGCGCGTTGAAAGGCAGACGACATATACGTCCTGGCTGTTATCTGCCCCTCGAAAAGAAGCAGGTAATCCCTAGTATAGTCGTCCGCGTCAACGCCATACACGTCTTTCTGGAAAATGTGCACAGGAACACGGTCGTTGCGGCCGACATCAAAAAGCCTGGCATCAGCCGGAACAACTATGGTAGCTTGTGGAGGCTGGTTTACCGTACTCTGGATAGTAACCTGGATGCACGGCATAAGAACACCAGCAATATAAACCTTCGTATCTGCAAGATATGTATTCATTTCGGCCACACCGTCTTAATAAAGTCAGCGCCCTTCGGAAGCTTATCCGTTATGCTGGCATCTACCCCAAAAGCCTCAAGGTGCTCACCATTCTCATAATCAGCCATGACAAAGTTTGTATCCCCTACAGCCTGTATTTTAGTCACAGCTATGGTAAAAGTTACGTCAACCGTATCCTCAGAATCAGAACGGTCCGTCATAGTCATGGTAGTCCAGGGTCCATAAATATCTATGCCCTTAACGCGAAGCACAGGTACTTCCCCGGAACGGGAAACAGCATACAGCCGCAATATGTTTTTATATGCATTTGCCATGTTTACGCGGCCGTAATTATCAGGTGTTTCCGGCAAGACACCCGTGCACGTTGCTTGCGCTGGGCTCTTCCCAAAAACAAGAGTGCTGTATGTATCACCCTGATGCGACTCCACCTGTAAATGATCCGCAAGGGTTAAATCCATGCTCGTCAGAACAAGGTCTATGTCCAATTCTCTATAGTGCGCTATAATCCTTGCCCTTCCAGAAAAATCTATGGAATAGGGGCCTTGAAACGGAGTGGCGTAGTAACTGCCATCATCGTTATATTTGCTGCGGTAGTCGTACCGTGACTGGCTTGTTTTATCCGTATAAACAGAATCAACAGCCCTGCTGAGCGGAGTGACAACCTTTTGTACGGCGTCATTTATCTTGCTAAGTATAGGGCTTACGGTCTTATCAACGGCTGCCTTTGCCGCAGCCTTCGTAGGCTTTATCAAAGATGCTGTAGCTAGAGGCTCTTCCATGGCTACTCCGTAAGCTTAGTTACCCGGCTATTCGGAAATCCATTACCCTGTGACGGCGCTGCTAAAGAAACTGCCTTAGCATTATAAGCCGATGCGTCCTGCGCTCCATCCTTCTTCACGAGCGATGCACCTTTAGGGCTTTGAAAAGTTGGGTTATCTGTAGATTCGTGCAGCTGATTATCATACTCATACAATAGCTTATCGCCATTGTCCTGATTATAATTATAAGCAAGCCCCTCTAATGACACCGTCGTAAAATCCTCAAGCTCATTACTCTCATTAACGACAAGCTGTGTAATAAGCATGTTAAAAGTAGTGTGCTTAATAACAACCTGCAAATCGTAGTTTGGCTTATCTGTGACCCGCGGGGTGTATTCCCCAAAATAGCGCTTTAGAAATTGTACGCGGTGGTCAACGTCCCTGCCAGACGCAAGGTATCCTGTAATCCGTACATTGATAGGCTGAGCCCCCATAGCATGCATGAGATACGCGTGGGCGTGCGTATCATGCAGCGCGTACTTCTCATTATGGTCTTCGCTAAACTCAGTAATTATCATCTCCCAGAACACTGAGTTCGGCCCCCTAAAGTACGCTTTACCCTGCATGCTCAGAGTAGCAGCGTCCGAAGTAGGTATGTATCCATGCTCAAATACGGACTGCTTACCCGTCGCCTTATTAGTACCTTCAGCGACAGGACTAACACCTATATGCTGTAATATCGCATTGCCTATGGAATTCATTTCAAATCTATTCCACCGCTGTTTCCACCAGCATTATTGATGTTAACCCAGATTCCGAGCCCGGGAGTAGATGCGCGCCTTGCCATATCAGAAATAGCAGTAAGGTCTCCAGAGAATGGTGCTGATTTCTCACCGGGCTTGTCTACCGGGGATGTCGAGTTAGGAGAGTCTCCGACTTGATCTATAAGTCCAAAGTTTCTTAGCTGCTCTGGGTTGAGGATCATCCCTGTTATCTGAGTATCAGCAAGACTTAGCCCTGCGACTTTGTTCAGGCCTTCCTCTAAATACTCACGCTGAGACGCCTCGGTTTTTAACACGTCTTGCGTGAGAGACTTACCGCTTAGCCACTGTACGTACATAAATGGCGCCAAAAGCCTATATTTTTCAGCGGCAGAAGAAGCTTCCATTGCCTGGGCCACTTGCAGGCCATTATTCACTGAAGCTCTACTTCCAGTGTCGAGCATACCAGCAATACGGTCAATATTGATTTGCTTCTGCTTATAAAGATCACTCAGTCCAAGCGTATCAAGAATTTTAGTTAAATTTGTCTCAGACGCCAATTTTTTGGTGTCTATCCCTCTCCCAGAGAGCCCTAAATACTCAACTATAGAATTATAGTCTTTTTCAGATATGGAACCATTTTTGTTTTTTATTGTACTTATAATAAACGGCAATATTCCAAAGCCGCGGACATTAGGCGCATGTTCCCGTGTAACACTATGAAAAAACTCTGTAAATTCTTTTGCCTCTTGAGAGTCCGTTTTTATACCAAGGCGTTCCAACATAGCGGCAGAAGCGTTTGTCGCAGGTGTAGATGAGTAAAACTTATCAAACTGCCTTTTCATGCTAGCTTGAAAAGAATCATCACCGGACAACGCCGCAAAGGCATATTTTTGCACATCATCAAGAGACACGCCTTTAGGAAGAACTAATTTCTTTTCCCCCATAGCCTTTTTTAAGGCAGACAGTGTTAACTTCTCATAATCAGTATTCTTCGAAAGAAACTCATCAAGCTTATCTACGTCAACATTAAGAGCCTTTAACCGCTTTTTCATGCTGTCCCTAACTTTATCAGGACCCTCCTTACGTATTTGATTATAATCAAAAAGCGCTTTACCAGCAGTCATGCTATCTATAATGTCATACAGGTAACCATATCCCTGCTGAGCAAGGTATTCTTTCGGGCTCTTAGCCTCCTTTGTGCCAATCATATCCAGGATAACTTCCCCGTCCCCTAGTTTTTTCAATGGCAAATTGATAGCAAACTGTTTTGCTATGTCCACAATACCTACATTTCCCCTAGGCTCAAGCATCCCAATAGCCTGCTTAAAAGCGGCTTCTTGATTCTTTCTTATTTGCTCACGCTGCTCCTGAGACTTTACCGGATTTTGCGACCTGTATATATTATTCCACCTTGCCAAATCAGCAGCAAATATACCGCCGCTCGCTAGTAAGTTAACCGCGTCTGAAACATATCCGCCTTTGTCATTTTTTCTAAAAGTAAGCGTACCGAGCTTTCCTGCATTATATTTTACAATATCACCGGAAAACTTATGCTCCTTAGCTTTGTCTGCTGAAAGCTCAAAGTGGTACTGGCTGTAGTATTTGAAAAACCGCTCCTTAGACATCCTAGTTGTCCGCGCACCCCGATGTATAAACACCGGTTTCCCATTTTCCATAGTCCAATAGCCAACGTGATCTATGTTTCCTATATCTCCGCCAATACCGCGCGCTATATCTCCATCAAAGCCAACAACAACGCCTTCGCGTACCCAATTCTCCTCCTTAGACATGTCTAACAATTCAGCCCCGCCGGCAGACACCGCGTCCAATATTTCCATTGATGTGCGCGGTACAAACTGATTACCTTGCTTCTTAAAAAAGAGCTGAGTAGCGCTTTCCATGTCGATATCCATGGCATGTGCTACGTGCATGCCAACAGCCGAAGCAAAGGCTGAGCAATCAATGGCTTTATACTTACTACCATCCTTTCTTGTAAAAACTGTAGGTAGCTTATCATACTTACCCTGATAATACTCTTCTAGTGCATCTTTTCCTACTGCTTTGTGGCCTCCTGTTATCTGGTATTTTATCCCATTAGCCTCCATCCACCGCTCTGCAGCAAGCAGGGCGCTTCCTAAATTTCTACGCTTTAACTCAACCCCTGCAAAGTTAGCTAGCCCTAAAGCTCCACGGTCACCTCCGCCAAAGTACGCATTATAGGCACTGGCCGGGAGCCTTCCATCATCTTGCCGACCTACAGTCAACCCCAATTTGTCACTCAGCCCGACATACTTATCATGCAGCCCGCCTATCCCCATAAAAGCCTCGGTTATTGTATTGCCAAGTCCTTTAAGGATCGGTATCACGCCTCCCAGTCCTTCATTATACGTTTTCTGGCGATGCTCTTCATTAAGCTCCTTCAGCCGTGCTTCACGGCGCTCCTGGGCGCGCATGGCTTCTTCCATGGGAGCGTTTACAACTCTTGAGTGGAAAAGGCGGGCCTGGTCTTCTGTATAACCCATCTTCTGCAAGCCAAGCTGGGTCTGCTGATACCTATCCAGCTGTATGCCCATGCCCTTAGCCATCTCTTCGCCCATCTTATGCGCAATAAGCAAAGTCATCTGGTCAAGCTTCGTCTGCGGCACAGCATCAGCAAGCTTTGTCGTAAGGTCAGCATGGTTCATACGCTGCAGCAAGTTAAACTTAGGATCATTAGCCATCCTGCTAGTGCCGCCGCGCACCAAGTCGCCATGCCCCATCTTTCCGCTCATCAGGCCATTATACAGCTCGTCAAAGCGGTTCATGTCTATGCCTGTGGCGCTCTGGTTGGACACATATGGAATCATATAGTCCATCAAAGTACGCTGCGTCCTGGCCGTAGTTTCGGTAACTGCCTGAACAGCGCCGGACATGCCGCCCATGCGGGCAAGCTGAGCAGGCGATATGAGCCCCTGCCTACGCATTGTTTCAAACATGGCGGCATTCGCAGCCATAGCCTCACCGCCACGCAGCGGATCAAGCCCAAGCTGCTGGTACATCATCATGCCAGGCTTCACATATTGCTCGACAAGCTGGGCATGCGATATGCCTGCTGCCCTGGCAAGTACGCCTTCTCGGCGTATCGTGCTCACCTGGCTGGCCATATTCGTGATGCCAACATCTTGCAACCGCTTAAGATGCTTAACAATATCCTTAAAGTCAGACGAGCCGATAACGTCCATTACCTGTGACGTCACCTTGCGCAGCTGCTTAAGCTTATCCTTGTACTGCTCTGCAGTGTTGGCGAAGTCAAACATGCCCTCCTGCATGCCGACATTGAGCATGCTGCGGTAATCATCTTCCTTGAATAGAAAGTCATGTATGGCAGACTTGCGGATAAACCTGTCAATGTCTCGAGCCGCCCTGGTTGAAAAGCCCATGCCCGTAGCCTGGTCCAAATCCGGACCAGACGTTATCTTTGAACGAGTGGCATACTGAATCGCACGCGTCTCTCGTATGCGATCAGCAATGGCATCCCCTAAACTAAAAGTAGCCCCAAGCATAGGCATGGCAATACCAGCAGCCAAGCCTATTGGAGTGGCAATTGCTCCAAGCCCGAAAGCTTTAGCCAACCCCTTGCCAGCTAAGCCCCACGCCGCGCTTTGCGCCATGTCAAGCGGAAGTCCGGCCATAGAGGTACCGAAGGCCACAGACTTGTCAAGAAGCTGCCTGCGGGAATCAACTTCATAAGTTACTGGATTTACAGCAGGGTTATACGGCAAAAATCCAGTACCAAATCCGTTTGTGGCTATCATCAGGTTACGCATAAACCCTTGCTGCGCTGTCGGGATGATAGTGTGGTCGTATGCCGGCGGAGTCCTGAAAAGCCCATAGCTTGCCGGAGTAAGGTACTGCGCCGGAGGAAGCCCAGGCATGTTACCGCCAGTATAGGCTGACACGCGCAAAGGATCATAGTGCGTGATGCCAGGAGACATCATGTCATACTGTGACAAATACACATCCCTCTGCTCGGGAGTCATTCCATACAGGGCGTAACTAGCGGGGGTCAGCATTCTCTTTGGCCTCTATAACTTTCCTGTTCACTGTCTTCATGGCTTCGATAGCCTCGCCGAAGCCCATAAACTTCCCGTCCATCAAATGCAGGTATTTGCGGGAATCCTCATCCGTTGCCGCACTAGAGGAGTTTCCAACCATAAACGGATTCGTAATCAGTTGCGCAAGCTTGTCATACTGCGCCATAACCTGCTGTAAATAATCAGCGGCTGCCGGCCTGCCAGCCAAGGCTATCACATTCGCCTCAGCCAGCCGTGCACCCTTCCACCGCTCGATCGCATTGCCGACCATACTGCTGACATTGTACTCCAAGCCAAGCAGCCGGTACTGCACAGTTCCCCTGCTAAAAACAACCCCAGAGTTCTTTAGCTGCCAGGCTGCGAACTTTCCTTCTGGGGTGCAGTAAAATTTCGCAAGGCCCAGTCTGACGTGGCAACGGCTACGGCACGGTCAAACACGGCAAGCTCCGTGCCGATGGCGGCAATAAGCGGATACGGCAATGACTGCACAAAGGCATACTGCGCATCAAAATCTTCTGGTTTCTCCAGGGAGAACGTCCGCTCACCGAGCTTCGTGAGCGAACCAGCAATATTGAGCATCCTGAGCAGATTAGAAAACCTTGGCATGGACATTCCCTTCGCATCAGCGGAGGTTTCATCAACGCGCCGGGCAACCTCGTCCTCCACCCATCCGCTGCGCATGGTGAAGCTGATAGGCACGCGCCCATTGAACAGCGTGGCGTTCCAGTCAACCGAGCCGTCCGTGATAATGGCATCAAGCAGGCGCATCACATCATCCTTGCTGATGTTATGCTCCTTGAGAAATTCCATGTATTCCTTCACAAGGGCATCGCCGTCATAAAGCTCCTCAGTAGGCGTCTTGTCGGTAACAGTAGGCACGGCGGCCTCCGTAACAAGCTTCTGCGGCTTCGTACCCTTCGTAGCAGTCCTAATATCCATACCTCACTCCTCTAAGCTAATCAGTAAAAACAAAAGCGTTCGGCACGGGCTTTATATGCCCGGTTATGCCATGGCCTACGCTGTCTCCTTCGCGTGCCACGGCCTTTCCTTCTATGAACCACACTTCCGACCCCGTGGTGACGTAGCATGTGCATCCGCAAGAGCCTATGCCTTTCGTACCGACCACGGCGATCTTCTTTCCCTCAATCTTTGCGAACTCGCAGGTTTCCGGATCAAGATGCCCGGTAACGTGCCCGTGGTCAGGGTTGTCGCAGGCACCCTCGAACTCGCACCCTTCAAAGGCAACTGCCTGAGCCATTACGCACCAGCCTTGGCCTGCTTCGGAGGCATGATGATGGGCTTGTCCTTAAAGTCGGACAGCGCCTTCTTCAGCTCGTCAAACTGCTTCGAGCAGGTGTCGCTCAGCGTCGTAGCGGAGTCCGTAACCTTGTTCTTAAGATTTCTCCAGGTTTTGGAAATCGCGCCTTCCGGATCAAACTTGTGCCCGTCTTTGCCGTCCTTAACAAAACCGAGCATTGCCCACGGGTCAGCTATGATAGCGTCGCCAAGCATCTTCACCTTCGTCCCGGCCTTGCAGCAGAAGCCAAGACACTTCTCTATGTCGTTCATAAAATTGAGGACATAGTTCAACCCAAAAGACCCAGACATAAACCCATTGAGCTTGTTCATCATCTTGGACAACGGGTTGTTAACGAGCGCATAGATGGAAGCCATGAAAGCCGATATCTTGGCGACAATCATGTTCTTGAAGTTCTCAAACAGGGTTTTTGGCAGGTCCAAGCCCTTCTTAATTGCGTCCATCAATCCCCTTGCCGTCGTGCCTATCATGGC
>OCVV010895427.1_pt1 | contig 13769 bp, 17 predicted proteins | sample 1539721 | NCBI WGS metagenome assembly OCVV01 (sample SAMN02144230, study PRJEB22623) | gut metagenome | biome: sheep rumen | host: Ovis aries | place: New Zealand
TTTTTTCATAATCAATATCCCATTCACGTTGTAAATAGTGTAAAGTAACAACGTCATCTGCATTTACACTAAAACTCAAAACAACTTTATCAATGATCAGATCAACCTGCTCACAATCTAATTTAGGCATAATATTCATATCCTTATTCTCCTTTATCTATATTTAGCCATAAGGCTAATTTTCTTCAATTAAACTATATTCCGTTAACAACGGTAACACTACAAGTTCCATTTCTTTATCACCAGTATAATAAGGATACTGATGAGCAATATATTCTGCATCTTCACGATGCATTGTTTTAGTGGTTTTTTCTACATCCTTTACAAAAGTATACTCAATCTCACCTGGTTTCTTATAAAGATACATGGTAGGAGAGGAGAGTGTAGCTATAATAAATTTTACAATTGATTTGATTTTATGTTTTTTATAATCCATCTATAATCCTCACTATTTAATTCAATTCATGATTATCCCATTTTTTCTTTAAATCTTCACAATCTTCACGTAGAAATACATATACTATGATACTTTCTCCTTGTGAATTAAAGCTATGGTATAGATCAATAGGATAACATCTATATTTAATAAATCGTTTTGCTTGTTCTGGGTTCACAATTCTATAAACCTCTTTAACTTTATAATTACGAGGTTGTAGATTTGTTTTTATCATTGCCATTATCTACACCTCCTTTGTTTCCTAATTCTTGTAATTCGTTGCCAAATGAGTCCCAACCAATACGAGGAGTTCTGGCATACATTTCTAAGTTATTATTTTTCCCATATAAAGATTCAATAATCATGAATGCCGTCTCTGGTTTTTCAGAATGCCTACGTTTCATATGACTATTATCTGAAAATACGGTTGAAAATTTACCCGCATATTCTTTATTTGCAGAAATAAATTTGCCTTTATACATGTATAAAAGATATTCATGAGCAAACCTTACATCAAAACTTGCAGGTGGGCCACTCTTTTTATCCCAAATCATTCTTGCATGTAATTTCCAACCTAACTCTTCGGCAAGTTGTTGTGCCTCAAATAAATACTTATCAATAGTCCATAAAAAAAGAATCGCATTCGGAGTAGTACGCTCCGTTGCGATTCTTAAATGTTCTTTTATATCTTCAAGAGAGAGTGTAGGATAATCAAGCTGTCCCCCTGAAGATTTTGGTCGTGATTTCTTTTTGAGTCCACCTCGTGCTTGCTGCCAAGGTGGATCCGAAAGTATTAAATTATAGACTCGATTAGAGTTTTCGAGTTGTTTTATGTTTGTATATATCATTTTATTTTTCTCCTTGTATTCCTTATAAAAATATTAGTGCATTGGTCAAAAAAAGGGGATACAATACCTTGACGGTAATTGTATCCCCTTAGAGAGTTTGTTATATGAGCTATATACCCTTTATTTAAAATAAGCTCGTATATAATTTTGCACGAGCCGAATCACCGTCAAATACCTGTTTATTCATTACTATTTTTCAAATACTAATTAAAAAAGTCTTGCTCTTTTAATTTTTTATATTAACCTTCTGCCTCTTCATCTGGATTTGCATAATCACTTTCAGAAGAAGTGAGGACCTCACCTGTAATCTCTTCAATCCAACCTTTAACAATAGGATTGAACGCTTCAGTACCAACTTTAGAAAGATCGAGCTTCTTAAGACGCTTCTTTGCCTCTGTTTTTGTTAATGCATGGCCTACAGTTGCGTTAACAGCAGTGTTGTAAATCGCTCTACAATTGGCTGAATCAAACATTGTCATCCAAGCAGGTTTGCCTCTATCTTCACTGCATCCATGATTACAAAAATTGTAAGTCTCTCCACAAATTACACATTTTCTGTTATATTGAATACTAGCCATTTTTATGCCTCCTTATTTTGCTGTAATAAAATAGGAGACAACCTGTCTCCTTGTTGATAATTTTTTATGTTAAACGGAATAATAATTCCTAATTGTTTTCGATTGTTGTTTATGTATTCTTCCAGTTGTTCTGGAGTATTGTTATACGTCCCATACGTGTTATGAAATGATCCTGAAATAGTTGCATCATGATGTTCTTCACAAAGTGTAATACCATTATTTATATCAAACCGTAAATCTTCATGTTGCGCAAAAGGTTTAATATGATGAGCATTTAATTTTCCCCCTCGTTTGCCACAACATTGGCAAGTATAATTGTCTTTTTTAAAAATTGCATCTCTCCAATGTTTATATTCAGAGGTACTTCGAATTCGTTTGTTTTCTGGAGTTATACCACCTTTCCATGACCAATGGTCTGGACCTGTTACTATAGGAATATTTTCTACAGCACAAATTGGGCACCGAAAATCACGGGTCAATGAATTTGAAATTTTTCTTTGGTAGTCTTCATGTTTTCCATATTCACATTTCCACCATACTACGTCAGACGCATTGGGGTAATAATCATAAGGAGAAGTGGAATTCTTTTCAGACCATCTCTCTCTAGCTAATGGATGATACGCCCCTAATGATTCTGATGGGTCAAGTTTAACATTTAAAAATTCTGTATGATGCCCACAATATGGGCAACCGTTTTGCCAAAACCAATCACACTTTTGTTGATAAAGATGATTGTAATTTACTTGGCAACGCACGTTTATTTTCTTTCTTGATTTATATGCTGTTTTCCATAAATCAATTTCAGGATTCAATTTTTCTAGCACTTCATAGTATTCATAACCATATTCATCAATTACGTGTTGAGCAAAACTATTACACTTTATACATGGCAATTCTTTTTGTCTCACTGGAAGATATTGAATGTTTTTTAGTTCACTTTCATGCCTACAACGTGGGCATTTAAACCAATATTTTTTATTGCTTTTATATGATACTTCATTAGGATTTTTATCATTTAATTCATAGTCCCAACGTTCTAATATATCTTGGCGATTGTTATCAATACACCATTGTTCAAATGTATACTCAATTTTATGATTCCATGGTCTAATTTTCTTTGTTAATTCTTCTTTCATGAATGTATATCTCCTTTAATATACTGCCTTATTAAAAAACAATAAAAGAGCGGGTTAAGGATTACCCGCTCTTGTCAGTAGGCTCATGACTTCCTACCTATTTATTGTATTTTGGATAAATGTATAGACAATAATACTAACTAATATTAATCTTCAGAATCGTTGTCTGCCCAGAATACTTCATACAGAATCTTTTCGGATCCACAGTAAGAAGACTGTAAACTTCCTGAGAAATCGACACTGGTGTCAGTCGTCAGAGACAAGCTCAACTCAGGAGAGATCTGGAAGGACGGGAAGCGAATATAAAGTGCCTTCAAAGTATCCACACTACAAGGGTCAACAGCCAGAGCCTTAACCGTAAGCACAATTGTGCCCGGGAACTTATCAGATTCATTTACAATTCTCGCACCAGAATCCACTTCACGGCTATATTTCACCATAAACCGATCAGCATCACCTGTGGTAGGAGGGACAAGGAACTTCTTTCCAGCATCAGCACCTTCTCCATCAACAAGATTAAACTCAGTTAAACCATATTCCTGACCCATACCACCAGAACTATTAATAGCGGTGACATGAATAGAAGCACGATTAGGATCATCTGGATATTCATCAATATAACCAGTAATATCTAGTCTTTCACCCTTCTTCACGGTAGCAATACGTGGCATTACAATTTTCTTAGTAGCAGAAGCCATTTCCGCATCAGTACCACCCTGAGCAGCCAGAGAGCTAAAGTTAATCATAGCGTTAGTTGCGGTTACTTCACCTGTCTTCGCCTGCCAGAATCTTTTCACCAAAGTTCCCTGTGCATCGACAGCATCTTTTGACTCGGCGCTGATATCGACCGTAAAATCGCTCAGCTGAGACATCAGAAGACAAGGATCACCATTCAATTTCTCACCATACGCATATTGCACACGGTCCACAATAATATCACCTAACATAAAAGCCATGGCGATTCTCCTTTCTTTCGAAAATTTTCGAACAATAAAAAAGAGCCTTTCGGCTCACTATAAAGTCACTTTGTTTAATTATTAGAAACGTCACGCATAAAGTCGAATTGCTTGGAATCTATCTTTGAAGTATCCACAAAACCAGAATAACTTCCTTGCAGAAGCGCCCTACTAGACTCATAAATCTGAAGTCGTTGCACACTATCCATAAATTCGACTATTCCTACGTCACCGTTCATTAATTCTTTTTTTGTGTATTTAAAACCGGGATGATTTAAACAAGAAGATATAAGTGGAAGAAGAGTAGATTGATAAACATCATTTTTATGCTTTTCATAATTAAGTCGATCTTCATCAATCAGAGCCTCTTTTGTTGCCCTTCCCTTAGCAAATTCATTCTTAGGGAATATGTTAAACATACTCCTTACATACCATGCTAATTTTTGATACGTTTTTTCATCGATTTCTAAATCCTGTTCAGGATCATAAAGAACAATACTTTCTTCTTCATTTACTGTTTTTTTATATTGCCTCAATTTGGAAAAATCTATATCTCCAAATAAAAATTCAGTACTTTCTTGTGGAAGAGTTGGAACTAACATTTGAAATAATTCAAAATCACTAATTTTGCACCAATCAACTCCCATATCCCACAAGATTAGTCTATAGGAAGTGGTGTTAGAAGTAAAAATATGTACTACACTATATACATCTTTTTCTCCTAAATTAATCAAATCAGCTACAGTAGGTTGCTTAATTATTATCTTCTCATTTACTTTAAACGGTTTACCAACATATAATTGTAACTTATCAAATTCAAATTTTGGTTTTTCCTTCTTTTCCTGCATACGTTTTTGAGAAGCACGTATTGCATCTATTGCACCTTTATCTTGCTGTTGCTGTTGCTCAGCACGTTTTGCCTCTGCCTCATGCTTTGCTTTTAATTGATTGATAGCTTGCGTTTTTAAATCAGGGGAGTTTGTCATAGCGATTCGTCATTCCTAAATAGGAATTAGTTCCTCCATGATTATTAACAGCATTTGGCAGCTGAGATTCAAATTTAACGACTCGACAATAATATCTATCATCTACAATGTCATCAAAATCTGAAATACATTTAAGCTGTAAACCTGCAACATTACTCCAACATAATAAATCTTTTACAATATAGGAAAGAAGGTCTGTTCTTTGAATACCATACTCCGTGTCCATATCATCTTCATGAACAAGACACATAACTACAAGTTGTTGGTTTTTAATTACTTTATTGGTATAAGATACATCATAATCTCGAATATCAAACATGACATAATTATTTACATCCTTTTGAACTCCGTTTAGTTTTAAATATGGAACAATACGTGACTTTTGAATACGCATGTTGTATTCTTCAATTTCTTTCCGCATTTCTTGCTCTTGAATAGTAGGATGTTCAGGATCAACGAACTTGTTTAAAGGTCTTTTTTCTTTAACGCCTAAGACTTCTTGTAAATCTTCATCAGCATTAAACATGTCCTCAATCAATTTCTTTCTATAAATAATATCATTGTTTTTGGTGGACTCAAGATCGCGAGTAATTGCTTTTAAATCTCTTTTCATTTAGCCCACCTCCCATTCAAATGACGTTTGATAATTACCATTATTCTGTTTTGCAACTAATTCAAAACGTTTACCAACAATACTATGTGCTTTCATCGGTTTGACAGATATTACATTATCAGAATAAGAAGTAAGTTTAATAAGATTTTCTAGCCGTTTGGTTTCGGTTTCGTCATATTCATTAAGCGGGTCAATTATTTTTACTTCCCATAAAGCAGGATATTTATCTGTCCCCATCTTTGCTTGATAATATGTCGTTTCACCCTGTTTTAATACATATGATTGAATAGTAGGGTATTCTACTAATTCATCATTTTCATCACGATACAATTCCACAATTGTGAATTGTTTATCTGTTAAATTCTCGTCAGGAATTGTGTCTCTTATATCTCCCATATTCGTATAATAATCACAAACCCTAAGTTTTATGTTATCTCGTTTCGGGTTGTATTCGTCTTGTTTAATAGAATACTTATACAAACCCATAGGAGATACTTCGACCACTTTAGTTACTTGATATACTTTTGGATCATAATCATTTGTAGTTAATAAAAAGCGTTGGTCATGTAAAATAGTACGTGTATCAGACAATCCTAGAGATTCTGCTGCGTCACCATATACTAAATGTGTATCTGGTGCCCAAAAACCCGTAAGGTTATCTAATGAAATCGTCTTTTCTGCCCTCCAAACACCCATATGTTACTCAATTAGTTCGTTAAGCTAATTGAGACTCTTTCGAGTTTTCTTATGCTTTCACATAAGTTCAGACTATATCATTTAAAGTCCCCACTTCGGTTCACTTGAACCTACTCGCATCTCAGCGATAGTCGTTGAACGTTCTTCTATTTGAAGCTTCGCTGCTGATTATCCAATACTAATAATTTTTAAACATTCGCACTTATGTTTATTTCATCATTATGCTGTAGTTTATTAGTCTCTAAGGACGTCCCAGCAATTCGAGGACATACATCACATAAATGTGACGAGCAGTACTTTTCTACTTGTATAAGAGTTGGCAGACCTTACAACTGCAAATATTTTTTCTAGCTTTTGATTATGTATCCACTTAAATTCCCAATTACATCTTAGAATGTTATAACGAACATATGCATTTTGATGATCTCTATCTACGATAATCCACCATTGTGTCCTCCTTATTAATGGCTGTTTAAAAGGATGAGCCAATTCTTCAACAGTTAAATTGATATCTGGAGAAGTATCATCTGGTACAATTACATAAGTACCAATAGGATAATGAACACCAGGCCTAAATTGAAGATAGTAATCAACATCATCTTTGGACACAGTTTGTGCAAAGTGGAACTGATATTTTGCGTCTTCCCATTTCCATCCTTTCGGAGTAAGAATATACACACGCCTATAAGTTGGATCAGCAGTCCATGTTTGATTTAACACAGCATCAGTTTGATTACGGCGAACCTGTGCAAGATTTTTGCCATTATTACTTAAATGCTGTTTATACTGATTTAAATTAATCATCTTTATCTTCCTTTGGAAGACTTATTTTATCAATCAAGGCATGAGCGTCTAATATCAGTTTGCGAAAGAGTTTAAAATCAAATTCTTCTTTCTGCGTTTCATGTAATGCAGATTCTAACAAACTCATAATAGAACAAATCTCTACGGGGTAGAAGAGAAGTGCATTCATGCCATCAATTTCTAGCATGACGTGTTTAAAATACTGTTCAAACGCATATGTATCTACATTTGGGAATTGGTCTTTTGTATTAGGATCTTTATATATCAGTAACCAAAAAATTTTTTTGTGTAATTTTGTCTTATATTCATCAAACTGTTCATTGCTATAACTACCATACTTATGTTCAATCATGTCGTTAAATCCTCACCTGCAACATAAGCATTATAAATATATCCTCTGTCACCTATCATACGTCTACGTTCTTTTTTTAGAGATAAAAGAAGAGATTGTAATGTTGACAAATGTTGGGCTTGTGAGTACCATTTTTCTTCTTTGCTACCGTACATTTGCATAATATTTGTCATGGATTGAACTTTTGGTGATAGCCACTCAATCAGCAACCCAATCACCAACAATTCAATAACAAAATCCTCATCTTCCCCCTCTTCAACAGGACGTTTTAATTCATATGTTAAGCGCATTACATCATCATCAAAGGTTATAGCAGAAAATAGTCTTCGAATATAAGGAGGACGAATTGATGCATGAAGCCAATTACACAAAAACTCATGCACTTCATTCTCGTCCAAATCTAAAAAATCATAGGCTTCTGCTCGTAAGTAGAAGCCCTGATATATAGAATTATAATCAATAGAGGCCATTTGTTGTTACCTCCTTATTTGATTATTCTTCAACCAAACGCATCAACATTTTTGTGTCAAAAATCTCATCCAATTTCTGAATGCGCTTCACACTATCAAATGTACCATTAGCAATTTTAGTTGCTACAATAGTCTTTAATGCGTCCTTGGCCCCCTCAGGAAGAGACATAATTGCTCTTTCAATCTGAGATGGTGTAAGTTTAAGAATAGATTCCAAATCTTCAACAGAATATAAACCTGCATAGGTTTCCTCTAATTGAGGGAATTCCTTTAAAAAATCCTTATCCTGTACAATAAAACGAGGCTTGTAAACAATACGATCTTTGGCTCTTGCAGCATATGCAAGGTCTTGATATTCAATCTCTTCAATGGCGTCTGCATCGGCCCAAGAATAAAGTGTTTTTGTTTTAGCACCTTCAAAGAATAATTTACCGGGTGTAATAGATAAACAAGGAATCATATCTGTTGCAGAAAATTTCTTTTTCTCAACTTTTACTACCTTTTCAGTATTATCAACTTCTTCAGCTTGCATTGCTTTAGGAGTTGATTTTACTCTAGAATTTGTATTAGCCATAATTTTTCTCCTTTTTATTCCAAAATTTTAATTACTCTAACGTCCACTCGCCAAAGTACTGGGTCAGCACAGTGCCGACACCAAATTCACGTTGCATCTCATAAGTACGGAAATCATCAGCCAGATCAGCCTTGTTCTCGCCTCTCTCAACAACCTGAATCTCACCACGGTCGGTAACCTTTACCATCTTTTCCTGACCACGAGCAAACACAAGCAGCTTATCATTAGGAATAAGTTTAGTAGTAACATCGTTCAGAGCAAAACGCTGAGGGACTTCTACCAGATCTACGCCCTCGTAAGCACCCAAACGTCCCATACGAGCTACATCTTCCTTCATAGAAACTGCTCTCCAATCAACATCAGACAGAGCATTCAACTTCTTCAAAGCAGTCTTGGTACCAATGATAACTACTTCGGCCCCACCATTTGCCATCTGGACATTTTCAAGAAGCTCATCAAAATTAGCTTTAGTAGCAGCACTAAGAGTACCAGTCATCTTAAACTGAGTAGGATTAGGAAGCTTATCAGAAGCGGCATAGAATGCCTCAAAAGCCATAGTCTTAATCTTTTCAATAAACGCCTCAGCAACCTTATCAGTCAGACGAGTGAAATCAATACGACCAAGCAGAATCAGATCGATATCCTTACCAACCTTCACGCCATAATTCTTAGTATGAATCCGATAAGGCTTGCCAACAGTCAAGTGCTGCATCGTGAGGTCATGGTGATCTCCGCTAATTTCAGCAACAATAAAAGGCTGCTCAGCTTCGGTCTCCCAATATTCTTCGTCATCACCAAGAGCAATATTACGATACTCTACATAATCCTGAAAGAAATCATCAGCCTGAAGACCAGTAACCACCTTGAATTCAATGTCCTCTTCAATCAGTTCGAACATCTCATCCATGTGCTTCTTAATCATACGCTCACGTTTCTTCTTGGACTTCAGATCTTCTTCAGAAAGCTCACACACTTCCATCAGAATTTTACGAATGGCCTGATTAGCTTCGTGCTTAGAGATCTTGCGACCATTGCCATTCTCATCATATTCATATACATCATTACCATGATTTAGATCATAGCAAAGATTGTGAAACGCTTCATACTTGCCTTCCTCTGCGAATACTTCACGCAGATGATTAGAACTAAAATTCACTAACATAGCAATATCCTCCTTTCTCTAAACATTAAATAGCAAACTTGCCATTGGTAATAGTTGTGATCTTAGCGCCCTGAGTAGGGGTGCCTTCAAAACCTTCCTCAGACACCCAATAACGATCCAGAGCATGCATAATATATCCGCGCACAGGACCATCCTCAGGGATGTTATAGAAGTTTGCCTCATCAGTCAGCGCACGAGGGGACTCCTCAGCAATAAGGGGCTTCTGATAAATAAAAGCAGTCTTATCATCAGCAACTTCATCCACATGTACAAGCCACAGCTTGGATACAGGATGCTGCATAATAACAGTAGCCTTTACCTGATTGGAAGCTGCCTCATACTCCCAGAGATCCAGAGTACCCAACTTCATACCAGTAACATGAACAACACGTCCATTATCAATGCCTTCGGTTTCATTCGTAATATCAAGTGACACCATATGCTCACCATAATCCTGAGCAATGGAGTTACCAATTTCTGCACGAGTGTGCTTTTCTACAGAATATTTGATAGCCATAGTAGCATTCTCCTTTCTTAAATTTCATGAGTAAGATTGACAACCAAATCATCTAACTCCATATTATTAATTTGTAAGTATTCATCTAAATACATAAAAAAAACGAGAGCATAGACTCTCGATTTTTAATACTTATCTCTTAAATAAATTCCCATATCTGGATTTCTTGGGATTACCTTTGGCCCCGGCAGGAACCAATCCCACTTTTGTAAATTTCTTACTTGGCTTTTTGTCTTCAGTTTGTTTTGCTTTATCTTCAACAGCTTCAAAATTTAAACTGCCAGACTTAGCATAACTAAGCAACATCTTATCCAAACTATCCTTTAATTCTTCAAAAGTCATTTCGTTCTTACCGTCATTAACATCCTTAACGACAGCAACGAATTCTTCCTTATCCGCAATTGCAGAATAATCATTAGAATTTACAAGTTCTTTCTTCTGATACTGAGCTAATTGTCCACAGATTGCTTCATAGTTTTGACGCATATTCTCAACACTAATCTTTTCAGATTCGGTTAATAGCATCGCAAACAATTGCACACGTTCGCCAGAAAGAGTCAATGTATCTCCATCTTTTGTATAATTCTGTTTCCAAATATTATTAGAATCCCAATCATACATTACAAAATAATCTTCATAAACATCTTCAACATAGCACCATTCATTCTCATTACGATAAATTGCGCACAAAGCATTTAGGCCAGAACGAATTTCATTGAAACTAAGTTCAAAGATCTGATTAAACAATTCTTCTTTAGACAATTCGTTATTCTGCTTTTTCTTTGGCATAGCGTCATCATTGGTTTCTGCAACCGTAATAGCTTCATCATCTTCATCAGAATCATCTGTATCATCACCGTCAGTATCAGGATCATCTTCTTCGCCAGTCTCAGGGTCGGCATCAGGATCGTCATCATCAAACTGCTGTACTTCAGGATTAGCCTGACCAGAATTGTCATCCTGCTCTGCAAATGCTTCCGCAAAGGCGGTTTCCAATTCTTCATCAGACATTCCTTCATGATCAAAAGTTACATCCTCGGCAGTTTTATTATACTTTTCTAAAAGTTCTTCAAACTTGTCCATTGGTTTTTCCTCCTTTCTTTCAGCATTATTTATTTTCAACTCTTCTAAAGTCTTATTCAGATTTTCGAGAGTTTCAATCAATTTATCATTCTGCTCAAATGAAATATTTTCATCTGCTGCAAAATCTTCTAACTGTAAATGTGCTCCAGACATTCCAGGTCTTCGATCTGCACCAAGGAGCGTAACTCCCGCTAACTCAATGTCTTCTAACAATAATTCTTTTTTCTTTGCATCATAAGACATTTTATTTACATAAAGTTCAGCAGACACATCTGTACCACCTCTGCGTTCAATAATTTCTGCTGCAGGAGTATATTCTCTTGGAATAGCACCTTTGGCGTAAGCATAATAACGTTTATTCTTTCTATCATACTTCATAGTAGGCTCATCAGCTGTGATACAACCAACCTGTTTTTCGATGTAAACAACATTTCCATCTTCATCAATTTCCATATCATGAGCAGTAAAATCCAGAGCTTCTGTACCATCTTCTAATGTAACAGTTTGATAATTGCACAAAATAGGTTTATATTTAAAACCAGATAAACTATTCTTCATAGCTTCTTTAGTAACGTCTGATCCATTATTATTTTTATTCGTATGGAATACTTTAATATTTGCGAACATCATACTTTCATCATCAGAATCTTCCTGTTCAAATTGTGCAGGAACACTAATACAAAGCTGATAACCTGACTCATCTGCATTAAATTCTGTAAAATTTTGTTCTTCACAAAACTTAAGCAAGTCATCATATGTCATTATCTTTTTCACTTTAACCTCCTTTCCTACAAAATAAAAAACTCCTCATAGGAGAGGAGATTAGCCATAAAGCTTATTTGTAAAAATCATATTATCTTTCTTATCAAACTCCATAACTTTTTTTCTGTCATTAATAAAAGTCCAACCAGTAGAAGATTGAGCTACTTGTATAAAACCTTTATTACGTAGAAACTCCGCCATGGATAGTGATGTTGTATAAATAAATTTTTTATCCATTTTTACTCCTTATTAACCTTTACTTCTATCCCTTTTGTCTTCAGATTCTTCTCCTGAGGTAGATTGAGTATCATCTTTTGGTCTACCCCCTGTTTCGGGATCGGTCCCCTCTGTAGGCGTACCAGAATTAGTAAACGAACTATTAAGAGGATAAATCATAATGTCTTGAAGTTTCAGAACTTCGTTCTCCAAGAAAAGCATACTCAAGCTATCTTTTTCGCTAAAACCATTCAAAGTCATGTATGCAAGTTTAGTGGGCAATGAATACTGTCCTGCTTTCAGCATATCTTCTTTGAATTGCTCTCTGGTATAAACAGAAATAGGGAAAAACTTGACCTTACAAGGATTGCTGCACAGGTAACTTAGTTGTCGATTCACAAATGCCTGTGTTTGAGGAAGAAGAGAGGAAATAGCAAATTCTGTATTAGCTACTTGACTATATCTAAATGCTTCTGCACCAGAAATTGTTTCACCATTTAAGATTTCGGCTCCGCCAGTAGTATTCAAAACAGTCTTAGTAGCGTTAGAAACCTTTGTAGTGTCACCTGCAGCTTGATCATCAAAAGCAATAGAATCAAGCTTACCGGGAACAATAGCAGCACTAATATAATCTGGTAATGCTTCATTGATCATTCTGGAAAAATAAGCTAACATCAAATCAGGATTTACTTTCCAATCATCAATATCTTCACCAATTGTTTCCATCTGCAACCAAATCATTTTATAAATTTCTTGCTCATCCGCAATTGCCTGAATATCTTCAAGATCAGCCAAATTAACTAAAGCATTGAATGCTGCTAAAAATGGCGGAAGCACTGTCTCGTAATCTTCATATCTATATTTCAAACAAATAGCATATTCATCAGGGACAGGTTGCCACTTTACACCAGTTCTTTCATACTCTCTATACATATCTTCAAACGGCTCAGGAATATACTCTATCAACTCTTGACGTGACCTAAGATAAGTAACATCCATACTGATCGCAAAATCACCAGAGGTATATTTACCATCAATTCTTGCATAATTCGCAGGAATCTGCCAAATAAAAACCCCTGTTTCATCAATTAAATAAATGCCATAAAATACATCTTGTACAAAACATGTCAAATAAATAGAATAAAACTCTTGTTGTAAATGCATCCTTTCGATCCAATCAAGAGTTTCTTGATAAGACTTTAAGGTTTTATTTACATCTGGCTTTTTTACCAAATCATACTGAGGGATTACAGAACGACCATTGAGGTAAAACATGTTAGCATAAAAATGACATAATCTCATATAAGTCATAGAGCGATAAAATAAATACCAAGAAAGGTTTCTTAGATTTTGTTCATTACTTCCAAGATTTTGCATATATTGCCTAAGAGATTCCTTGTTAAACACACTGATAGATTTAGTTTGTTGTTTTGTTATATCTCTTAAACGTCTAATATCCCTTTGGTCATCTTCAAATTTCTTTAGTTTTTCTTGCGCCTTTTCATATTTTTGTACCAACTCTTTTTGCTCTGCTACGGTAAGGCGTTTAGTAGTAGAAGAGTTTTTGGGTGTCGAGGACA
>OCVV011275599.1_pt1 | contig 13768 bp, 12 predicted proteins | sample 1539721 | NCBI WGS metagenome assembly OCVV01 (sample SAMN02144230, study PRJEB22623) | gut metagenome | biome: sheep rumen | host: Ovis aries | place: New Zealand
CTTGCCGCATTTGAACGCGAATTCATCCGCTTTGTACTCCTGACTACGGCTCGACTTGAGGACCAGCAGATTACCTATTCCGGTCCAGATCGCCATGAAAAGGTCAATGAAAATCATAGTGAGGAAGCTGGAGAGCGAACCCATGATAATCATGAAAAATCCGTCCTCTCCACCGGTAAAGATGCCGACAATTTTGCAAATGACATCCCACACCACGATACCGATCCTGAAAAACGTTATGATGGCCGAGAAGATCAGATTCCCTACAGCGATAAGCAGAATCGAATCCGTGTCGTGGTGAGCAATGTGACCGAACTCATGCTCAAAGGCCGCGAGCAGCATCTCATCGCTCGCGGACAGAATTCCCTTTGAGAAGCAGATCGTTTTTCTTCCGGTCGCAAATGCGCTCATCCCCGGCTCTTCATTATAGCACAGCTCTACATCATCGGGGATGCTCCTGCCCTCCGACCTGGCAGTGATAGCTGCCCTCCGCTTTGCCTCGTTAAAAATCGGCATGACTCTCTGAATAACTGCCTGATCTGTCAGCGGATTACAGTGGTTCATGAACCGCAGAAGTCTCTCGCCGATCCCGGACAGGGCGATAGTGAGAGAAATCATATATATGACAAAGCCCGCCGGTATCGCAATTCTTACATCCGGGTATACAAGGAAGCATACCGCGGCTATGAAAGCGACATTCATGAGCAAATAGATTATGACGGGAATATTGTGCCCCTTAAACAAGGCACTCAGAAATTCCACTATGTATATGGAAGAATTACCGGACGGTGCTGACCTGGCCGGCAATCCCGGGTCCGGCGTCGCCGGGACATTCGGAGACGGAATATTCCGGGCACTTGCCTGCACCGAAACAGGCGCGCTTCCCTTATCCGGATACTTTACGGCAGTCCGCGTCTTTGTACCGCCGGAAGCAATAACCGCGCCATTACCACGACCGGCGGATTCTCCGCTTCCCATGAGAACCTGGCGGCGCTGGTGTTCCACATGAGGCTCGCTCTTTCCGACCGAACCGACCGGTGTGCCGCACTCCATGCAGAATGCCGCGCCGGGGATCAGCTCCTTTCCGCAGTTCATGCAGAATTTCATCTGCTTTTTCGGCTTGGTTTCCTTCGGTATCTCAAATTTAGTTCCGCACAAGAAACAGAATACATCTGTGTCATTGCACTTATTACCACATGTCGGACATATCTTCATAGCAATTTCCTCATGTCTTTACTTTCATGTGAACGTTCCAATTGTACGCTGCAAGGCTCAGGGTTTGCCATCGTCTGTGTATTCCACTGCAAAGCCTCAGTCAGATGACAGCCACCGTGCCGTCCGCGCTCACGCATCTGCAGCAGTCATGGTAGACTTCGATGAACTCGTATGTGCCTCTGGCAGCCAGGGCTCTCGCTCTGGCAAGTTCAGGCGGCATGCTTTCATTCTTCTGAAAATGATGTATGATCCCACCGGAAATATTGATTGAATGGACATCATACTCCGGTCCGATATAGCACTTTGCGATGATACCTTCAAGAATTCCGCCGAGTTCGACCTCCGGGAATTCATTCTGCAGGATCCGGATGATCTCATCCCTCTGGGCATCATTGTGCGTATGGCTGCCTATGTCGAGCTTTCTCATGGCTTCCATGTATTCCCTGGATCTCGGCTTCCTGAGCAGACGGTCCAGTTCGAGTTTGGACAGCTGGCGGGAAGATGTCCGAGCCTCATTTTTCCTCTCAAGCGAGAGCCCGCCTCCAATCTGCTGATTCTGTCTGTTTCCTAAAATCGGTCTCGGCATATCGGCCTCCGTTCTCATATGTCAATTATAACAACTTCCCACTTATCGATGCCAGACCAGTCGGCAGATCGCGATTTACTGGACCGTGTGTGGGAAGTATTCTCAGTTGTTGGACAAAAGGACCTTCCTTGTCTTGGGGCCCTGCCTCTGGGAGAGCTTATCCTCACCGATCGGTCTGCCGGACGCCGGCACTGCTCTTGTACGTCCCCACTCGCGGATTGCCTCGATCTTCTCGGGGCTGGTCTGCGAGAGCGGCACGACATTGTTGAACGCGGTGAGCAGCGCCTGCTCATTGAGGATAAAATTCGGATTGGATATCTGGCGATAGGCAAGGTCCCTGACCGTGGACTCCAGATCCGCGCCTGTGAATCCCTCGGAGAGCGCCACCAACCGGTCTGCCAACGGACCCGTGAAATTGAGGCGCAGGTATTTCCTCATATAAAGAGCGAGTATGTCCATTCTCTCCTTGCTGCTCGGCAGGTCGATGAAGAACATCTCATCGAATCTGCCTCTGCGCAGAAGTTCGGACGGCAGCATGCTGACATCATTGGCTGTTGCGACGACAAATACGTTCTTTCTGCACTCCTGCAGCCAGAACAGGAACTGGCCGACCATGCGGGTCGAGACACCTCCGTCGTTGCCTGACCCCGCCCCCGACAGTCCTTTTTCAATCTCATCGATCCAGAGAATGCAGGGCGAGACCTCCTCCGCTGTGGCGAGGGCATCCCTGAGCTGCTGCTCGGACTGACCTACGTACATGCCCTGGACAGTCGCAAAGTCCAGACGATAAAGCGGGAGCTTCCAGCTTGCCGAAATAGATTTTGCGGACAGTGACTTTCCGCAGCCGGGAACGCCTACCAGAAGGATCCCTCTCGGCGGGCGGAGCCCCATACTGCGAAGCTGGTCTCTTTTTTCCGGTGTCATGAGGGCTTTCTTTTCATCAAGCCAGGATTTTAATCCGTCGAGACCACCCACCTCGCGGTCCTTCGGATCGACCTTGATTCGCTCAAGCCCGGAGATATCTGAGAACATCGACTCCTTGGAGGCACGAATCTCGTCGAGATCTTCTTTAAGGATCCTCTCCTTGGCAATCAGAGAGGCCATAATGTTCTCGGCTTCTATTCTCGTCACGCCCGTGAGAACGGATGCCGCCTCGCGGATGTCGGCGTAATCCCACTCGATCCTGATCTGACCGCGGTAATCATTGATGTACTCGCCGATGATCTGCAGCATTTCCTCCTCCGTAGGAAGATCGATCCGGACAGACATTCCCAGCCTCTGAAGCTGGTTCCAGACAGGCTGATCGGAGAGGACGATGATTTCGCTGCTGGTCTCATTTGCAAGATTGCAGGTCGCAAGGAGCTGCTTTGCGTCCGCATTGTCGCCGCTGATATCCGGAATTTCCGTCAGTATCATCGTCATGTTTGACCTGCGGCGCATCTGGTCGGACATGTAGGCGATCGCGCCGTAGAAGGTCGGATCATCCTCGATCGTCCGGTTGCTTGCGAGGTCGTAGATGCCCTTGGACAGCGAGCTCACGCAGAACGGCAGCTGCAGCTCGTCCGAGACACTCTTAAGGACCTCAAGTGCCCGGTCCTTCTCTATCGTATTCACGACGACAAATGGAATACGGGCTTTGGAATATTGAAACAGGAGCTTTCTGCTCTCAGCTGTATCACTCATGGCTGCCCCTCTTTAAATTCTGTTGACCGGATGGTTCCTGATCAGGAAGCGGAGTTTCCCGGTCCTGTCAGACTTGGCGGAATCCTCCAGAGACTTCTGAGCGTCATCCGCATATTTCGTGACCATAGAAATATATTTTCCACGGATATCCGAAGGGATCGCGTTCACACTGACGACTCTCTTCATGAGAGCCAGCTCTTTCCTCATGGCGTTCAAAGTCTGAAGCAGCCCGCTCTCACCGTTTGCGTGGGCCATATTTCTTTTGAACCGGTCGCTCGCGTCGTCAAGCCTCTTATTGACCGCCTCGATCATCTTGGCCGTAAAGCGCTCCGCGACACCCGACTGCCACGGGATCGTCCCCCGCTCCATGGCGGCGACGACGTCCTCATCGCTGTCATGATTCTTAAGCATATCAAATAGACTGATCCAGTCCGAATACGTCGATGGTGTTCGTATCATACTCTGTGTTTCCTCCTGACCACTACCTGCGGCGGGACGATATCCCATGCCGGAAGCCCCTTTGCCAGTGCGGACGACTCGCCCTGCTCGAGCAGGCTCATCACTGTCTCCGCGTCGCTGACATCAATCTGCTTGTTGTTTTTGACTGCTTCCACTGCGGTTGCAAATGCTCCCGCCGCCGCAGTCGGAGTCGTCGTCCCCGCAAATCCTGAGCGGGCAAAACCCGAATACTCACTGTTCGGTTCCGCTTCGAATGCGCTGAAGATTGGCTCCGGCTCGGCCTTTGGCTGTTCCGGCTCAACCTTCGCGGGCTCCGCCAACGGAGCAGCCTGTTCGAACGCGCTGAAGGTCGGCTCCGGCTCGGCCTTCGGCTGTTCCGGCTCTGCCTTGACCGGCTCCGTCACCGGGACATCCTGCTCGAACGCGCTGAAGGTCGGCTCTGCCTTGACCGGTTCAACCTTCGCAGGCTCAGCCTGCGGAATGTCCTGCACTTCCTCCGCCTGCGATCTCGCAACAGGTGTCATGAGTTTCGTGCCGCACTTTACGCAGAATCGATACCCTGCTTTATTTGCCGTCCCGCACTTTGTGCAGTACACTTTGTCACTGTTAAAATTCATATCCATGCCGCACCTCCATCAGACATTTGTCCTTACATGACGACGGGTTCCGGAGAGCTTTCTCACGTACTGCTCGGGTGATATCTGTTCAAGGTATTCGACTACATGAGCAGCTTTGGCATCCTTCTGATTGAACTCCGCAATGAAATCAACGATCTCCGCCATCATGGCACGCAGGATCTCAATGCTGTTCTTCGAAAGATTATCATAGTCCTGTATGATGCGCTGACGGTCGCTCTCAATCGACTTCTTGCTGCTGAAATGCTTCACGACAAAGAATATGCCTGCTACCGCAGCTATAATTCCGAGGAAAAGATGGCCGGTAAACATCATGAGCAGACCGACAACGCCGATCACGCCTCCACCGTACAGACAGAACTGATCAAAACCGGACATGACGCACTTAGCCAGCTTTGCGTCCCGTTCCTGCGTGAGCTGGGCGATCATTTTTCCCTCAAGCTCCTGCTCATTTCGCCCATCCGCAGTCTTGTCGTTAAATGTCCCTATTGTGATGTCAATGTACTGGGGAATGTTCATGCGATTCCTGGCTGTAACATCGTTATATGCGCTGATGATCCAGTCTTTGGTCAGGGCAATTGCAAATTTCTGGGTGGAACAGCTTGCGCCGGACCCCTCCGGATCCATAGCGGCATCTGTGAGCAGCTGCGTGAAATCCTTGTGGGTATCGTAGACCTGCTGCTCGGCATCCATGACTGACTTCGCCCGCTTCTCATCGCCTTCAAACTCCTTGACGAGCTGCTCATAATGTCTCTTCCTTCGAAGTGGCAGCTCCTCGTCGTCAAAGTCGGTGACCAGGCTGTCGAGGATTCCGTCGAGCTGCTCCCTCAGAGTAGCTGTGGAAGTCTCCTGCTGATAAATATTTATGAAATAATCGAGCATCGTACCGTGAAGCTCAGCCCCCTCCATGACATCGACGAGCTGGCGCCATGTGGTACTGTATTTCGGGAGATACGTGTAGCCCGACTGATAGACCTTTCTCTTGCTCACGATGGCTTTTGACCACTGGTCCGTCTGCTGCTCGACAAATCCGGGTTTGTTGATCAGATTGTCCATCCACTCATTGATGGTCTTAGATATAAGTCCCTCAGTGTCAGCACCCATGAGGCCGCTGGCGTAAGCGTCCAGAATAATGACTGTCTTGCGGTCGAGATCTTCCTCGTCCTGATTGTCCAGGTATCTTTTCGTCCACTGGAGGCAGCTGCCTGCCCTGTCCGCTCTTCTGCAGACCAGTGCAAAGAACAGAGACGTTTTTTCATCATTCCTGCGAATGCCTTCCCGAACCGCTCTCTCAGCAATATCCTTTTTGTCGTTGATCCATGCGGCAAGTGCTACCAGACAGGGAGCAAGCCAATATCCGGGGGTCTGGACCATCAGCTCCTCTGAAATCGTGTTTATTGTCGACTGGCGGATCAGCCCCAGATCATCGGCCTGAAGAATACCCGTCGCAGACCTGCGGACCACATCATAATGTCCGTATTTCTTGTTGAGCTCATTGTCGAACTGAACAAGGCGGGTCTCGGCCTGCGCCAGTCTGTTGGCTCTTCCCTGAGAGATGACATACTCCTCGAATTCTCTGGTGAGGGCGGCAAGCTCATTATTAAGAGCCACGACCTTGTGGTCCACACTGCCCACACTGTCCTCGAGATCCTGCAGTTTGCTGCCGACGAGCTGGAGATTTCTCTCGATGATCGACAGATCAGCAGCCTCTATTATGCGCTCTGCCATATAGTTCTACCTCCTTGTTCATTTTGTGCATTCATCATAGATTTACGTCACGAGAATTCTGCGTCAGAGATTAATAATCCGGGAATTTTCTGTCGGCGTAATACTGATTCAGCAGCTTGACATTTGCAACTTCATTGGCATTCAGATACTGATCGCCGAAGGATGCCTTCGGCACTGTCGGTGAATACCAGGTCTTCTGCTTAAAATAATTGAGCCAGTTCTCATTCTGAAAGATATAGCCGTGCTTTGCGTATATCTCATTGATGCAGTAGCGCACCTGACCTGCCGTCATCCCGTTCACATCCCCGTAGGACCACACGCGGCTGCCGGAATCCGGGTACGCAAAGGACTCTGCTGTGTCATTCGGGATTGAGATCGGCTGTCCGGTCGATGCATCAATAATGTTGGGCTGGCTGATCGTCTGCGGAGGTACTTCTGTCGGAGTCGCCGTCGGAATCGGTGTAGACGTTGCCGTCGGAATCGGTGTCGGCGTTGCCACGGAAGCAGTTGTTGTTTCCGCGGAAGTAGTTGTTGCTGCCGCGGAAGTAGTTGCTGCTGCCGCAGCGCTTGTTGTTGACGTTTCCTCAGACGCGGTCTCTGTCTTGCTTTCGTCCGGCGATGCAGCCGGCATCGTCTCTACTGTATTCGTCTGCGACGAATCAGGCTCTATCTTCATTGTCAGGAGCGGCGCAAGCACAAAAAAACCCAGGAGAAGTGCTGCGACGGCCGTTGAGACTATAGCTATGATCGGAATAACAGACTTCTTCTTCGGCGTCTGCGTCTGATTATCAAAGCTATTGTCGTACCGGTCTGCTTCATATTCATATAAATGCTGGGATGTCCCACCGGACAGAAGTGAAGAATCCGATTCATAAGACGAATCAAAACTCTGGTCCTTTAAAACGGTCGTCTCCTCCGGTTCCGGTTCATTGCCGGACAGGATGCCTTCGAATTTGAACCCGCAGTAAGGGCAGAAGGAAGCTGCCTCCGGTATTCTCTCGCCGCAATTCGGACAAAATTTCGCTGTGCCGGCGAAAGCATTTGATGTGTCTGTCTCTTCCCGGTTCGCATTGTTCCACGATGAATTTTCCATATTATAGTCCTCTTCCATTACAGTTATTCTGTCGGCTTCTGTTTTAAGTGGAAACCGCAGACGAACCTCCTCTGACTGCCATAATCCGCAAGCGGACACACAAACGGCTGCTCCGAGGAAATTCTGTCTTTGCCTTCCGGAGTAAAATGACCGCAGTCATATTTCTCACACATTGTGGTCTCAGGGTCATAGGAAACGAGTACGAACGTGTGCCATCTCCAGTTGGGAATTCCACTCACCCCGTTATCCTGCATCACAATATCGCCGGGGCTAAGCTGACTCTGATCTGTCACAAGTTCAAATCCGTGTGTTGTGAGATACAGGGCTTCGTTTCCTACATTCATTCCCTTGGCAGGCTGATCGGTCATCCCCAGATTCCATAGAGCCCGCGCAATCAGTCGGTCACAGCTGATGAAGCCATCCTCGCATGGCGGCATCGTCTGGGAATCACCGTAGGTATATCCGTTGTCATGGGCTGTCTGGTAGACTGCTGCCACCTCAGCCAAAAACTCTTCTGCCGTAAAGTCCGCATACTCAATCACGGTCTGGTCTGCGCTGTTCTCCACTATATCGAGCACAGCCTGAAGAGTAGCCTCGTCTGTAATCAGCTCGTCTTCCTGCAGGACAGGAGCCGGGGCAGATTCCTGCTCTTCCGGAACGATGACTGAATCTGTTCCGGAGTTCGCCTGCGTCCCTGTCACAATATCGGCATCATTGTCACTGTCTGCCGTCTCATTGTCACTGTCCACCGTCTCATTGTCACTGTCTGCCGTCTTATTGTCACTATCCACCGCCTCATTGTCTTGTGAGACATGTACGTTTTCTGTGACATCATTTTGATTCCTGCTGACACCGCATCCTGTCGCGAAGACCATGGTCCAGATGCAGATCATCGCAGTCAGTCTGAGTCCTGCACTACAACACTTCACTTTTCGTCCCCCTCCCTTTTGCGCTTTCGCTGCCCGGATGCACCGATTTACTTGCTCAGGTAACAGTCTACGATCCTGATATTATATTTTCCGCTGATCTGCAGCCTGAATTGTGACAGATCCTCAAGGCTCACTTCAAAATGCTGTATGCCTGATTCTTTCACCACAGGATCGGATTTGTAGAGCTGCCTCATTCCTGAACCACCGTAAATTGCAACGACCGGCGTCACCACATCCGCGCCCTCAGGCTCCGCGTTCATAATGATCGTTCCGGAGAGTTTAGTGTAGCCGCAGTCTGTGATATCATATTCAACCCAGTTATCCTGATTTTCATGAGTTCCCGCATAACCGGAAGCGTACGTATTACCTGCATTGTCACGTATAGTTGTCGTGATATATTCAATTCCGCCTTCGGCGCTGGAGCCGTTCCAATACTCCAGATCTGAAATCGGGACTCGGTCCAGAGCGGAGGTATTACGATAAGGCACCATAGTTGAGTACTGTTCGTATCCCTCATCATTGTGGAGCACCGGGTCAACGACCCTGATATCGCCCTGCCCGCAGATTCCCACTTTCAATTTTTCGACACCATAGATCTTTAACGTGACATCTTCCGGTTTGAATCCGTTACAGACCTTCTGCGACTTATAGATCAGACCTCCGTCAGCATAGACCTGCACGAATGTATCCGGATGATTATCCGTCCGCCTTTCATAATTTAACACGATGCGGAAGCTGAAGTACTTGTACTGATCCCCGATTAAGTACTCTGTGACATTCTCGACGTTGCTCCGCGTTCCACCAAGACCGGCATCATACTCATTATTATAGTTATCATGTACATGGGAATGCACGACAAGCTCATTGCCGGTCGTCTCTCCTCCGAATGACGTCAGACGAATTGCCGGAGCCGTATAATAGTGATCGTTAGTCCCGCTCCCCACTAAAGGCTCAGCGTTCTCGGTTGTTGCGGCAGTCTCAGTCGTTGCTGTAGTTTCAGATACTACAGTTTCAGTCTTCACTGTGGTTTCAGATACCGCGGATTCGTGCATCACTGAATTTTCAGATGCCTCGACAGCTTCAGACATCTCTGATTCTTCAGAAGACGCTTCCGGTTGTACCGGCGGTTTGGGAGATTTCCCTCCACTTGCTCTGATAAGGCCTACAGCAGCTGCGACAATAAGAAAACAGCAGACAAAAAGGAGAGCGCGCACGAGCAGCTTTGAGCGTGGAGGTGCCTGCTCGATCTTCTCTGTGACGACCGGCCGCTCAGGCACAATTACAATATCGTCCTGTACAATGCGCCATGTATCACCGCTGTACACTTCCTCTGAAGAATGCTGCAAATCCGCTCCGCAGGACGCGCATTTCCCATCAGTAACAGAATTCCAGGCACCGCAGTATGGACAATAACTTCCTTGTGTATCCTCTGTCATTGTAGCTTCCCCCTCATTAGCAAATAACTTTTATTGTGGTCCCAGAACCGAAATCCAATCGTCCGATGCAAGGAACCAGATACTGTCCTCGACGACAACTCCGTGCAGGTCACTTTCCCTGACACTGCCGCTGCTTTTTCCTGACATTTTTCCCGATCCGAAATCATCGCGTCTCTGCAGGAAAGCGCCCTGTGCTGTCGAGCTCGCCGGTACACGCGCGGTGATTACCGGCACGCTTCCCTTCAAAATAAATATGGCGACACCTGTCGCGACCAGAAGACCGCCGAAGATAAATACCCAGATCTCAGGCATGCCGGAAATTGTTTCATACAATACCAGGCCGGCGCCGATCACCGCGATTACAGCGCTGAGCAGTGCTAATATTAATCCGGATGATTCAAATTGACTCAATCCGTCTAATGCAGCCGCGAACTCAGCAGCGCTTTGAAAGCGTTCCTCCGGTTTTGTCCTTGTGCACTTGACAATAATATTTTCCATCCCTACGGAAATATTCGGGTTAATTTTCCGTACCATCGGAAATTCCTGCTGTACATCCATAGGATTTTTCCCGCTGAGAACATAGAACAGAGTCGCGCCGGACGAATATATATCGGTTCTGGCATCTGTCTGACCCATTCCGCCATACTGTTCAGGCGCAGCGTATCCCTTTGTCCCGAGGCCGCGGGTATCCTGCAATTTTCCGGTTTTGAACTCCCTTGCAATTCCGAAATCTATGAGAGCGATCCTTCCGTCCTGTCGCAGTATGATATTGGACGGCTTAATATCTCTGTGTATGATCGCCTTTCGCCGGGTATGCAGATATGACAGGATCTCACACATCTGCCTTGCCCATCCGACAGCATCCGATTCCCTGCAAACTCCCTGCTTTTCAAGCAGGTCTTCCAGCGTTATTCCCTGGATCAGCTCCATCACAAGTATGAAGTGACCGTTCCACTCAAAGGCCTCGTAGAACCGGGGCACTCCCCAGTGATTGATCTGGGATAAAATGCCGGCTTCTTCCTTTAAAGATTCAATAGAATCCGTATCACTTTTGGCTTCTTTCAGACAGTACATATTTCCGCTCTGATCCTGAGCCTGATAAATACTGCCCATGCCTCCCGAACCGATTTCATGTACGATTCTATATTTATTTAGTATAACTGAACCGATCTCCAACATTTCCAAGATCCTCAATACGCTTTGATCAATACTGCAGTGATGTTGTCCGTCTCTCCCCGGCTTCTGTTCAGATTGATCAGATTTTCAATCTGTTTTTTCATCTGCATTTTGTTAAGAAACTGATTAGGCCTGAACGCATCCTCAATTTCCTGTGTCGTCACTTTATGCCTGAAACCATCTGAGCACAAAAGAAAAACTGTGTCCCCGACGATCCTGCCCGCATACAGGTCCTGGATACATGATTCATTCATGCCGACAGCCTGTGCAAGGATTCCCTGACGGTCATCATGTTCTGCCTCAAGCTCCGTCATATCTCCTCTTCGAACTGCCAGAGCGGTCATCGTCTGGTCTTCCGTTATCTGTCTGGCCTGATCGGCTGTTATGCGATAGATGCGGCTGTCACCGACATTCATGATAAAATACACATCATCGATGATAAGAATCACCGTTGCTGTTGCGCCCACCGTCACTCCTCGCATTCGCCCGTACGTGTTCAGCTTTTCATTTACATAATCAAGCCAGCGCTTCCAGCTGATTCGCAGTCTGTCTCTCGTCGCATTCTCCCGGATAAGAATGGGCAGCTGACTGTCAATCCAGTTTTCAAATGATTTCACGACCGAAGCGCTCGCTATATCTCCCCGCACTTCTCCACCCATACCGTCACTGACAATAGCGACGGCAACATGATGTCCTTCGATCCGAAGCTGTCTTGCCAGAAGGCTGTCCTCGTTGATCTGCCTCTGCAGACCTTTATCCGTACCGGCAGCAATAATTAAATTCATTTATCCTACCCCTCTGTCAGATACCTATAGTTTCACTTTGTGCATTCATCACAGACTTACGTTGCGAGAATTCTCTATCAGAGATTAATAATAGACCCCGTGGTCTTTCTGCCACTGGTTCAGAGCATCAAAGTTTGCTCTCTCATAGCTGTTAAAGTAATTGGCCCTGAGCACATCCCACTGATTGGACGGGCAGACACGGCGGACGCTCTGATACCATCCTTTATCTTCAAACTGGTCTCTGGCATCCTGCGCAGTCTGCGAGGAGCTCGTGAATGGGAATCCGTATCTCGCCAGAAGCTCATTGATCGCCAGCTGTGACAGCTTGTGCATCATATTGGCATCGCTGGATTCCAGGACCTGGTTCATGCGCGCTGTTGTCAGATATTCACTGCTGCTCTCCGGGAAAAGGAAGTCCGCGGCATTGGCCTGTATACCATCGTAGATCGTGATGACCTCCGGTATAACGACCTGCGGTTCCGGTGGAATCGGGGTCGCTGTCGGAATCGGCGTTGCTGTCGGAATCGGCGTTGCTGTCGCCTCCGGCACTTCCGTCCGGTCATCTCCTGCGTCTTCAATGTTCTCTGCCGCCTGGGCTTTTGCCTCGGCATCATTGCCGGAATTCTCGGCTGTCGGTGCGGACGACGTCACCTGCGCACTGTCGCCTGATCCCCGATTGTCAAAACCGATCTTCACAAAGCCGGACCTCAGTATCAGGATAATTGACGCGGCAATGATAAGCAGGGACACAGCGATGATCACAATCGAAAGCTTACTCCCCTGTCCTTCATCTTTTTTCTTCTTTTTTCTCTTCTGCCCATTCGGCGGTGGCAGATATGCACCGCTATCCGATTCCGGCAGAATATGTTCCGACTCAGGCTGAACAGTTTTCCATTCAGGCAGATCAGATGCCGATTCAGTCGGATTGTTTTCCCATTCGGGCAGTGTATACTCCGGTTCAGGAGGATTGTTTATCGGTTCGGACGGCACAGTCTGGAAGCCGTATCCGCAAAACGGACAGAATTTCGCATCGCCCGGGATCTCCTCAGAGCAATTAGGACATCTCATAGTAACACCTCCAAGGTCTATTGCTGGAAATCTTGTGGTAGAGCACGGACCACAGTGTACTCCGTGACCCCTATCAGATGATTATATCATATCTGAACGCCGACTCGCACACATATGATACATTTTTCGCCAAACTGAAGCTGCGGCACTGCCATGCAGCCATCGATCTGTGCCTGGGATATTAAACTGAATAAGTCAAAAAACTTCTGCTACAACCGGATTTGTGCTGCAAAAAAAAGAGAAGCAGGATTACTCCCACTTCTCCGGAATGACTTATCTTATACTGTTTTTTCCTTTTCGACTTATAACCTTGAGTCTCGGGTCAAGTCGATTATGACAGGCTATCCCAGTATTCAAGAATCATTGGCCAATATTCCTCGCTGATGCCTCTGTTCTTAAGTTCTTCGATCAGCTGCTCCCGAGTATATCCCTGGCTCTTGAACTGCGCTATAAGCTGCTTGGCATACATTATTACTGCGGGGCTTAAATCTGTACCGCCTGCGACATTTTCAAGGTCGGTATGATTATCGGGTTCGCGAAACGGTTCCGATAATGTATCATTATCCAAAGTATCTGTCCAGAAGGCCCTTGAATGCCTTGCCGTGTCTTGCCTCGTCGCGAGCCATCTCATGAACTGTGTCATGGATTGCATCGAGATTGAGGGCTTTCGCTCTCTTAGCCAGATCTGTCTTGCCTGCTGTTGCGCCGTTCTCGGCGTCAACACGAAGCTGGAGGTTCTTCTTTGTGCTGTCTGTCACGACTTCGCCGAGAAGTTCTGCAAATTTAGCAGCATGCTCTGCTTCTTCGAATGCAGCCTTCTCATAGTACAGACCGACTTCCGGATAGCCTTCACGGAAAGCAACTCTTGCCATAGCAAGATACATGCCTACCTCAGAGCACTCGCCTTCGAAGTTAGCGCGAAGGTCAGCCTTGATGTCTTCCGGAACGTCAGAAGCAACACCGACAACATGCTCA
>OCVV011062942.1_pt1 | contig 13765 bp, 22 predicted proteins | sample 1539721 | NCBI WGS metagenome assembly OCVV01 (sample SAMN02144230, study PRJEB22623) | gut metagenome | biome: sheep rumen | host: Ovis aries | place: New Zealand
CCATACCAAGCCGAACCTGAGAATCCTTGCCGTACCGTACCTTGCCTATCCATACCTAACCACTCCGTGCCATAGAATCCTTACCTTGACAAACCTTACCGTGCCATGCCTAACCGAGCCGTACCACAGAATCCTCACCTTACACGACCAGACCTCACCTTACCATACTGCACCTGACCGCACCAAACCGTCCCCTATAATCCCGACCTAACCGTACCACACCCAACCGGACCGTACCACATAACCCCAGCCTTACCAAATCCGACCCCGCCGAACCTATCCAAGCCAAATACACCAAGGCCAAACCTTAAAATCCACGACTAGTCAATTTCTTCGATTGTCGCAGAAAAGGTTCCATATCTCGGGCGATAATCGCACAGCCCCACATAAGGTCCGGCGTATTCCATAGCCTGAACGATGGTTTCGAGATCGATTTTCTCTTCATCATACCGAAGGGTAAAGGTGATCTCCCACCTGTCAAAACGCGGTCTCGTTCTGTTTATCCGGTTTTTCTTGATAACGACCGTCCTGGTATCTCTAAACCGATAATCGGAAATGAGCTGTTCCTTGGTCAGGTTCTCATAGTAATTGAGTGGGATGCTCATTTCCACCACATGGCAATGATTAACAATTTCCTTCCCGTTCCGGAAATGTTTTGCTCCCGCAATCAGAGTAGCCTCTATGCACTCACCGGGGATATACAGCCCGATTTCATCGTCCCAATACGCGCCAGCCTCCCATTCAAGGTCAGAAATAGCCCGGTAGTTTTCCTCCGTCTTTTTCTTTACAGATGTGAGCTTCTTAAGCTCAATCGCTATGGGATGAAGCGGATTAACGGTCTTGGGGGAGTGCATGAGGAGCGGGGCGGTGCCCTTCCAAGTTACAGACAGATGTTTCATTTTATGTATTCCTCCTTAATTTTTTATAAATGGTTCTTCAGTTTTACAGCGAAACATATCGCCGATTTCCTTGCGGAAATGTGGTCTATACCCCTTAGAGCTTTCTCCATCCGGGAAATTTCTTATCAAGCCATCTGCACAGGTCAATTTCAGACTTCTTACCGAAATTCCTGACATTGGTTTTTGCATCTCCCTTGGCAAACTGGATCAAATCCCACACTGTTTCGCAACCAGCTTTCGCCACGCAATTATAGGTTCTCGTGGCAACCTCTTTCATGAAGAATAGGTTTATACTCTCAATCTGCGCTGATTCTTTCATATACGGAAGGGGTTCCACATCCTGAACGGGAGAAACCTCTTCGACAGCAGTAAGATCGCTTTCGTCGCAATTCCACAGCGTTCCGTCTGGCTCCTCGACGTTGTACGTCGAAACCTTCACATACGGTTCACCTCCTTTTCTGTACTTTGCTGTGTGCGATCCGAACCCCACGATCTTCCCGGTCACGATGGCGCCTTCCTCCGGAGTGAATGCCACTTCCTGACCGCGCCTGAAAAGGTACTTCTTGATCATTTCCTGTTGGCCTCCTTTATGATTTTCTTCACCGCCTCGCACGGTGTAGGATCGCTGTAATGCTCTGCGTTTCTGGTATCAATTGATACCTCGCGACGGATTCCAGAACGGCGAAGCTCGCGCTGTCTCTTGCGGTTTCTCACTGTACAACTCCAATCAGCTTTTCAATCCTGATCCGTTCCCAAAATCGGGAAATCCAGACTCACGGTTTTCGATATTCCGGAGAGCCAGATACACGGTGGGATCAGAGTACCCTTCAGCATTTCTGGAACCGTTGTCAGCCTCATCGTTTTCAACTGTGTTTGACTTCGACCCTATTCTCAGGCATTTATGACCGCATCCCGGGCAATGATCCCATCTTTCTCGCCTCGGCTGGCCCACGTTCTGTGTTTCGAATCCGCATTTCGGGCAAACCATGTAGGGGATACCACAGTCATTCCTGACCTTCCAGACGAAGGGTCTCTCTTCTGATTCGCCGGGAAAATCCTTGATCGTTTTCGCGGCGTCCAAAAGGACCTGCCGTTCCTTTTTTGTTTTGGCGAAATCGGCCATGTCAAGGAACAGATCAGCAACAGCTTCAGCATCAATTAGTTTCTTCATTTCCCCACCTGCATATATATCTATGTGCTACTCGCGGCTCCTCAGACCAAGCTCTCCATCGAACGTTATAATCCCGATAAAGCCCTTCCACCTCTTTCCCTTCTCTAACCGAGAAAACGATCATTAAGACGTTATCATCCTCTCTTATCAGTTCACATTTGAATAACGCCGGAATCACCTCGGACTTGTCTTTATCTTCCAACCAAACCGGGCCGGGGAAATCAGGAATCTCACTGAAAGAAAGAACTTTCACCGGAATTTCACAAGGACTCATAAACCTCACCACCTGCTTCCCGCACTGAAATACACGCCATCGCTTCTTTTTGGAGCATACTCCCCAAAGTATTGCTTCTCCCCTTCGATCCTTGCGTTTACTGCATCATCGAAATTGTTAAACGATCCAAGATAATGCGTTTTTCCGTTTGCTTGGATTTCTGCATACCACTTTCCGCGTCTTTGATCATAGCGCACACCGGTGAATCCTGACGTATTATCTACCCGCATACTTGTATTTTTCATATTATCCGCATGACGGCAAATCCTGAGATTGGATTTTCTGTTGTTCAGCTTATTGTGATCGATATGGTCAACGCACAGCCCTTTTTCATAATCGCCTATAATGAGCCGATGAAGCAACGGCGAAGTACCGTCCCGATAAATATTTGTCTGCGGATAACCCATTGCATTGATGTGCCATGTTTTCCCCACGACCTTGCTCAGATCTTCCGCGTCAATTATAAATTCAATCCCTTGTGCGGTCTTCCCGATTGCAATATCATCTTTTACGATGAACGGCGTTTCCCGTTTGTTCGCTACACTGGCAGCTTCCTTTTGCAAGCATCCGCATGACAATGTTGTGCCAGCCACAAGGTTTTCGGAGCGAACGACCGTCTGTTTTCCACAATCGCAAACGCATAACCATCGTGTCCTTGGTCTGTGGGTTTCCGTGCGCTGAGAGTTTGCCACTCTTTCCAACACCGTAAGCCGACCGAATTTCTGCCCTCGCAAATCTTTGAACTTTGCCACTTTACTGCTCCTTCCCAATCGAGAAATAAATGCCGTCTATCTCATACGCCGGAATCGGACTCCATTCTCCCCAATCGTGATAGTGTCCCTTCCGGAAATACTGCGCGGGCCAGACCGGACCTTCGTAAAATCGTTCTTCACAAAATGCTTTGCACCACGCAAGGCCGTCCGAATCATACTCAATTTCCCAAACACCCGGATATGTACTGAACGTATAGGAGCCGTCCTCGTTGACATGGGAAAGCGTTTCAAACAGCGTTCCGCCGTGCAAATCCCACAGCCCGAGCATTGCGTCACATCCCGCTTCGCATAGCGTCAGATTCGGTTGCCAGAACTCCCGGTAGAATATCTTGGCAAACAGATCCAGCTCCCACGCTTCAGCGCCATGTCCGTCCCAGCCCCAAATGGTAGTGCAGAGATTCCAGTCCACGCCGCCAGGGTCAATACCCTCCGGGGGGTGGACAACCATATTGCCGGATTCGGTAAAATGGTCATCATCAACCATTATGTTGACTTCACCGGAATGGTCTTCCCAGACCAGCTCTGCACTATCCGGATCCCACCAATCAGGAAGTGGAACATCGTCTTCAGACCAGACACGGAGCATAGTTCCAACTTCTGAAGCCGCTACTTCACATCCATACTGAGGAACAATCACAGCAGTTGAATCCTCTCGTCCAACACCGAAAGACGGAAGAATGATATCGGCTTGCACCTCTTCTGCTGGACGCAGGGTAATGGTTTTCCGAACCCATCTCACAGCATCCACAGTCCCACGAATCAGACCATACAGGGCAAGGACTATCAGAATCACCAGCACCGTATAAATTTTGATCTGTTCTTTGTCTCTTCTCTTCATCTTCTGCTTACTCCTTCCAGATCTTTGATTTTGAACGAACTCACGCACTTTTCTGACGGAAAATCCTGAAACCATACACCTTGGCGATATCATCCCCAAGCCGTCTCGTAATTCTGGTGATATCGGCCCTCGTTGCGGTTCCTCTGAAAATCTTCTCTTTCAGATTTTCCCGCTGTTCCTCGGAAGTCCCATCCTTATATACCCGGTACAGGTACCGATTGGTTCCATCATGATGGGAAGCTTCACACCGGAGATCTCCAAGTTCATCCACATACCACTCATTGATGTCACAATCGGAACAAAGACAATCGGAAATATTCCCCGACTCGATTTCCTTATACCCGCTGCATCTTCCATCCCACAGTCCAAGATCCGCAATCACCAGAATCGGCTGGGATAACCGGACATTCAGATTCAAGCGCTCATCTTCAAGATATTCGGAGTTGATCTCATACATCTGCCGATATCTCTCATCTTCCGAGAAATCCGGATCCGGGAACACATCTTCCAGATACTCCCGCCAATCTTCATAGCAAAGATCCCGGTCGCTCCAAATGACATGTTTCTTCATACGCAAACCCCTTTCATCAACAATCTTTGTTTCTGATTTGATCTTTCGCTTTCCTTTCGGAAAGTAAAGGGCAATTTCAAAGGGGAACCATCCCCACAACTATATTATACCACAATGTTTGACGATTGTCAATAAAAGAGATAAAATTTATTGTACTTTTTTATTCCTCAGATATTCCGAACTCCTTGACCGGATCAATCTCCACAAACCGAGGCTGTTCACCGGAATCCGTTACAACGGGATTCATCCAGCCGCTGATCGGTCTGGCCCATACGGTGGCCTCGTCATCGGCGAACTTCCGGTAGATCACATATTCTTCATCCGTCTCTGTGTTTCGGGCAATCTCAAGCACGAGATAATAGTTACCCTTGAAATGTCTGTAAATCTTATCTGCTTCAGGTCTCATTCTGTTTTCTCCCTTCACTCCATCTGTTCTGACGTAAGGTTGGTAAACCGCGTATATTTGCCAATCCAGCCCAGCTTCACGCGGTCGGTAGTTCCATGTCGGTTCTTGGCGATAATCACCTCGGCTACAGGATGATCACTATGTTCCGCATTATAATAATCATCCCGGTAAAGGAACATGACGATATCGGCATCCTGCTCTATCGCTCCGGAATCCCGAAGGTCGGACAGCATCGGCCTCTTATCGGTCCTGGTTTCGGGACCTCTGGACAACTGCGCACAACATACAACAGGGACCTCAAACTCCTTTGCCATCAGCTTAAGAGCCCGTGAAATATCCGCCACTTCCATCACGCGATTGTCCGTTTTTCTTTCCCCCTGTACCAACTGAAGATAGTCAATCACCACCAGACCGAGGTTCTTAACTTTTCGGAGCTTGGACTTCATACTCGACACGGTTATGCCGGGGGTATCATCGATCAGGATCGGAAGCTCGGACAAATAGGAACTGGCATGAGCTACCGATCTCCAATCCTCATCTGACAGCTTTCCGGATCGCATTAAAATTGAATCCACCTGAGCCTCTGAGGACAGCATCCGATTGATAAGCTGTTCGGTGGACATTTCAAGGCTGAAGATGCACACGTTCTTCCCACTTTGCTTTGCCGCTGACGTTACAATATTCATGGCAAATGCCGTTTTACCCATGCCGGGACGAGCACCTACCAGAACGAGGTCGGATTTTCCCATTCCTACAATCAGATCATCAAGAACGGAAAAACCGGTTTTCACATATCCCAGCGCTTCAGGATTGGTCGATATCAGTTGCAGATGCTCATAGGCGGTCAGCAAAGCTTCCTGAATCTGCACAAAAGAACGGTTCTCCCTCTTCTGGGAAATCCCATAAATCCTACGCTCCGCAAATTCCATGAGCATTTCCGAGGTATCCTCCCCGGAATAGCACGCCTCGGAAATATCATCGGCGGCTTTAATCAGGGAGCGAAGAACGGAACGATCTCCAACTATCCTAGCATAATCAACCGCATTGGCAGAGGTCGGGACCATCTCCACCAGAAGTTTCAGATACTCACGCCCACCGGATTCATTGTACACTCCCTCCTGAGTTAACTCATTGATGAGCGTTACAACGTCGATGTTCTTTGACTTGAGGAACATCCTTTTCATGACACTCCAGATTTCCTGATGCTCATGAACATAGAAATCCTCTTCCGTCACCAGATCGGAAACGGTTTCAATGCACCCCGGATCGATCAAAGCCGATCCAATCAAGGATTGCTCCGCCTCCATCGAATAGGGCATTGCCCTCTCAAACACTTCAGCCATGACTCACCTCAGAAAGGCAGTTCCTCATCTTCACCCAAATCCTCAAAATGAGGGGTATAGGTTCCTTCACGGCTGTCGGCAGATACTTCCGACTGAACGGACTTACCCTCTTGTCCGACATTTTCGGTGGCATTCTGAGAGGCCCCAGAACCCTTTTTACCGGCAAATTCAAACCGGTCAAGTTCATACTTATGGGACTCCCGTTTCACCCCATTCTTATCGGTATACAACTCCGTACGCACCCTCGTGATGATATTCAACCGCGTACCCTTCTCACAGGTGGAGGAAATAACCTCAGCAAGACGGCCCCATGCCACAACGGTAATGAAATCACTTTCCCGCTTCCCCTCGGAAGTTTTATAATCGCGAGGAATATTCATCCTCATCTCAAGAACGGACTTCCCGGCGGCAGACGATCTGAGTTCAGGCTTATCAAGCAGATACCCGGAAAACACACAGCAGTTCATTTGTTCCTCCTTATCCTTCCAATTCTTCATCAGTTTCTTCGTCATAACAGGGAACAGTCTCGCTCCAGTTGGGAATCTTGTCGATCTCCAAAGGAACTCGTCCCATCTCCTTTACAGGAAAATAGCCATTCTCTGCCTTATCGTTAAGAAAGGCAAACCGCTCGGTATCAGCAAGAGGTTCCCTATGGAATCCCTGATACCAACTGAAGGTGTTGTCATCAAAATCAATGACGTAGGCAAACTCACAGAATAGACCATCAGCAGCAAATGCAAGATCATCTACGGTTTTGAACTCCCCTTCGGTCTCACAAATTCGACGAAGAATCTCTCCACCCATATCACGGTGAAGCTCGGGCCATCTGCGTCCAAATTCTTCGGAAACATCCCAAGACACCCATCCATCATCGCGCTTTGCTCCAACCTCAACCCAACGATCCTGAAGCTCTTCCCTTGAAATAAACCTCAGATCATCGGCACGATTGCGGAGACGTTCGATGTTTCCGGGGATCCGCAGAAAATCCGCGATGATCCTTCCCTGCCCTTCGTAATAGCCATCCCACTGGCAATACTTGGCAAGGACATAGTTCCCATTCTTTTTGATGCAAGTCAGATTTCTGGTTCCCATACTTTTCTCCTTTCGATCTTATGCCACGGCTGGGCTGCTCACGCAGCCACAGCCTGAAGCACCAGCTTCTCAAAGTCGTCGTTCATCCAGTGGCCATTCATGAGCTGACCCCAGTTGTTCTCCTGATAGTTCTTGGTCTTGCGTCTCGGCTCATTGTGACCGGCAAGATCGGTCATGGCATTCAGAGCGCCCCATGCGGTGTCGGCAAACTTCTTGTTGTCATCCATGACATAGCACCGCATATAGTCGGCTCTCAGCTTTTCCATGCCACGCTTCACGCGATCAGAATCCTCATCCTTGATCGGGAACATCCTCCCGACCAGCTCGTTCACCTTGTCAAGTCTCAGCGTGGTGTTCGCCATGCGATCCGCGAACTCATCCAGCGCCTCCATATACTCACCGGCAAGATCCAGAGCTTTTTTCGCCTCGGCAACCTTGGCTCCGAAATCTCCCACGTGAATCGCACTCCACGAACGCTTCGCCTGTTTCAGAGCAAAGTTCAGCGTGTTATTGCACACGACTCTGATCGGGGTCATGCAGACCCGAATGGCTCCGGTGCCATCATGGGTGTTGGTGAAGCAGATATACGGCTCAACCTCATCCCCGGCAACCTTGGTTTCGGGCATCTTCGCCAGAAGCCAAATCTTCCTGCCACCGCCCAAAGAACCGGCAGTCTCATACCGAACGTCACCGCCCACCAGCTCATCGGTGAACTCAAACGCATCCACATTCTGGACAATACGATACTTGTTCGACACGATACCAAGCGGCTTTCCATCCGAGCTGCGCTGATTCAGCTTATAGCCCTGAAGCTCGGTTCCATCCTCCATAAACACCGGTCTGCTCTCCACAGTCCAGTCAAGACCGGCGATATGAAGGGCATCGGCACTGGTCGGAGCTTCCTCGCACATGACACCAAGATTGTGCCAAGGCTTTTCTCTCACATACATCATGGTTTCAACGTTTGCAGACATAGCAAATCCTCCTTCTCGCTTTCGCCTCTGAAATCTTTCTTTCCTTTTGGAAAGTCGAACTATTTTTTGAAGGGCTCTCGCCCTTACGAGTCTATTATACCACACTTCATGACGTTTGTCAACATATTCTGACAAATTTGTTGCAATTTTATTTTCCAAACAGTCAGTTAATTGACGGCGGGTACAAGCTCATATTCACTGGCATCCTCTTCGGGGATCTTTCCAGTATACTCAATCCATCCCCATGCCTCACGCCCTATTTCGGGAACAAACTCCCTTCGATCAAAGTTGTGGATCTCGGATATCCTAATTCCAGACCACGCCGGATTTCCCGCATACGGCTTCGGATAGGTCCCCGGAGCTACCGGTCTCTGCGTGCTATAATACCTCATGATGTTTCTCCCTTCCCATCTGCCTTTCATTCCAATTACGAACCGCATCCCGGATCTTGTCCACACGAATTGCATCACAACAAGGAGTCATGCAGCAGACTGTCCAATACGGTTTTCCACCGAATGTTTCTGTTTCTGTCCATATCCGAATATCTGTGTTTCCACAGAATTTACAGGAAACAAACTGCCCTCTGTATTTTTCGGTGTACTGTCTTGCTTTCTGAAAACGAATAGCCATGAATATCCACCAATTCCCATCAATTTCGTGACGCCACGAAAATGGTCTATTCCCATCAAGCGGAAGCCACTTCGGTTTCAATGACAAGAACCTTTTCCTCACCCGGTTCAATCAGATGGGTCTCATACAACGGCGGGAGAATCAACCCATACGTTTTACGCACAACATTTCGGAGAACTTCATACTGATCCGAATGACCGGGATCATGGTCATACGGACTGGAAAACACAACGATGTTCCCGGTTTCTCCGGGGATCTCTGCGGCAAAGGTTCCGGTTTTCAGATGATGAACGGTAATGGTCATATTTTCCTCCCTAATTCCATTCTCGCGGGGCCACAATTGACGTACCATCCTCAAGATGATACACAGTTGCTTTGCAACACGGGGCAAAATCCACATCTTGGTTCTCGTCATAAATGACGCAGAACTTATTGACACAATCCCGCCAATTTTCAATCTCTTCAGACGGTCCAACCTCTTTAATCTCTTCACCTTCCCAAGCAATCAACATAGCACCAGCAAACAACAACGGAAGTTGATTGTCATTAGGACACACCGTGGCCCAATTACAGATGATGGTTTCTCCACCCGGAAAAATCACGATCCCAGATTCCTGACCAGTTAATTCCTGAAGCGTCATTTCTTTTACCTCCTGACAATTAGTCCAACTCCGGATCCGTCATTCCCAGTCGGGATGAAGATCACGCCCGACGGTCACCTTGATTTCGTCATCCTTAGTTCGGGCGACTTTTTCAACCCGCCGCAAGCCAAAAGCATCAACACTGATGTTTGCGGTGGTTCCTCGCCATCCGTGATAGCGCTTGACAGCGGCGTTCATGTTGCCGGGAACACCTTCTCCGCGGTAGAGATACCATGTTTCATCGCCGGTTCTAACGTCCGTTCTGCAGACAAGAATCACTTCATCTCCCTCATGGGGAATAAAACGGGTGTGATAATCAATCACGAATGTTTTCTGTCTCATGATGCCGTCCTTTCCGCCCTCTTCTCTCTGCGCTTAACAAGCCTGATCCTCAACCAACCACACGGGTTGGCTCTATATTCCTGAACGGTTTTCCTCGCCTCTTTCCACGAATACTCACTGCACTCGACGCACCAGCCATCCCCATAGTCGGTTTCAACATCCCAACGGTCAATGGTTTTTCTAACGTACATCGCACACCCTCCTTCCCTCTCTGCCCTTCCGGGCTTGCCCACCCCCGAAGGGGCGAACGATTCGGTTATGCTTTTAGCTCGTCGGCTCTTCTAAGCGCGGTCTCGAGCGAGGCTCTTGTGCAAATCATTCGGCGCTCAAGATCATCAGTCAAAACATACAGGCTGAAATACTGGCGGAGGCTATTCATGTAATTCGGTTCCAGAAATATGATCCCGCCATCCTTTGCCCTTCCGAGGTTCGCTCGTCCGTTTACAAACTGGACGTTTCTGCGGGCCAGCACAGTATTTTCAGATCTTGTGAATGTCATTTCCTTATCCTTTCTGCCCTTTCCGGGCTTGCCATCTTCACTTCAAACTCTTTTACGCTGCAAACTCTTCATTTTCGATCTGTTCGATCTCATCCCAGCTCAGGCCAAGATCATGAAGCCGAACAGCGATTTCATACGAAATCACGTTATGTTCCATGTCGGGGTTCTCATTGAACCTCCGGCAAGAGGCACGATACTCAAGAATCGTGCGATCCAGAATGAACTCATCAACCTCAGCCTCGGTTTTGAAAACCTGACCATCAATGAAATATCCTCTGTACTTCTTCATCACAAGTCCTCCTGTTGAGTTGAAATCAAATTTTCTTTCTGGAAAGTCGAAACCCAAGTTTCGGGGCCCTCGCCCCCCACGACTATATTATACCACACTCCTTGACGTTTGTCAATACTTTGTTGCAAATTTAAGAATATTTTTTTACATGAGTGTGACCTTTTCAGGCCACACCCGTTTCCCCTTCAAAATACGAATACCAGTCATCAATCGCCTTGCACGGATCTTCCGAAACCGACTTCTGAGGTTTCTCCACGGTCAGCTTACATCTGGTCACGATGGTCTGCTTCACACCGTCCCGCTCATTGTGGTCCTTCACGGTTCCGGTTAGCTTCTTCACTCCATCAATGTCCTGACTGCCGGAAGCAAACCAGATCAGAACATTTCCGGACACGTCAATGAACTTATAGAGGAAGGTCGTCCCCCATTGGTTTTCCCAAGACGAAAGCAGCTTGGCAGATGCAACCTCGACCGTGATCTTTTTTCCAACCTCTCCGACATACTCAGACTCGTGGGATTCCTTGTCTCTTTCGGCATTCCAGCGAGCCTCACGTTCGATCCTCTCCAGTTCCTTCTCCCACGCAACAGGAAGCCACACGAGCCAACCAACATGCTCGGCCTTGCACCATCCACCGGCCACCAGCGGCTTGCTCTCCCATGCGTAGGAGAACGCTTCATGCTCATTATTCTTGATCCAGTCAACGATCCGGGCAGCTTCCTTTTCGGACTCATCGCTGATTTCATAACGCCGATAGTGTTCCAACACCCAGCTCTTAGTGGATCCCGGGTAATCGCTCTTGCGATATCCGAACTTCTTCACGGCTTCACAGGCAAGGGCAATCACGCTCTCGACATTCATGAGACGGCTTACGCCGCTACGCTCATAAGTCTCACCGCCGACCCCGGCATCCTCATCCAGATAGTTCCGCAGAGCAGCGAACGAAACCGCCAGCCGGGGATCGATCCCCGTATAGTCATGAAGGCAGCTCGAACCAACCTGACGGATCGCTCCATCCACATTCTGCACCATATAGGTCACGGTGCGCTGATGATTTGTCCGGCAATGCTCGCAATACGGGGCTACGGTGTGCCATGCTTCGGGATAACCGGATCCATCAAAGGTGGTGACGAGATTTCCATCATCCAGATGCTCGATCTTCGCAACCGCCGTCCAGCCATCCTTGCGAACCATCTCATCATCATACCGAACATCGACCGCCTCAACGCGGACCATATCCTTCACATAGGAGATACTGGTCGCAGGGTCGATCCCCATGATCTTAATCTCAGCGGCATAGGGTTCTCCAATCTCATAACTGAAGGAGGAACCATACTTCTCAGCCTTCTTGCGGACGGTCTCCAGCTTCTTCGTGACTTCTTCAATCTTTTCATTATACACGGTGACGGTCATCTCAGCACCTCCTATGTCATTCGTTTCGATCAGGCACACTTCCAAGTGAACCGGTGGCTCACACTGGAGGTCTGATACTTCTCATACAGGTCCGGAAGATCCTTCTTCAGAAGCGTTCCGTTCAGGCGGCTGGACACGATTTCCTGCCACCGGACCACAAAGCCCTTCTGCGTCTTAATCTCGGAGACGCCCTTTTCTTCCAGATCGGTCTTCAGCTCGGTCTTGAGACGTTCGATCTCTTTCTCAAGCGCTTCCTTCTGAGCCTCAAGGTCCTGAATCTTCTTGACACGGTTTTCGATCATTCTCTCGGTCATGTCGTACCTCCGTTCTTTTGTTCGCGGCTCATGTTTATCTCTCATCCCTTACGAGTATATTATATCAGGTTTCTCGACGTTTGTCAATACTTTTCCAAAAAGAAATAAACATTTTTCTTGACTTTTATGTAGTTTTTTGATAAAATGGTCAGGAAAGTAACCATTACCGGAGGCCATCATGAAGCAGCTTTACTACAACACCGCCATGCCGATCAGAACGCTCATCGGTCAGATCGATTCAAGCCAGATCGCCCTGCCGGATTTACAACGCCCCTTTGTCTGGACGGATAAAAAGGTACGCAAACTGTTTGACTCTCTGTACAGGGGATTCCCCGTCGGAACGATCACCCTATGGAGATGCGCTTCCACCCATAAATCCCACTTTATTGGACTGGACGGTCATAGCCACGCAGTCCCGAACGAGCTGATTATAGACGGACAGCAGCGCCTCACTTCCCTTTATTCCGTCATGCTCGGCAAGCCGGTTTTGAACTCCAGCAAAAAGGAAAAGCGGATTGTCATCTCCTTTAATCCTCTGGAGGAAAAATTCGAGGTATATTACCCTGCCCTGAAAAACAATCCGGAATGGATCCCGGATATAAGCATCCTGTATACGACGGACAAACTCCTCCAGTTCAACACCGCGTACCTGAACAAGCTCTCGGAATACAGGGCATCTCAGGACAAGCCGCTCACGGACGAAGAGCAGAACGAAATCACCGCCCATCTTGACGCTCTGCGGTATCTTGAAAATATCTCCCTTCAAATCATCGAAATTACGACGGATGCACAGGAGGAGGACGTTTCGGAAATGTTCGTGCGGCTCAATTCCTCCAGCACCCCGCTTCGCCAGCACGATTTCATCCTCACCCTGTTCTCACTCTATTGGGAAGACGGTCGGGACAAGATAGAGGATTACTGCACGGCCCACATAAGAAAAAGTGTGGATGACGGAGGAAAAACCATCGGTACGCAATCGCAGGATATCGTCCGTACTCTGATAGCCGTTGCACTTGACCGCGCTCAGCTTAAATACGCATACAAACTCCTGCATGGGGCAGACTTTGACCGAAAAGGAGAAATTGACGAAAGCCTCCGGGACGCCCGCTTCAAAATGCTGGCAGACAAACTTCCGGCAGTTCTGGACGAAACGCGATGGGACAAGTTCTGGAATATCATCAAATCATCCGGCTATGTAACGGCGAAGATGATCCCCTCTCATTCGACCGTGTTCTACACCTACGCCTTGTATCTGATCGCCATTGACCGGTTTGACGGTAACTCCCCCAAAAACAAAG
>OCVV011337084.1_pt1 | contig 13761 bp, 15 predicted proteins | sample 1539721 | NCBI WGS metagenome assembly OCVV01 (sample SAMN02144230, study PRJEB22623) | gut metagenome | biome: sheep rumen | host: Ovis aries | place: New Zealand
GAAGCCCTGAAAAGACTGGATCCTGACGATGATTGCGAAGACTATGACGATTTTGAAGAATTCTGATCATAATGATTATCCTTTCTTTAAGGATAAGCCTTGCCAGCTACTCGCTGATACAGCCGATGATACTTGTTACACTGTTTGTCATAGGGCTGATAATGCGTGAGAGCTGTTCACGGGCAAACCTGCTCGGCGGTGTGCTGACCGTTGCAGGAGTAATGGGCTTTCAGCTATGCGGTTAGGTGCAGCCGTTCGGATATATGCACTTTATTCTGTTTTATCATGCTTTTATGATTTGCTGTAACAAGCCCGACAGCGTATTCCTGCGCCGTCGGGCTGTAATTATGTGATTATGTTTCTAAGTTATCTGCAAAAGGGCACGATCTTACAATATCGGTACGAGTTTGCTCTCAACTCCCTCAACGTGCTTGCTTTGACCTGTTGTTCCTGCTGTTTCGCCATTCTTTACCCGGTTAAGCCGGTCTTACACATCTGCCCGCTGCCGTTTAACAAGCTCCGCAAATATGCCCCCTTTTTTGATAAGCTCCTCATAGCTGCGTCCTCTGCGATACAGCCTTTATCAAGTACAACTATCCTGTCACAATGCCTTATGGTCGAAAGCCTGTGAGCGATCACGATACGAGTGCAGCCCATTTTGTCGAGAGCTTCGCTTACTTGCCTTTGCGTGATGTTGTCAAGAGCGGAGGTCGCTTCGTCAAATATCAGTATTTGGGGCTTTCCGACTATCGCCCTTGCAATAGCGACACGCTGCTGCTGACCGCCCGAAAGTCTGGCAACGTTCATTTTTTTCAAAGCCTCTGAGGTTCACAAGCTCGAGCATTTCGGCCACACGCTTCAGAATTTCCGCTTTGGGTACATTCTTTACCCTTAAACCGAAAGCGATGTTCTCAAACACGTTCAGATGCGGGAACAGTGCATATCGCTGGAACACTGTATTGACATTACGCTTATGGGAGGGGAGCTTAGTAATATTCTCACCCTCGAAAATTACTTCGCCCGAATTCGGTGTGATGAAGCCGCCTATGACTCTGAGCGTAGTGGTCTTTCCGCAGCCCGAGGGTCCGAGAAGCGTCACGAACTCCTTGTCCTTTATTTCAAGGCTTATTTCTTTAAGTATCCTTTCGCCGTCAAATTCCACGACGATATCCTTCAATGAAACGATGTTTCCAATTCGCAAGATCATCTCCTAAATAAAGTATCTTTTATATTTTAGCACAAAAAAGTCCAGTTGTCGATAGTAATATAATATTTTTTGCTTTTTTGAAATTTTGAAATATTTAGAAGGTTACTCATTTTTCATTATTTTTTATAGCCATTTGTTTATTATGCTACACATTGTTTAAAAATGTAGTTTAGGGAACGTTCCAAGGTTGAATTGCTTATTGAAAAGCTGGCTTTTGCGTGTTATTATATAGACACAGCAAGGGAAAAAAACCATAAAGCAAAGACTCTATCGTCGGTACAATGACGTGGCATTCAATGTTCAAGTCCATCGACCTTGATGCCAAGGACCCATCGGTAAAGGAAGTAAGGTTCAACCACGAAGGCCTTCACGGATACGGCATAGGCATCGACTGGAACTTCGCCGAGAACCATGAAGTTGTAGTATTCGTAAAGTAAGCAGACAGAAAATAGTTTTCATGATCTATAGTAAAACAAGCTCCGAGAAATTTCCTCGGGGCTTGTTTTCATTAATTGAACGAAAAATCAAGTAGTAAATCTTCAAAATATATAATTATTCAAGAAGAGTTTTGTGCGATTTGCCGAAAATGATCGTTTGGAAGATTTTTTTCAATAATTATTGAACTTTTTCCCTTTCAGAATTCTCAAATATACAGATCGCAGGAACAGCGGCAAACAAATTCAGTATATATCGGGCTTATCATAATGAATAGAAACGGTATAAACATCAGAATAATCCCCCTACGATCATAATCATCGATAATGCAGCAATTAAATATCAAACGTTGCCGCTGTCCTCGGTCGATTTAATAAGAAAGGATTTGAAAACATGAAAAAAACGATCAGCAGTATATGTGCGCTAATGCTCGCATTCGGAGGCCTCACAGCCGTTAGTGCAAATGCAGCTCCCGAACAGACAGAGGAGCCTGTCCTCACAGCCGTAACAGAAGAGTTCACAGAGGATACCCTCCCTGAAGAGACCGATCCAGCCGAAGAGACTGAGACTACCGAAGTGGAAGAGGTCAGGAGCTATGAGGCGGCAGGCATCAAAACCTTAGACATCGCAGAATGTGATATCACTGTACAAAACGGAGGCTTTATGTATAGCGGTTTGCCCAAGACTCCGACAGTCAGTGTGATGAACGGCAGAACTCTCCTTAAAGAGGGCGGCAGCTACACACTCAGCTACAGCAACAATGTGAATGCAGGAAAAGGCAAGGTAACTATCACAGGCATCGACTTTATGCACGGAAGCATAACAAAGGAATTCACGATAATGCCGAACCGCATAGAGAGCTTTAAGATGATTCTGCCTGCCGATTCTTATGAGTATAAAAACAAGGCAGTTGTACCTGTTCCGACAGTTAAGAATAACAAAGGCAATATTCTTAAACGCGGCAGGGATTATCTCCTGAGATACTCCAACAACGCCAAGCCGGGAACAGCCACTGTAACAGCAATCGGAACAGGTAATTATGCAGGTGGTCTGAGCAAAAAATTCTCAATAGTTAAAAACGTTCCTGCTGATGTAAGCGGCATCACCGCAACAGACGGCACAGACAGTACTATCGCTCTGAAATGGAACAAGGTCAATGACGCAGACGGCTACATCATCTACATATATGATGATAACGCAAAGACCTGGAAAAGATACAAAAAGACAACAGATACAAAAACCTCATTCACTGTCAGCGGTCTTGATGCAGGTACAGTTTACGGCTTCACAGTAAAAGCATATAAAACAGTGGATTCAAAGGAGTACACCTCTGAGAAATACACCCGTATAAATGCGGCAACAGCACCTGCAAAGCCGAGCTTTACTATATCCACAAAGTCAAAGGGCAAGGCAGTACTCAACTGGAAGACTGTAAAGGGTGCTACAAGCTATGCTATCTATTATAAGCCCAAGGGCGGCAGCTGGAAAAAGCTCGATGTAGTAAACAACAAGACCACCAGCTACACCTACAGCAAGGTAAAGAGCGGCGACACAGGTTATCTGACAGTTCGTGCCTTCAAAAACTATAAGGGAGTTATCAGAGGCGGAAAATATGACACCAAGGCTATATACAAGTACCCGACCGCAGCCGCAAAGCTCGACAAGGTAGGCTGGAATCTGAGAAAAGCATTCGATGCAGCGGTAGTTCCATGGAGCAATCCGAACAAGTCTATCCCGAAGAGCGGCAGCGTTTCTATGCAGTGGTATGCAGACTATGGCTTCAGCCACGGTTACGGACACTGCTTCTGTATGGCAGCAATGTTTGCTGAAATGGCTCAGACAATGGGCTATAATGCAACGCAGGTACACGGCTATGTAGGCACTCACCCTCATTCATGGGTGCTTCTTAAAAAGGACGGCAAGACCTACATCTGCGACCCTGACTTCAACGCTGAGAGAAAGGGCGATGGCTACTGCATAACCTACGGGCAGTCAAAGACCTGGCCATACAGCAACTACGGAAACGGCAGCGGTAAGGTCGCTGTTGACTGACATATCAAGGACGGTTTACGTCAGGAGGAAAATTATGAAGAAGATACTTGTAACTCTGCTGTTTTGCAGTCTGCTGCTAGCAGGCTGCGGAACAGACACAAATTCAAGCAGCAAGGCTGACAGCTCATCAGCTGTTGAGAGCTCGTCCTCTGAGGCTGCTTCCGAGATAGAGAGCTCATCAGCAGAAAGCTCCGAGTCGGAGACCACAACCACCACAACCACTACAACTACCACAACCACCACAACTACTACGGCAGCTCCCGAAGAGGAGACCACTACTACCACAACAACTAACACCGAAGCCGCCGCAACAACTACAGTTCAGATCGTATATACCGAGCCCCAGACTGAGTATATACCTCCGGAAACAGATGCCTATGTTGAGCCCGAGCCTGCACCTGTAGTGCAGAACGACGATGAAGGCTGCATAGGTGACGATGTGGAGCTGTTCTTTTGAGTAAGGGCAGAATACTATATCTGAGCAGGCATAAAGCACTGGCTTGCTTTATGATAGTGTTTCTTCACACTATTACACTTTCGGTTGAGAGCTTTAAGGGTGAACCTGCATTGTCAAAGCTTTTGGTTTCGGTCAGGACACTGACAATATGGGCGGTACCCTGCTTTGTAATGGCAACGGGAGCACTTCTGCTTGATGAGAACAGGGAACTGGGGCTAAAAAAGCTGTTCTCAAAGCTGATACTCAGAGTAGTGCTTGCATTGGTGATATACACCTTTTTGTTCAAATGCTTTGATGCTCTGCTGATAGATAAGGACTTTGATCTCGGACAGGTACTGGATTTTACGTGGGTGAGTGTACTTTACAGCTTCAGCTGGAAGCATATGTGGTATTTGTATCTGCTGATTGCAATTTACCTGATGATGCCTGCCTACAGAGCTGTAACAAAAATCATCGACAGAAAAACTCTTCTGTATCTGATGGGGCTTATATTCGTGTTCCTGAGTGTTCTGCCATTTATGCATGAAATATTCAAGAGTGATATGGGTAGCATTGTAAGTAATATTTCAGGTGATGACAGTTATTCAGAAATCGGCGCTCCTGATCTGAGGATAGTGATATATGTATCAAAGGTGTTTCCTCTGTTTTTGTTTGCAGGCTATGCGGTGAACAAGGGGCTTTTAAAGATACCGTTTACAGTGGCACTTTCAGGGGCGGTAAGCTGTGCAGGCGGTACAGTACTGCTTCTGCAGTGGAGTATTTTAGGGGATAAGCCGGTTTTATATAAAGAGATAGTTTCGTCATATTCGTTCCCTTTACTTGTGATAGGTACTGTGTGCTTGTTCAGCCTGTTCAGAAACAGTAAGGGCAAAGAGATAAAAGTTCTTGACAGGCTTTGTGCAGAGATCGAAAAATGCTCTTTCGGAGTGTTCATTCTGCACATGGCGGTGCTCAGATACATCTTTGCGGTACAGGGCTTCAACGCTTATGAGCACGGCGGAGTGCTCGCAGTGTTTGGCATAGCAGTCGGGACATTTACAGTAACGGTTATCGTAGTCAGACTTCTTAAATATATTCCGTATGTAAGAGCTCTTGTGTAGAACAGAATAATATAGAAAACGGCTATCGTTCATAATGGGCGAAGCCGTTTTCATTTCAGTTATTTTCAGGATTGAAATTACACCTTGTATGTGGTAAAATATAATCAGGAAATTTTTTCAAAAAAGTGAACCTTTTGCCCTTTTGATCTCTCTAATATATAAGAGCTTTTTAATGCTCTAATATTATAAGGAGGATCAATCATGAAACACAATCTCAAATCAGCCACACTAAATGTCGTAATAGCATTATGTTCATTCGCAATGCTTCTTGTCTGCATATTTGCTCGGAACATAAACGCAGAAGCAGCAGCATACCCAGGCAGCATCACACTCGACACCTGCATAGTGACCCCTTCATACACGACCATCAGATGGAAACGTTCAAGCTATGCAACAAAGTACAAGGTAGAGTATAAGAAACAAAGTGAAAGCAGCTACAAATCGGTAACAACATCAAACCTGTATTATGACTTTTACGGATTCAGCGATACTACCTATAACTTTAAGATCACTCCCTACAACGGGAATACCAAGGGAAACACAAAATCGTTCAGCTTTAAGAACTATCATGCTAAGGTGAATTTCAGGGTATGGTATAATTCTCAGAACGGAGCAACTCAGCTTAGGTGCAGCGATGTAAAAAACAACTTCACACTATGTAAAACAAACTATAAGGTATCGGGATATCAGGCTGCAAAGGTAGTAAATGGCTCGTATAAGCTGCTTAAAACGATCGGCGATACCACCTACTCCGTGACCTCTATCAGTCAGCCTCATGTAAAACAGAGATATGCTATGAGATGCTACGTATCTCTGACACAGCCGAACGGTATAAAAACTCAGTATTTCACTGACTATAAAACAATGGACGTTGTTCCTACTCCTGACCCTGTAAGCGGTGTCAGCACATCTGTAACGAACAACACTGTAAGGCTTACCTGGAACGCCCCCAAAAACGGTGCCGACGGCTACCGCATATATATGTCGAGAAGATACAATTTCGGCAAATGGTCCAACTGGTCCTACATCAAAACGATAAAGTCGGGCGACACACGCAGCTACAGCTTTAAGGGCAGCCAGAAGACCGCGTACAGATTCAAGGTAGCAGCTATAAGCTTTAATACTACCTACAGCACCCAGAACCAGATAAACGAAAACGAGTCAAATCTCAGCAGCATTGCAGAGGCACGCACATCGGGATATTATCCGCAAGCGGCCGGTTCTTATAAGAATTACAGCTTCGGCGGCTATGACGGTATTATACTTGTAGGCGATTCAAGATATGAGTATATGAGCAGAACCTCAAATATAACCTCGCAGTACAGTAAGACCACATTCATAGCTTTGTCAGGCAGCGGCTATGACTGGCTGAAAAACACCGCAGTACCGAAGCTTAAAGGCTGCTTAGGCCGGTCGGACAAGAAATATATCGTAGTATTCAATCACGGTATAAATGACCTTGAAAACTACGATAAGTACAAGTCCCTTTATAACGGGATAATAAACAGCTCCGCATATAGCAGACATTCATTTTTCTTCATGTCAGTAAATCCTGTATTTGACGGCTGCCGTGTTGACAGAAACAGAAATGGAACAGGAACAACAAATGCAGCAGTTAAAAAGTTTAACTCAGGAATGAAAGCATTGTTTTCTGCAAACAGGTATCTTGATTGCTGCGGAGACATGATGCTCAGAGGATACGATTCGTATGACGGTATTCATTATACCGATTCAACAAACATACAGATAATGAATTACCTCCTCCGTACAGTAAAGTCAAGGATATAATTATGAATGAACAAAGAAACGACACCAAAACGACACTTGATGAGCTTATAAGAGCAGTATTGAAATACATGGACGAAAAAGGAATGCTTGAAGATCTCAAAGAAAAATACCATACGAAAGTAGGAGAATGTGATGACGAAAAGTGAACTCACAAAGGAGCTCGTCGGCAAGACAAAGTCAGGCGACAAGTCTGCGTTCGGGGAGCTGTATGCTGAATACAGTGAGCAGATAAAAAGATTCGTTATGAGAATGAACATCACCGAGCTTGATGCCGAGGACATCGTGGCTGATACCTTCGCTGAGGCTATGGAGCACATAGAGGATTTGGAGAACGATTCTGCGTTCAGCACATGGCTTCATTCAATTGCAAAAAGAAAGGTCTATGCAAAGACGGGCAGGGAACAGCGTCACGGACGAGTAAGCTTCAACTCCGCTGATGATGATATGCAGAATGATGAGCTTGATATTCTCGCAACCGAGGCAGCCGATTTCAACTGTGACGATAGCGTGAAGCTGCCTCATGACTATGCCGAGAACGAGGAGATAAAGCAGATCCTTGCTGACACGGTAAACGAGCTCAAGCCCGAACACAGGGATTCTATCTTTATGTTCTACTATGAGAATAAATCGCTGAATGAAATTGCAGAAGAAATGAATGTGCCTGTAGGTACAGTAAAGTCAAGGCTCAACAATGGCAGAAAAGCACTTTCCAAAAAGTGCGAGGCTCTTATCAAGAAGGGCTATGCGTTCAGTTTTGTGCCGATACCTGTTCTGCTTGGAGTGCTTGTCAAGGAGTCAAAGCTAAAGGCCGCAGGTGCTGTGACGAGCACAGCGGCAGCCTCAACTATGGCAGGGGGAGCAGCCTCGGGTGCGGCTGTGTCGGCTATTTCGGGAAAGATCGGTGCTGTTATTGCCGCGGCTGTTATGCTTGGTGCAGGCACAGGCGTGTATTTCCATTACAGCAAAAATGCGGATAAAATACATAAAAAGCCTAAGCTCTCCGACAGCAGTATGGTTGACAGTTCAAAGCAGCTTCCCGACAGCCAAAGGGACTGGAATCCCGACCTTAGAAAGTATCAGCAGAGGGACGTGCAGCTTGTCTATAAGGAGGAAAGTGAGGTCGAGCCAGAGCCCCCGAAGACGGAAGAGTCAAGCACAGCCGATGTGCAGACCCCGACAGGGAATACTCAGCCGACGCAGGGCGGACAAGTAGTGTATACTGATAATGGGGAAACAGAAGAAGACACAGAAGGCAATGAACCCTCTCAAAATATTAATACAAGTCAAAACACCAGTACAAACCAAAATTCAAAACCAAATACAAACACAAATAACAATAACAGTAATTCGGATAATGGTAAGGCAAATACCGATTCTGAGAAAGATGATGTGGGTATTGACAGTTCAATTCTGCCATATCTGGAATTAGAGTATTCGGATGATGGTACAGTTATTATCATCAGTGCTGATTATGTAGAAATGCCGAAAGCTGTTGATGGGCCGACAGATCTTGTTATTCCTGAAATGATCGACGGACACATTGTAAGAGGCATCGGACCTAGTGCCTTTCATAGCTTCGACTATATTGACAGTATAACACTTCCCGATACAATAGAGTTCATTGGTGATTCTGCATTTTATTGGTGTTTAAAGCTGCAAAAAATCAATATACCAGAAAACGTTACTATAATTTGTGATTCCGTATTTGGGAGATGTATGAAGCTGCAGAGTATCAAAATACCAAATAGCGTTACACAAATAGAAGGAAGCGCTTTTCTTGACTGTGATAGCTTAAAAAGAATTGATATTCCGGATAGTGTTATACAAATAGGAGTTGAGGCTTTTAGCAGCTGTGATAACTTAGAAAGTATTATTCTTCCTTATGGAATCACTGAGATTAAAGAGCATACTTTTTCTTGTTGTGAAAGTCTTAAGAGCATTACAATACCGAATAGTGTTGAAGAAATAGGCAAGAAAGCATTTTTGGCATGCACGAGTTTAACAAGCATTACAATACCTGAAAGTGTAAAAAGTTTTGGAGAAGATGTATTTACTGAATGCTCTCCCGACCTCATCATAAAATGCAAAAAGGGGTCTTACGCTGAGACTTACGCTAAAGAGCACAACATAAACTACGAATACTATTAAAAAGCCTATATATGCAGACGAAAAAAGAGGATAACGAGTTTAATATTCAGGTGAGCACATTCGGCAAGCTCTTTGCCATTGTCAAAATTACTTATTTTGCGACAACCCGAAATGGCCCCAGACCCATTTTAAAAGAACTTTTGCAACAAGCTCAGCTGTGCAGCCAAAAACTGCACAGCTGTTTGTTGTTTATTGAGTTTATTATATGTTAATATATCGTTTACGAAATGTCCTAAACTTTTCCTTGACTGTATCGCTCTAATAGGTGTAAGCAAAAAAACACCATGGAGGTAAACACTATGAAAAAAATAATTGCTATCATCTTATCACTGACAATGACCGCTGCACTTTGTGCGTGCTCGGAGAATAATCCTGAGATATCGGAAAAGAAGGTCACAGCAGTATCAAAAGAAGCCGAGCCTGCTGTTGCAGCAGCAGTAAAGGAAACTGCAGCACCGAAGCTCTCCGATAACGATAAGAAAACCATGAGCGATACCGTTATGCTTTCAGTATCATCAGCTATACGAGAGGATAATAAAAAATCGGATAAGGAGAAAGCCGACAAAGAAAAAGCTGCTGAGCCCAAAATAGAAAAGGCTCCTGCAAAGGAGACCGCCGAGCAAGCACCTGAAACAGTGGATTATTTCGGCGGAATGAGCACGGAAGAAATGGCAGAGACTTTGTACGAAGCTATGGAGAAAAAAATGCCCTCAGCGGATAAGAACATATATGAGGATATGCAGTATGTACTTGACAAATACGGCATAGACACATCAACTCTGGTCGAGCTTTCGGGGCTCAGCGAGGATAGCTTCTACTATAACTGGAACAACTATGATAATCAGGAGCTGAAGGCTGTTGCAAGAGATCAGCTGTTTGGAAAAAACTATTTTGATTCCGCAGATAAAACACACCTTGTCAGCAACAATCTGGTTACACTTAAAGCACTTCAGGCATACTGGGATAATGACGGTGCTCTGCACGTGCTTTGCAGTATAAAAAGCGGCTTCAAGGGTATAACCTATAATATCAGCATTGATGATCTTGATGTGTATTCAAACGGAAACCTGATAGCATCAAAGTCATTCGGTTATATTACAAGGTACGTTGACCGCAGCAATCCCGAAAAGGAAATAGAAGCGATTCCCTATGACTATGACTTCAAATATGAATTTGTATTTGAAGGCGACAGCGTAACAGAGCCTTATGCAAATATAATGAATGATCTTGGCATTACATACAAGACCTACTCTGAATATTACAATGTTGGTTGATAATATATGACTTATATTGCCTGCATATCTTGCAAACAGATTAAATTTATGCTATAATTGTATCTAATTCAGACTTAACACAATGTTTACAATTCGCATTAAACCTCAGCCGCCTGTAAAGTGTCTAACACCTAAGACAAACAAAACCATGTCAATAGGAGGCTGATATGATGACACTCGATGAGCTGATAAGGGTCATTCTGGAGTATATGTCAAGGAAAGGTATGCTTGATGACCTGAAAAAGAAATACAGTACAGAGGCAGGTGAGAAAAATGGCAAATAAAACAGTCGAGGAGATAGTAGAAAAGGCCAAAAGCGGTGATATGTCGGCTTTTGATCTGCTGTATCGTGAGTACAGCGAAAAGCTGTTGAAGTATGTGATAAAGCTCGGTGCTGACAGAAATGATGCGGAGGACATCGTGTCTGACAGCTTTGTTGAGGCTATTGAGCACATAGGCGATCTTAAAAGCAACGCATTTTTCTCGACCTGGCTGCATACGATCGCAAAAAATAAGGTCTACACAATGAAGAAAAAGGAGCAGAAGCACGCAAGAGTTGACTTCTCCTCCGACGAGGGCGACGAGCAGAACGACGCTCTTGACGTTGCCTATTCCGAGACCGCCGAGTATAACGGAGATACCATAATGCTCCCCGAGGATTACGCTGAGAACGAGGATATAAAGCAAATTCTCGCTGACACGATAAACTCTCTTAATCCCGATCAGCGTGATGCGATCTACCTGTTTTACTACAAAAACAACTCTATCAGCGAGATAGCAGAGCAGGCGGGAGTCAGCGAAAACACAATAAAATCCCGATTGAGCCTTGCAAGAAAGTATATGGAACGCAAGCTTAAAGCACTGCAAAAAGGCGGAGTTACGCTCTGTGCTGTGCCTATTCCTGTTATACTCAATATCGTTGTTTCGGAGTCGAAGCTCAAGGCCGCAGCCCCTGTGGTGACTACAGCGGCTGGCGGAGCGATCTCGGGAGCAGCGGTGTCGGCTGTTTCGGGTAAGATCGGTGCTCTGATAGCGGCAGGCATAATGATAGGCGGAGGTGTCGGCATTTACACTACTCTGTCTGACCGCAGCGGAAATATCCATAAGGGAGATATACGGACGGCAGACAGCTCCTCGATAATGATAAGCGATGCGTCTTCAATTGATTCACGCAAGGATTGGGACCCCGATCTGATAGATGTAAGAAATACGGACGAAACAGAGAGCACTATTGCCGTTGACGTATCGTCTTCGCAGGCAGAGGAACGCCCCACGAACACGAATCAAGGTAATACACGAACTACTCAGCCCACGCAGCAGCAGGGACAGGCTGCTCAGCCTGCCCAACAGGTGATAGAATATTATGATGAGGGCACAGCAAATAATGCAGAGTATGAGGGGGATAATGGGGAACAGCCTTATGATAATGTATCAGGAAATAATACAAGTTCTGAAGGTAGTACTAATGAAAGCAATCATGAAATCTCGAAATTTCAAACAGATTATTGGTATGCCGATCCACTTGATCTTGAAGCTTCGGGAATTTCTATTAGTGGAATAAATAAGAGGGATTATGATATAGAAAGAATTGTCGATATTGTTATCCCAAGTGAAATTAACGGAATGAAGGTGGTAACAATTGAACGCGGATCTATTGCGGATCTTGATGCAGGTGATGCTTGGGAGGTGGAGGAATATAATGAGTTTCCGTACGCAGCTTTTGGAATGTGTCCAAATCTGAAATCTATTACTATTGAAAATGGAATACAGGAAATTGGCTCAGGTGCATTTCAAGGATGTACTTCGCTCGAAAGCATTAATATTCCAAATGGTATAAATAAAATTGGAGACAATGCATTTGACAGTTGCTGTAGTATTAAATCTCTTGATATACCCGAATCTGTAATGGTAATCAGAAAAGGAGCATTTAGCAATTGCAAAAGCATAAAAGAATTAAAAATTCCTAATGGTTGTTCCGAAATATCTGATTCGCTTTGTTGGGGCTGCGAGGATTTAACTAATGTAGTAATACCCGATGGAGTAAGTACAATAGGAAATCATGCTTTTTTTGATTGCTATTCCCTAAAATCTGTATATATTCCTAAGAGCGTTAAGGAAATAGGTGATTACGCCTTTGGAAGTTACAATGAGCCTTCTGAGGTCAGATTTGAATTTACTATTTACTGTTACAAAAACTCAGCAGCACACAAATACGCAATAGCAAATGACATAAATTATGAATTATTAGACTAAATAGCAAAGCTGTGCAGCTAAAACTGCACAGCTTTTTTCATGTTTGCGTTAATCGTATGGTAATAGATACGATTATAAAATAACGGATAAAAAATATATGTATTTTGTAGTAACTCGTGATGGTACTATTGACGAAATAGATTTTGGTGGAAATAGTAGTAACGAGAAGTATAGTTCAAAAAGCTGAAAAATATAGTGGTAATATGGAATGTATCGTGAATATACTCAAAGATGATAAGGAACAGCTGAAAAACTATTTTGAAAATTATGCAGTCACTTACGCTGAGACCAGAGTTGACAGCTATTCGATAGATGCCTTAGAGAGCGACGAGCACAGCCCCGGAAAGGTCAGGGTCAACGCAATGCTTTCAAATTGCGAAATGTTTTATGATATGTACGATGTGAAAGAGGGAGACGCTATGTAGTAGCTTTCATAGGTGTCCGAGGTCTGCCCGGTGTCGCTGTCGGTCATGATGACCTCGTAAGCGGACAGGATCGCTCCATGATGCCCCTGTCCGATAATACCAATAATCATGACCCGTATGAAAGAATGATACGGTGCGTGAAGACAGCATAAGTCCCAAGTAAGTCCCAAGAGCGATTTTTCGGAAAATAAAAAACTCGGAAACGGCGATATTACGCTGTTTCCGAGCATATGATTTGTGACTGATTAACAAAAATATTGACGAGTATTAATTTTACCGTCTCCACTCACCTTGCTCCATTATGGAGCTTTTTTAGTTTCTATCATTCTTACTTATTTTTCTGGATCCTCTCTGCATTTCAAATCATATCTACAAAAGTTCCTGAAAAAATCTGCCGTAAGATTTTGAGTTTTTGCCGTAAGTTTTGCCCTTTTTTCTTGATAGCCATTTCTTATTATGATATACTATCACAAATCAAGTTCTCCTTAACCTATACCTGCCCTGAATACATTGACCGAACTTGCAGACACGCGCACAATACTATCATCGACCGAAATATATCTGCTCTTCGGTATGACCTTTTCGGGTTCGTCAAAACTGTTGCCATCGTCCTTGCTGTTTG
>OCVV011149823.1_pt1 | contig 13760 bp, 12 predicted proteins | sample 1539721 | NCBI WGS metagenome assembly OCVV01 (sample SAMN02144230, study PRJEB22623) | gut metagenome | biome: sheep rumen | host: Ovis aries | place: New Zealand
CCCCTTTGTATCCCCCTTCCTTATTCCCTCTTTTGCCCACGAAACCTCAATCGTAGTTCCATTCTTGGTTCTCTGTTCGTTCGTCACGTCCGGTGACGTGACTTCCACTTCTTGACGTGCTAGTGGATAGTGGTCTTGCTTTTATTGCCTCCACCCTTGAGCAGCCTGCTTCGCAGGTCGCTCGGGTGGTTTATGGGGTTTATTGGGTTTGTTGTTTTCCTTTTTATTTTTCTTTTTGTTTCTTGTTTTTGTTATCACTATCTATTTCCGCGTTCAAGGCAGGAAAAGTTTTAAGCAAAAGTACGGCGCGTGGCGGTGCAGGGTTTTCCCTGCCGCTCGGGTGGTTTATGGGGTTTATTGGGGTTGTTGTTTTCCTTTTTTATTTTTCTTTTTGTTTCTTGTTTTTGTTATCACTATCTTGCTCCGCGTTCAAGGCAAGAAAAGGTTTAAGCAAAAGTACGGCGCGTATTGGTGCAGGGTTTTCCCTGCCGAAAACGATTAAGACTTAATAATTTAATTTTTTGAAACAGGATTTTTCTGATTACCCCCTTGTAATGTCGGGAAAGATATGTTAAAATATATGTACAGGTATGGCTTAGTGCCAAATAAATTCAAAGGAGCGTATGATAATATGCAGTATGGATATTTTGACCTTGAAAACAAGGAATATGTCATCACCAGACCCGATACCCCTGCACCCTGGGCTAACTATTTGGGCTCGCCTGAGTACGGTGCTATCGTTTCAAATAACGGCGGAGGCTACAGCTTCGTCAAAAGCGGCGCTAACGGAAGAATTCTCCGCTATCGCTTCAATTCAAATATCGGCCTGCCGGGCAGATATGTCTACATCAGAGATAATGAGACCAAGGATTACTGGTCTGCTACATGGCAGCCCGTAGGCAAGCCCCTCGATCAGTATAAGACAGAGTGCCGCCACGGTACAGCTTATACCACTATCACAAGTGAGTATGCAGGTATCAAGTCAGAGATTACTTACTATGTTCCGCTGAACAAAACTCATGAGATATGGAGAGTCAAGGTGACAAACACCTCCGATAAGGAAAGAGACCTCTCGCTCTTCGGCTTCTGCGAGTTCACTAACGAGAACAACTACGAGCAGGATCAGGTAAACCTGCAGTATACCCTCTTTATCACAAGAACAAGCCTTGAAGGCAATAAGATAGTTCAGCATATAAATGAGAACAGCGGCAAGGACGCTGATGGCTCCAACCACAGAGAAAGGTTCTTCGGTCTTGTCGGTGCTGACGTTGTTTCCGCAAACGGTAACTTCGACAGCTTTATAGGCTCTTACAGAACATACGGCAACCCGATCGCAGTCGAGAACGGCAAGTGCGACGGCGCTATGAACTACAACTCAAATGCCTGCGGTGCTCTGCAGTCGGCTGCAAAGCTTGCTCCCGGAGAGACAGCCGAGGTAATCTACGTTGTAGGTCAGAAAGACCCCAAGACTGCTGACGCTATCATGGCTGAGTATAAGACAGCAGGCAAGGCAGACGCTGAGCTCAAAGAGCTTATTGACTACTGGCACGGTCAGCTCAACAATTTCCAGATCAGCACACCGAATGACAAGTTCAACAACATGGTAAACGTATGGAACGCTTATCAGTGCTTCATCACATTTATCTGGTCTAGAGCTGCATCGTTCATTTACTGCGGTCTGAGAAACGGCTACGGCTACAGAGATACTGTTCAGGATATTCAGGGTATTATCCATATCAACCCCGAGCTTGCTGCTGAGAAGATCAGATTTATGCTCTCTGCACAGGTATCTAACGGCGGAGGACTGCCTCTCGTTAAGTTTGACCACAACGCAGGCAATGAGACCTGCCCCGATGAGAACGACGAAAACAGCGTTTACGCTAAGGAGACAGGACATCCCTCTTACAGAGCTGATGACGCTCTCTGGCTGTTCCCGACAATAGAGAAGTACATAGGCGAGACAGGCAATAAGGCATTCCTTGATGAGGTTATCGTTTATGCTGAGACAGGCGGCGGAGAGGCTACCGTTTATGAGCATCTGAAGAATGCTATCCGCTTCTCGCAGGAGAGACTTGGTGCTCATAAAATGCCTGCAGGTCTGCACGCTGACTGGAATGACTGCCTGAGAATGGGCAAGAAGGGCGAGTCTACCTTCGTGGCATTCCAGCTCTACTATGCTATGAGCGTTATCAAGAAGTATGCTCAGGAGAAGAACGATACCGAGTATATTGCATATATCGACAAGGTACAGGCAGAGCTTGGCGAAAGCTTAGCAGCTTGCTGGGACGAGGACAGATTTATCCGTGGTATCCGTGACAACGGCGAGGTTGTAGGTGCGAAGAAAGATCCTGAGGCATCTATGTGGCTCAATCCTCAGTCATGGGCAGTTATCTCGGGCTTTGCTACAAAGGAGCAGGCTGAAACAGCTATGGAGAGCGTACACCGCATACTGAACACTCCTTACGGCGTTAAGATCATGGAGCCGCCTTATGTAGACCACTACTTTGACGGTGCTCTCATGCACATCTTCAATCCTGATACCAAGGAGAACGGCGGTATCTTCTCGCAGACACAGGGCTGGGCTATTCTGGCTGAGTCGCTTCTCGGTCACGGTGACAGGGCATTTGAGTACTTCCTTGAGTCCTCACCTGCAAACATGAATGATAAGGCAGAGCAGAGAGTTCTCGAGCCATACGTTCACGGACAGTTCACCGAGTCAACACGTTCACCTTATGCAGGCCGTTCTCATGTTCACTGGCTGACAGGAACAGGCTCGACCGTAATGGTAGGCTGTGTTGAGGGTATCTGCGGTATGAGACCTGACGCTGACGGTCTTACAATCAGCCCGTCTATTCCTCACGAGTGGGACGGCTTCAAGATCGAGAAGAATTTCAGAGGCAAGCATCTTTCTATCGACATTCAGAACCCCGACCATGTACAGAGTGGAGTTAAGTCGATGACAGTAAACGGCGAAGCTGTAGAGGGCTGCTACCTCAGCGCAGACAAGCTCACCGACCAGACCAACGTAGTAGTTGTAATGGGGTAATGCGGAACTATAGCTGAATTATAACAGTACACAAGCCCACTTCTATAATGAGGTGGGCTTTTTTCTTTTTAGCCTGCACTATCTTGCTCCGCGTTCAAGGTCTGAAAAGTTAAAGCAATAGTGCGGCGCGTATTGGTGCAGGGTTTTCCCTGCCGCGTATTAGCCGTGCGGCGAGCACCCTGCTGTGACATGTGAAAAATTTTTTTAGTTGATTTTTTTTTACTTGACAAATGCGGAAAAGTATGCTATATTTATATCGTGGTTAGCTTATACTAACCGCACCACGAATATTACGAAGGGAGACGATAATATGAGTATCGTTGTTGTAGGCGGTAATGACCGCATGGCTACAAGGTATAAGGATATATGCAAGTCCTATAACTGCAAGGCGAAGGTTTTCACTCAGATGCCTGCCGACTTTGAAAGAAAGCTCGGAAGCCCCGATCTGATGGTAGTTTTCACCAATACCTGTTCGCATAAAATGCTCGCAGGCGTGGTGTCAAAGTCCTCAAAGCTTGATATCCCGATTGCAAGAATACATTCGGCAAGCGTGAGTGCTCTCAAAACTATTCTTGATGAATACTGCGCATAATGTATATTTTTTTGATCAGCGGTTAGAATATACTAACTATGAATTTTGGAGGCAAACAATGTCACAGAAGGAATGTCTTTGTTTTCAGAAAAAGCTTGCATTTCACTCAGCGCCATGTCTGCTGGGAGTAAAGTGTGCGGCGCTTATGTCCCTTTTTGACAGCGACAGCGGAGTAGATGAGAATATCATGGACTTTAATCTGAAAGCTGCCGCAAAGGGTCTGAAGATCAGAGTGCTTTGCAAATGTAAGGGCAGGCGGCTTGTGCTTGTGTATAACGAAAGACAGCTGAGAGAGCATATCTCGGAGAGACGTGCTGCAAGGGTGCTCGGAGCCTATGGCTACAGAGAAACTATGAGCCTTGACGAAGCCCTTGACAGGCTGTCGGAGAGGGTGTGTGAAAGTGGTGATTTTCCGCATGAAATAGGTATTTTCCTCGGTTATCCGACCGATGATGTGATAGGCTTTATAAGAAACAAGGGCGAAAACTTTCTTATTTGCGGACCGTGGAAGGTCTACAATGATGTTGAGGGAGCGAAACGCAGCTTTCGTAAGTATGAAAAGTGCAGAACATATCTGTGCAATAAATTAAATGAGGGTCTGGACATATACCAGGCGCTCAGAATTTCTTAGGAGGTTTTTTCATGGCAAATGCAGTAATTTACTGGAGTGCAACAGGCAACACTGAGGCAATGGCTCAGGCAGTGGCAGAGGGTGCAGGTGTAAAGGCTGTAACTTTCTCGGAGTTTGACGGAGACATCGCAGCACTTGACGCAGTAGCATTCGGATGCCCTGCAATGGGAGCAGAGGAGCTTGAGGACAGCGAGGTAGAGCCTTTCTTCGCAGCTAACGAGAGTAAGCTTGCAGGCAAGAAGGTAGCACTTTTCGGCTCTTATGACTGGGGTGACGGCGAGTGGATGAGGCTCTGGGCTGACAGAGTAAAGGCAGCAGGCGGAGAGCTTGTTGACGAGGGACTTATCTGCAACCTCACACCTGATGATGAGGCAATAGCAAAGTGCAAGGCGCTTGGTGAAAAGATAAAGTAAGAACTCAGAGCGAGAAAAGACCGCATCATAACGATGCGGTCTTTATTGTTTGTCAGTAAGATACTGATCTTATATGTATTAGCTTATCATTTTGCCGTTGCCATAATGGCGTCGATTATGCTCTGGTATTTCCACTCCGGGATAAGCTCACGGTCAAGCAGACCGAAGTTCTCTCCGTCGCCTACAAATGCACCGTTATCCCACCAGATACAAGGCACACCGTACTGCTCAGCTACGCTGAGATAGTATGTCACACACTCTACTCTCTCTTCATCATTCATCTTGTTCATGCAGCCAAACTCGCCTACAATAACAGGGATATGCTGGCTGAGGAAGATTTCATCAAGGTCTGTGAACAGCGTGTCGATAGATGCTGCGTCTTTAGCTGCATCAAACTGGTCTGTACCCTTTGTGTCAAGTGCAAAGGAGTAAGGCAGATAAGCATGAACAGAAACGATCAGGTGATCGTCATCATAGTTCGGAAGAACTATCTGCTGCAGGCAGTTCTTTGAGGACGATGCCGCATAGCCTGTTATCATCAGGGAGCGCTTGTCATTGTTGCCGCCGCTTGCCCTTACTGTGTCATAGAATGCCTTTGCATAAGCATTTACAACCTCACGGGACTCGCTGTCGCCGCCTGTCCACTCCTTGCCTGTGCCTCTGAGACGGGGCTCGTTCACACCCTCGAAGATAAGTCTTTCATCGTAGTTCTTGAACTCCTCTGCGATCTGTTCCCACAGAGCTGTCAGCTGTTCAATGTCCTGATCCTTATCCTCATTGGTCGGGAAGTACCACTCCTCATGGTGGGTGTTCAGTATAACGAACATATCGTTATCTATCGCATAGTCAACTACCTCGTGAACTCTTGCCATCCATGCGGGGTCAACCTTGTAGTTCTCGTCCATGTGAGTGCCCCAGCTTACGGGCAGTCTCAGAACATTGAAGCCCGACTGGCTTACAAGGTCTATCATTTCTTTGGTGGTTCTCGGGTTGCCCCAGGAGATTTCCGCATCAACCGTGCCGTCGCCGCCTGTTGCGTCAAAGGTGTTTCCGAGGTTCCAGCCTACTCTCATCTTAGCAACGAGGTCCCATGCGGACTCATCGCTCATTTCCTGCTGTGTGTCGTACTTGCTCACGTAAAGCTCCTCCGTGTCTGAGTTGTCTCCGCTGTCTGCCTGTGAAGAAGCTGCCTTGCTCTCAGTCTTTGAAGCTGACTCAGAGCTGCTGCTGTCATCACCGCAGGAGCCCAGCGCCATACACATCACAGCCGCAGCTGAAACAGCTGCTATTCTTTTCAGTATCATAGTTATTCTCCTTTCAGTCTTTTTTATCTTCTTTACGGTAAGCCCTGAGTATTCCTTTCAGGCTGTCCGCTTTTACCAGATCAATATAATCCTGTATGCAGGTCAGGGGCTTTTCGGTTATAACTCCGCCGAACTTGTCCTGAAACAGGTGGTGCGCATCAGACCCCGAGGTCTTTGGCAGCCCGAAGCTCTCGGCATACCAGTTTGCCCTGTCATTCATTTCGTCCTCAAGGTTGCCTGCGTTGTAGACCTCAACAGCGTCAACATCTCTCGGGAAGAGCCTTATAGTGTCGATGTAGTATACCTCACGGAACGGGTGCGCATGAACGAAGAGACCTCCGTCCCCTCTCACAAGCTTTGAAAGCTCGGGAACTTTCATATCCATCATTTCGGGGTGAGCCTTTATCCAGTCCTTTTCAAGCCCGTAAATCAGGAAGTCAGTTCCGTGATAGGTGTACTCTATCCCGAACATAACTGTCATTCCGAGCTCGTCACCGACCTTTTTTCCGTTCTCGTAGCCCTTGCAGTAGTCATCGACCATTTTCTCCCACGGCTGAGTTTTGTCTATGCAGGTGTTGCCGTTAAAGAAGTGGTCGGTTATCATTATACCGCTGTAGCCGAGGTCGTGGAACTTTCTTACCTGCTCCTCAGCCGTTGCAGAGGCGCAGCCGCTTGCCTCTTTTGTGTGGCAGTGTGTTTCGTAGATGTACTCCATTACTCAACACCCCTTGTGATGATCTCCATGCACATTCTGCCGTTATGATAGGGGCATTTCCACGGTCCTGCGATCTCCTTCCTCTCATCGGGAACGCCGTCAAAGGATACCTCGCTGAACCACTCGGAGCCCTCTCTCTTGTCGATAACACGCTCCTTGATCTTCTCCCATACGGAGTGCGCCGCATCAAGGAACCTCTTGTCGCCGCTGTGCTGATAAGCATTTGTGAAGCCTACCACAGCCTCAGCCTGTACCCACCATACACGCTTCTTGTCGATCTTCTCGTTCTCACGCTCGTTATTGAGAGCGCCCTCTTCAAGTGCGATTTTCAGGATATTATTCGAAATCTTCAGATCCATTTCGGCAAACTTCTTCCTGAGCTCCTCATCACCCAGAGTATCGCAGGCAAGATCCATAAGCCATGTGGCTTCAATATCGTGACCGTAGGAGTGTATATCTCCGACAAGATTATAGTCATTGTCAAAGAATACCTTGAGGGCATTAGTTTCGGGAGTGTATACAATGTCGCTCATCTGCCCTAAGAGGTATCTCAGCCTGTCGCCCACGTCGGCTCTCTGCTCCGCCTTGTAGAGCTCAGTGTAAGCCTCTATCAGGTGGAGGATAGTGTTCATAGTTCTGTCAGCGTGCAGACCGTTCTCGGAAAGCTCATCATTTGCGGCATCGTTCCAGTCGCAGTCGAAGGCCTCGCCGTAGCCGTTGTCCTTTAGGGCAAGCTTTTCGACGTCATCGTAAAGCTTATATGCAAGCTCCAGCGCCTCTTTATTTCCTGCCGAGTTATACAGGCAGGAGAGCGCATATATCGCAAAGGCGATATTGTAGGTGTGCTTCTGCGTATCAGAGGGCTTGCCGTCATAGGTGGTCATCCAGTAAACTCCGCCCTTGTCATAGTCAACGCAGTGATTTTTGATGTATTCATAGGCATGGAGGGCGTTCTCCAGACAGTGCTTATCACCAAGCACAGCATAAGCCTTTGAATAAAACCACAGTATCCTTGAATGAAGGATAACTCCCTTGTCTGCTTTTTTGTCAACATTCAGGTCGAATCCTACATAGCCGTAAAATCCGCCGTTTTCGTCATCTCTGAGCTTATCCCAGAACGGCATTATGTGTCCTGTAAGCTCCTGTCTGATCTCTGAGATCATTAGTTTTCCTCCTGTTCGGTTATCTTTCTTGCCTCGACATAGAATCTCTTATCAGCTGCATGACCCATAGAAAAGGTCTTTCTGGGCAGTGCTCCGTCCTTTATAACAGTCGGGAAGAGCTCTGCTTTTGACATATCATCAAGCAAAAAGCCCACGTTGCCCTCGGTTTTTGAGAGCTGGCTTACAACGTCAGAGCCGTGGATATAGTCGATAGCTGAGCCGTACTTCTCAGCGTATGCATCAATAAAGTTTACGAAAGTGCCTACCGCAAGATTTGCAGTCGGCTTATGTATATAGTACGGAAATTCCATAGCATTTATAACTAAGGTTATCTTCTGGTCGGAGGGCTCATGGCTGAGACCGAGTGCTTCCTTAGCCTCTTCAATGAGTCTGTCCTCGTCATCATCGGTGACAACTCTGTGGATAGCCTCAAATTCAAGTGCAGGAGAGTGCAGGTCAACTATCTCAGCGAGGGCATATCTTGCGGGGTGCTTTGACATATCCTTGTCGGGGTTTTCCGCTTTAAGCCTGTCATAGATAGCCTTTGCGGTTGCGAGGGAGTGATTTCCGTCGCCCATAGCAAATACAAGGGGCTCCTGATCTGATACGCCGTACTTCTCATTGAAAGCAGCCTTATCGGAGAGCTTATCAAGTGCTGCAAAGACCTGCTCGCAGGCGGCATCGTCAAGCAGATAGCCTGTGATATGACCGCCGCCGCACATAAGGTCAAAGTCATAAAGCTTTTCAAACCTGTCCTTAACGGCTTCGAGGGGCTCGATAACGGTCTTTTTCACATCGTCTATAAGTATCATTATATGAGGAAGCTCGATCTCGGCTTTTTCTCTTACCTTAATTCTCGGGGGAAGTCTTTTTGCAACGGTAGCCTCGGTCGCTCTCACGGGCGACTGCGAGCCCTTGTTGTAGTTGTAGCCATCCATATCAATTGCGCCGACGATACCTGCTCTCATTCTGCCGTCGGACTGCACTCTTTCAACGTAGATAAGCGAGTCCTTATACTCAGTGAAAACGCCCTCGTCGATGTACTGCTTCATAGTTTCGTCGATTCCTGCGATACGTCTGTCCACATCGGGATTTTTGAGATAAATCTCAGGGAGAATAAGTTCGAGAGTACTTTTCTCGCCCTTAGTTATCCTGCGTACTTCCTCCCAGTACTCAGGCTCAGAGGTATACTGGTCGCAGGCAACAACAGCCCACTTGCTCATTTTCTCGGAATCCTTCGAGAATTTCGGCAGAAGTATATCCGCCTTAGTAAAGATCCTTTCCATTTTTTTCAGCTCCTTAGACTATAAAATAACATAAAGCATTTTTATTAAAATAACATTAAAGCAGCAGGGAAAACCCTGCACCGCCACGCGTCATAGTTTTGTTTAGGATTTTTCACTCCTTGAACGCGGAGCAAAATAGTGCAGGCTTATTTGCTGATAAGTTTTATCAAAGCTTTGATAGAACATCGGGGTCTGGGGCGCCAGCCCCGGTGGGTACATAGGGCGAAGCCCTATCCCCCTTAACCCAGCCGAGGCTGTCTGGACGTAATGTCCAGACCTGACGAGGCTAAGCTCCGCACTCTCTATCTCTGCGGTCAGGGTAAGAGAAGTCAAAGCAAAACTATGACGCGATGATGGTGCAGGGTTTTCCCTGCCCCGTGCGGCAGGACTATTCCAGCCAGACAAAGCTGTTGTCAGAGTTTATGAAATCAATGTTGTAAACATATATAACTTTCTTGATGTTATGCTCTGCTATGTATTCCGATACTGTCTGCGTTCCCATTCCGAAGTACCTCAGATCGCACATAGTAATGTGCTTGTACTTTGAGCAGAAAAACGGCATCATTGAGTTGCAGTAGCTGTCTTTAAGTATGAGTACGCTCTCATCATCGGCTGCGCCCTTTGCCTCTATCTCAATGCGGGTGAAGTTTCCGCCCATAAATGCCGCATACTTGTCCTTGACGGTTTTAAGCTCATCGGCGAAAAGGCCGCTTTTGGTCTGAACTCCGTCTATCTCTTTGCACGCCTTCGGTGCAGTGTGGTCGCCTGCGGGCTCAGTGTAGCGGACGGTTATCTCGTTGCCCTCCTGAACAGGAAGCCTTATCGTATCGCTCTTTGCAAAGGAGTAAGGCGCCTGCGAATACATAGTGCCGTAGAAATCTTTGACCTCTTCTATGCTGTAGTTACACTCGGGAACTTCTTCGCCCATGCGCTTCATAAGAGCATCAAAGCCGAACTCCGCACCTGCGGTGGTCCAGTGGTGGTCTGTGCGGTAGTAAAGCTCGTCCTTGTTCTCGGCAGACTTCATAGCATCGAGTGGGCATACAAAATCTATCCTGTCGGAAACTGTCTCTTCAATGTGCTTAACAGCCTCAGCCTGATCGTCATTGAGATTCACCGCAGGCAGCTTCTCTGAGAGCACGCTTACTGCATTCGGCGCAAGCAGAAAGCTTACGCTTACGTCCTCGGGAAGTGAATCCGCAAAGCGGTTAAGACAGCCTATGTTCTTGTCGATCTGCTCTGTGTTCTCTCTGTACTCCTTGAGGTAAAACCCGTCATCTCCGAGGTAGACATCATTCTGCTTGGGCTTCATAAATGCCATATCGGAAACGGTCTTGACGGAGACAAGCTCGTCCTTTAGAAACACCTGATCGGACATATAGGTCTCAAAATTCTTTGTGAAGTCTCCGCTTTTCAGTGTCTCATAGGAGAACTCGGGGAACTGCTGAAGATTTCGGTTCTCCATTTCGGAAAACTCTCTGTCGTCTTCAAGTATGCTGAAAAAGCATATCCCGAAAATGAACACAAGAAACAGGCAGACTATTATATAATTTTTTATCTTATCAGCTTTCATAACTTAGCTCCTGCGTCAGAATCTGAAATAAAGGAACGGATTGAACGAATTTCCTGCGAGGTAAGCCGTCGATACCACAAGCAGAACAGCTATCCATAATGGCTCGCAGACTGCGAAAGCAACAGGCTTTTTAGCTTCGAGCCTGTTTGCAAGCTTCTTCGGCAGGGGAGTAGATGCGACTATCAGCACTATGAAGGTCACAGCGTAGCTCAAGAGATTGAACACCGTCATTCTGTTTGAGAACGGCACTCCGCCAAGTCCGAACATATTTTTGAAGCTCTGTGTCAGCACAGAGAAATCATCGTAAGCGAAAATACCCCAGCCTATGATTATGAAAAACAGCGCATAAATATGCGTTATCACCGCAGGCGCTTTTTTCAGCGTGTTCCAGAGGAGGAACTTCTCTATCAGGAGGAGTATCCCGTAGTAAACGCCCCAGATCATAAAGTTCCAGTTAGCACCGTGCCAGAAGCCTGTCAGGAACCACACTATCATAATATTCACGCACTGACGTACCTTTCCCTTGCGGTTTCCTCCGAGGGGTATGTACACATAGTCTCTGAACCAGCTTGACAGCGATATGTGCCAGCGTCTCCAGAAATCGGTAATAGAGCTTGCTATGTAGGGGTAATTGAAGTTTTCAAGGAAGGTAAAGCCGAACATCTTGCCGAGACCTATCGCCATATCGGAGTAGCCCGAGAAGTCAAAATAAATTTGGAAGGTGTAGGCAAATGCCCCGAGCCATGCGGCACAAACGCTCATTTCGCTCTGCTCTGTCTTTGAAATGAGAGTGAAGAGCGCACCTATATTGTTAGCAAGAATAACCTTCTTGCCGAGCCCTATCGCAAATCGGCGCACACCCTGAGAGAAGTTTTCAACTGTCTCCGAGCGCTGCATAAGCTGCTCTTCAACGTCCTTGTACCTGACTATAGGTCCTGCGATCAGCTGAGGGAACAGCGCCACATAAGCACCCAGCGTCAGGAAGTTTTTCTGGCTTTTAACATCGCCCTTGTAAACGTCTATAACGTAGGAGAGCGTCTGGAAGCTGTAGAACGATATTCCTATCGGCAGCGTGAAGCCAAGAAGCTTTATGTGCATTCCGAAGGCATCGTTCGCAGTATTTATGAAGAAGTCTGTGTACTTGAAAAAGAGCAGCAGCCCCATATTCCAGACTATCGCAAAAAGCATAGCAAAAAACGGCAGCTTGCTGTCCTTGCGTTTAGTTCTGTCCGCCAGCAGACCCGTCACATAAGCAACCACGGTCGATGCCAGCATAAGCCAGATATAAACAGCCTCGCCCCAGGCGTAGAAAACCAGACTGAACAAAAACAGCACCAGGTTTCTCGCCTTTTTAGGAGCGATGTAATAGACTATCAAAACTGCCGGTAAAAAAGCAAACAAAAAAGTTATACTTGAAAAAACCATTGTTTCCCGTGCCCTCGGCACGAACCTCCTTATATAGAAGATGCTGTAAAGCATCGGGGCATGAGCTCATACCCCGTTGCCCGAAAATCGTCAGCCGATTATCTCCTTAGCTTTCGCATCGTCATCGGAGATCGACATGAAAACATACTTGCCTTTCTGAACGACTACAGCCTTTTCAAGCTTGTCCATCTCGCCGGGAGCGTAATCTGCATATCTTGTTTTCTGATCCTCAAGGTAGGTCTGAAGGGTCTTATAGATAAACTCAGCCGAGTCCTCGTCAACAGCCTCGAAGCAGTCGATCTCCTCAGCGGTAGCGCCCGAGCCTCTGTAAACTTTAGCAACCTTGAACTTGTCTTTGGGAATGCCCACAACGCCCTCGACCTTTTCCTCGGAGAGCTCCACCAGCTGATCCTTGTACTCGATATCATTGAAGAGCTTGTCAGCAATAGCAGCAGCGTCAAGCTTTGTATCAGCACTTGAAGCTGTGCTCTTTCCGCTGCCCGATGAGTCACCGCTGTCTCCGCAGCCTGTGAGGGCAGCTCCCGATATAGCCATTACTGCACACATTGCAGCGCAAATTATTCTCTTATTCATTTTCTGTACGTCCTTTCTCAGGTATTGTCTATGATATATTGCAGCCAGAGGTCACAGTAATCGGCAAGCAGATGTATGCCGTCTGTTGATGCTTCCTCGGGCAGATAACCGTTCTCGTCTGCCACAGCCTCAAGGCAGTTGAGGTACTCGGCTCCTGTTTCAGCGCAGACCTGCTGAATAGCTTCGTTAAAGCGGACAACGTTAGTGTTGTTGATGTCATCGCCTTCAAGCTCTCTCGAAGCGGTCACAGGCAGTATCGACTCAGCATAGATCGTAGCATTGGGCTGAACAGCCTTTATCTGCTCAATGAGGTCTCTGTAGTACTCCTGGAAGTTCTCGATGTAAGGCCAGCCAAGCTCGTTAGTGCCGAGATTGATATAAACTCTGCCGTACTGAGTTCCCTCGGACAGAGCGTCAATGACCGTACCCATATTTCCGTTTGAGAGCGTAAATGCAGGGTCAGTGGTTGCATTGTCAATGTGCATACCTACATAGCAGTAGAACGTAGCCTTAGGATACGGGCAGGTATTTTCAAGCCCGACCGTTCTTGAATCTCCGATAAATACCGCATCGGACAGGTCGTCGCCCTCATCGTGGGAAACCTGACTTTCGGGTGCTTCGGAGCTTTCCTCCTCAGCCTTTGAGGAGCTGTCGCTTTTTTTAACGTTCTTTTTCTTGGTTTCGGCGGCCTCGGCCTGAGAGCTGTCATCAGAGGGCTCAAAAAACACAGTCTTTGAGGAAACCGCATGAACTCCCCATACGCATGAAAACAGCAGGCACAGTATAGAGAACACCGAAATGATGCCCTGCTGTGTCCTGACTCTTTGTCTGCGGGTATTCTGCAGTTTTATCTGATCTTTTTCATTGGCCATATTTTCACCACCCGATATTATTATAACAATACACACCCAAAATATTATAGCACAAAACTAATCTCAATGCAAGTATTTTTCGACCTCAAAACCCATTATTCACGATTATTTAATTTCTCCTGCTCCTGCCGCCTGCGGGAATTATT